>Ga0123342_1003284_pt1 | contig 26074 bp, 11 predicted proteins | sample Turbeawhitnodule_FD_89960 | JGI IMG/M metagenome (GOLD analysis project Ga0123342, IMG submission 89960) | Root nodule microbial communities of legume samples collected from Mexico - Turtle bean Mexico white nodule | ecosystem: Host-associated > Plants > Roots > Nodule | place: Mexico: Nepantla...
ACACAATTAAAATCCCACTCACAACTTTTGACCTTTTACATATCCAAACTCCCATTCTACTCTTTTCTAGTAACTTCTAACTTTAAAACCCACAAATTACATTAAAGTTTATTCAACAGAAACTTACTTATAGGTGTTTCACATTTACACATAATTGACATAATCGTAGATATAAGAAGAAACAATATGTTTTTATATATAGTGTAGGACTTTCTCTCTCCAAATTACAATCTAATTAGGTAGGATCCTATAATTATTAAATTAATTTCATATAATTGGATACAATATCGTACAATGTTGCATACAATAATTACATATAATTTGATCATTATTAATTTCCTTAATACTCGCTCAAGTTGGTAGGTGAAGTGTTTTGAACCCAACTTGTGTCGTAACGTCAAAAACGGTTCCTTGTCCAGTGCCTTCGTTTAAAAATATACTGTGTCGGTACATATGAAGGACTGATTATCTGGCTTGTAATTTTTCTTGCACAATGTGGCAGTCTATCTCAATGTGTATTATGCATTCATGAAATACTGGGTTTGCTGCTATATGTAATGTTGTTTGATTGTCACAAAAAAGTTGAACTGTCAAGTTACATGACACCTTTAAATCCTACAACAGATATCGCAACCAAACTATCATCAAACAAGTATTGGTCATGGCGTGGTATTATGCTTCCGCTGATGATCTTGATACGTTTGTCTGTTTTTTTACTTCCATGAGAGATAATAGAATAACCAAGAAAAATGCAATACCCAGATACTGATATCTGAGTTGTCTGACAACCTCCCCAGTCTGAGTCGCAATAAGCTATCAATGTCAGATTGTTCTAGGATGGCAATAACAATCCTTGTCCCGATCATCCTTTGATGTAGTCTGTATATATTGACTTAGGGTCCGAACCGAAAATGCTATGTCAGGCTGAGTAATCGTGAGGCATATCAGTCGTCCCACGAGTCGTCTGTATTTGACTGGATCCTTTAATAACTCTTCTTCGTCTAGTGTGAGTTTTAGGTATTGCTCCATTGGAAATTTGTTTTGACGAGAACCTGTGTGTCCCGTATCCTGCAAAATATCAAGCATATATTTTCTTTTGGACATGTAAATACCAGCTTTGGAATAGGAAAATTCAATCCCTAAAAAATATTTTAAGTCTCTAATATCTTTAATGCATAATTGTAATAGAAAGTCTTTAACACGTTGAATTTCTGTCAAATGATTTCTTGTCAAAAAATATCATCCACATAAATTAACAGGGCAGTAAATGATGAATTATTCTATCTTCTGAATAGGGAGTAATGGACTGTTGAAATCCTACGTTTTTAATCACATGAGAAAATGTTGAAAACCAAAACCAATAGGGAGTAATACATTATCTTAGTTCTTTAGAAATCAATAGAGAAAAAAAAATCCCTTTTTGTTTTATCTTTTTCTTATTATTCTGTATTTTCTATTAATGATGAATTGTTAATAAACATGTTGAAACCATTTAGAAATTATAGTCGTTATTATTGGTCAAACAGTGATGGTTGTTTTGAATTAGCATGACTAAAATTCATTAAGTTAAAACATTGTTGAAGATCATTACCTTTATCAGATTATCAAAACAATATAAGAGAAAAGTGACTAATAATCTAAAGCAAATTAACATGGCTAAAACAGTACCAACCAAAATCCACCTAATCCAAAGTCAACGTAAACAAATTGAGCTACCCAAAAAGAAGATCTATTTACTAATATTTGTTAACCAGATATATTTTTGGAGATCTCACATCAACTAAAGATTAGAACTTTTCATTGTATATAGTGGGTGCAAATCTCAACCTTATGAGTCGATTTTATGGGGTTGACATTAAACCATATTAAATTAACAAACCAAAACAAGTTAACCAAAACCACTTAACCAAACAAAAAAAAAAGTCAAGTTCCACAACATTAGAAAAAACATATTAGTAAATATAACCTACATACACTACAAGAAAATAATGAAATAAAAACTAATTTTAGATACAAAAAAATAATTAGTTGTTATAGTGACTAGGAATGGCAAAGCGGGTCAGCCCTCTCCGCATAGACCGTCCTGCACTTGGCCCGCTCCGCAAAGTGAGTGCGGGCTAGACTTTCTGTCCCGCCCCGCATAAGGGTTGGCTCGCATTCAAATCTTTTTTTTTAGAAATTCAATGATTTTTTTTCTCTTGAAAAATTGTCATAAAAAGCAAAGGCACTAGGATTAATACAGTAATAAACATTAATTGAATGTTAGATAATCCAAGTATCAATCTTTCAATATTCTTGACTTACTCACTACCTAACATATCCACTATTATTTATTTCAAATTACATTAAAAATATCATATCTGTATTTTCATCCCTAAAACTAGACCAAAAAGGAGTCTTAAGGAAATTATAACTCCAATGACCCTTGTAATTTTCTACGCCAAAATGAAAAATGAAGAAAAACAAAACATGTACTCCATACTGCCAAAGTCAAATTTTTTTTTGGTTTGCGGGTTTGCAGGCCAGCCCACCCCGCCCCGCTGCTGACCTGCGCGGGCCGCGAGTTAGCGGATTGAAAAGGTGAGCCCGTCCTGCACTTTTTACCAGTGGGCCGCGCGGCCAGTCCTGTTTTGTCATCCCTAATAGTGACTAAATTAGAAACCATTTTAGAGAAAAAAAAATGGTTTCTAAATTAGTTTATATTATTATTAAATAGTTTCTAAATTGGTATCTAATTAGTTACGAAGGTTTTAACTACCAATTATTTAGATTCTAAATTTGGTAGCAAAAACCTTGGTAGCTAATAAGATACCAATTTAGAAACTAATTTTTTTTTTAATTTTTAAAATGTTCTCTAATTTAGTCACTATGACAACTAATTATTTTTTGTTTCTAAAATTGGTTTTTGTTCCATGATTTGCTTACACTTACACTGATAATTAAAAAAATAATTAAAAAAAAATTGAGTTGTAATTTCAAATTGTTAAAGCATTTATTGTCTTGCTCCCAATAGGTGTATTATCTCAAATACATGGTTTGGTTGAACTCGTCATAGTCTTAGGACTTTTAGTGTTTTATTTTGACTAGTATTTTCTTTAGAGACAAACTCATACTCTTGCAATCTTCCTTTTTTTTCTCTTAACATGTTTAGATTGATACATAAATCTATTTCGACTTAAAAAAGGTTTAAAAAAATAGGATGAATTTATTAAAAAGTTAAATTTTAACTTAATTTTATAAAGATTTACATTTGTATACTATAAAATATCTTTATATCTAATTAATATAAAAATTTCATAAAAAAATATCATATATATAATGTCAAATGTAGTCTTTTGTGGTACGAACATACTCTCTAAACTACCCACTAAGTTTGATCAAACTTTATTTCATTTCCATCAAGATTATCTTATTTTCCACTTCCTCCTAATCATCTACATGAATATCATCTTCATTCTGCGGTTGGTGTAGAGTCCTTTAACACTTCAAAAATTGGATCTCATTGTTGAACACAAAATGTGTAGATCCTCAATCGGCATATGATACTTTTTTGGAAGAACATTTTTAACTTTTTGCGTGCTATCTTTGTTAATGGTTTTGTCTCAATCTATTTGATGGTATATTCTCCTGTCACAACTGAAAATTTCATGTGTTGAACAGCTTTAGAAAATTGATTGAGTATATTGATGCCTCCATATCAAAAGAACCAAGGAGTCATGATCAAGGACATCTACTTCGTGTCAACCAACACATGATATCATGCTTTTAGTACTATTTGTCACATGTTTTCACGAAATAGTGCAATTAGTTTTCAAACTCCACAAAAAATAATTTGCCCTAAAAAAGTTTATACCCTTCTAACATATCCCTTTATTAATCTCATAATATGAAATAAAATAAATAATAAATACTTTTATTATTGAATTCACGAATATGGCCAACAGTTATAATGTATAATTTCAGGTAATCATGTACTAAGTGAAGGAGCTAGTTGTTTTAACAAATTATAATAGAACTTACTTGATCTTTTGATGAGGAAGAATTGGTGTGAGATCGTGTTATTCTAAAATAATTAAACCTCCATTTTTTTAATAAAAAATTATAGAAGGACTTCTTGCTTAATAATTGCAATGAAAAACTAATATTACAATTTTATGCGTAAAAGTATTCCTTCAAATAAAATAAAAAAATCTTCACTATTTTTCCCAAAATTTTAGTCATCTAATATCCATGTATTATACTTATATGGTAATTTTAGTCACTAGTTTAGTTTTAGTACGGCTATTAATTAATTTTTTATGAACATATACTTTTTTTATGCTTCAATACCGTTGGTATTTTTTTAGGGTGGTGTTGATCAATTCCTTCTTTCTTCACATTACAACAACATCTGATAAAAAAAATTATGCTAAGTTAAAGACAAATATTGTACTTAGTAATAAATTATACCAACTTGTTCGTTTTCTGCAATGTGGCTTAAAACTAGGAGAAAGATACAGAAATTTTGTGGGCACAAAATTTCACATCTGATAAAATATAAAAAAGACCGTGGTGACCGAGCTAAGGAGCTCATCTATGGCAGTTTCATGTTTTTCTCCAGCATATATGTACTTTCAACATCAGATTATTTATTTCAAATTTTACAATCTAAAATATAAATTTAAATTTTTAATTATCAAATTTAAAGTACAAAATTTATATTTTAAATTGTATAATTTAAAATACAAAAATTATTTTCTATGTGAAATTTGAAATACAAGATTTACATTTTTATTATACAATCCATAATAGAATATATTATACTTTAAATTACATAATCTTATATTAAAATTTTGTAGTCTAAATTATATATTTTGATATATAAATTTTGTATTATGAAATACAAAATATTACAAATTTTAACTTCTCAAATTTATAATCTGAAATGTTTCCAAATTTCATATTACAGAATTAAAAAAAAATGAGAACTAACTGAGAAAACAAACCATTTCAAAGAGTAATTTCAGTATTTTTGGAAGTACAAGGAGCAGGAGGAAAATATGGAAGCAGAAAGAAGTTACCCTCATCTATTCAAAACAAAGCTACCTAGGCCCAACAATACTAACAAAAACAAAGGACCCATCAAGATCACTTCATATAAATTTCTACTGTTAACACCCCATTAATATTTATCCCTCTCATTATTTTATTTTTTTCATTTCGGAATGAAGAAAGTAAGTATGATTTTTTATGGAATGTAAGAGAAAATATCCCCAATTATAAATTAACTTTGATGGCTTTGGAGTAAGATAACATGTACTATAAATTCTTATCATTTTACTTCAGAACACGTGAAAATTCCTTTTCAGGGATACATTGGGCCGTGTAATTTCTCATATCTTATAAAAATAAAATGGTTTCAATAATTTGTTTAAGTGAATTTAATGAAATAAATTTTATTTTTCAAAATCAATATAAAAGTAATATATATTAATTAAGAGAGAGAAAACAGCAATACTTAAAAATACATTTCAAAAAATAAATAATTAATATGTACCTATTACTCACTTACATGAGCCTAAAATAGAATAAAATATTGAGATTAAGGACTAATTCATTCACTTAGTTTTGGATTAAATGTATTATATTATATATGTATATTTAATAGAATATTATAGATAGTGTAGGAATATAGAATATAAATTAATTATATAATTTCCCATGTTTAGGAAAAACTTTAACCATTTCAATAATTAACCTAGTTCAATTTGATAAGATCTAATATTGTTTGGATATTTTCTTCTAGAATAATACTTAATCTTATATTCCTAAATTAGAAAAAAAAGTATTCGATCACGTTTTATTAACTTTTATTCTGTGCCAAATAATTTAAATGATGAAATATAATATTATTTATTTTATATTATGTCTTTCTATTCATCTAAAAACGGAGTTTCGTGTTTATACACTTTCAAAAAAAATTACACAATCAGTTAATTATAAATATTTAGATATGATTTTAAAAATAATTATTATAAAACTCCACAATTTTAACTTACATGATAATTATAATTGAATGAAAAATTATTTTACTATTAGTGTATTATAGTTAAATTATTTTAAAATGAGATTTAGTTTTTAAATATTAAAGGATTTATGTAATAGAGAGAGTTTCTAATCAATTTTACGAAGTATTAATCTGAACCTTTAGTTTGTTTCTGATGTTAATGGATGTTTTTTTTTTTGGAATATTTTATTTTAATATTTTTGGTAACAATTATTATAACATATTTCCATTTCTTTTAAGCCATCATTGATTTTATTTTATATTTTTACTTTTTTTTTGTAAAAAATCTATCGAAACCTGTGCATAAAAAATAGTATTACTGTATTGTTATTTATGCATCCGAACACAGTGACCAGAGCAAGAATCATTGTCCAAAGTCAATTGCTACACAAATTCAAAAAGTTTATACTTTTTTTGAAGTTTTTAAAAAGAAAAATGTAGTAATGATAATAAATATAAAATATTATAGAATAAAATATAACATTTTGGAGGAATGTCATGAATTTGCACGTGATAAAGGAGGATTAAGAGAAAAAGTTGGGCTGATACAACGACAACAAGCAAGACAGAAAGTTGAGTATTAAATTTTTTATTTACAAATTTAATAAACCTGCACCAAACCAGTAACATAAATTATTTTTTAATTAAACATTAATTATAGATTCTTTATATAATTATTTACTTAATGTAAGTTAATTACAACAAAATTATATATGAATTTTTAGTTAGAATAACGTACCTTTTTTTAACATAATTTTGCTGATTTGTATATTCAAAGATCCCATTCCAAATTGAATCAATTCATTTTTTTTATTTTTTTTGGATTGCAAGAAAATAATAAAATTTGATCCAATAAAATCTAATTGGCTTAATTTATTTTATTGAAAATATTATTGAACATTTCAAGTTTAGTGTAGTGTACACGATGAAAATATTATTGAAAATGGTGGAATGTAAACTACTTTTCAACTTATCTACTTTCATTCTTCACTTTATCCCTCTTTCAGTTTTTTATATTTCTCTTTAATAAATCACTTTTAATTTTTATTTTATTTCTCACATGTTTTCACTCACTTTCTTTATTTACTCCCAATCAAAAAGACTTTAAAGTTTATTTTTGTTTTATTTATTAAAAGTATGATACTAAACATTTAAAAATTATATTGAAATTAAGAAATAAATAAATATAACCAAGATGTATGGCTAAATTAATTTATTTATAATTAAATTAATATAATATATATAAAATATTAAGAGGTTGTTGTCATCACTATCGAAATAGTTTGATAAGGATGATCAATGAAAAATCATGTGAATAGATTTGAGTGAAAAAAATTATAAATAATATGATTGATTGATATGGCTAAAATGTAAAAAAAATTGTATTTTTATTAATTGACTGCAATATCTCTGAGATTGAAACTTTTTTTAGTTAAAAAAAAAAAATTTAGATATTTATGTTTATTGATATATTTCTAAAATTGGATTCAAATATCGAATAATGTTTATAATTGAAAGTATATATATTTATGTAATTATTATTATAAGATAAAGAGAATAATATTTGTAATTTCATTTAACACCAAATAATGCTATGTAGACTGTCAAAATGCAAAGCATTCTCAACTCATGCATTTCTATTTATGACCAATTACAAAATTATTGTTAATTGGTCATGACCAAATAATGTCATGAAATTTCAACACAAACCACCTCCACCTTCAACACATGTAGGGGCAACGTTTTAATTGGACATAATAAACTACATTTCCACATAAATCTTCACACTCTTGAGAGAGAGGTGTCCTCCCTCCTTCCCCTCTTCCTTTTCTTTCTTCCTAAATCACCTCAATTCACCCCATCAAAAGTACCACTGTCCATAATTTCTCAATTCACAAATCCACATAAACAGGGCACAAACTCATCCAAACAAATCAGTAAAGAAAAAGAGTTTAAAAAATTAAATAACATTAAACAGTTTATCCTAGGTAAACATACCTACTTTTTTTTTTACTTACAGTTCTGTTATTAATTTTTGTCCCTACCTTAAGTCCTTTGTGACTCTCACTGAAAAGCTATTCAACCCTGGAGTATGAAAAAAGTGCCCAGAAAATTGGCATGTTTTGGTTCATGGTTTCTTGGACAATAGTCACAAAACACAACAGAAGCGAGTGGAAGATCTTGAGCACTCCATGCTTGACCTTGTTTTGCTACTACGCGGTGTCACGCATCTTTCCCACATTTTTTCATTTCACCTACTACTCATTGTCGTACACCGCTACCGTACTTTTGGACCTTAAAAATTAAGAACAAAAGATTTAATAATAGATATGTTGCGGGACCCTGCACCTTCCGTACCCATAACTTCTGCTTCCTTTTTCGTCCCATAACTCCTCTGGAAATTACCAAAATCAACGATAATGTCCCATGCATGCCTTTAGTGTTTACAATTTCTCCGGTCTCAAACAAAGAAGTGGTTGTCAATCTCAGAGTCAAAAGTGCGTTTATTTTAACATTTGAGTACCTGTCAACAAAATACAGAAAAGAAAAGTGGGCAAGAAAAAGAAAGCGAAAAAGACAAACGTGTTTGAGAGCAACCAAAGATTCGCAGAGAAAGATGTAAAAAGAAGGAGTTTGTTTACTATTGTGGACATACATTGTCAACCAGAAGGGTACAGTGAAGGTTAATTAAAATATGTAGGTGCTAATTAGGAGCGGAAAATCAGCATTTCCTGATTCGTTGATAAGCTTAATTAATTATTTAATTAAACTCCAGAATGATGAACGTGTAAACACAGTTGGAGTTGGGATGGAGGAAGAAAAATAGTAGTAATTAATGGATGTTTAAAAGGGTAAAGAAAATAGTTGTTGAAGAAGATGTTGCAATTCCCGATTGATGGGAGGGAGAGTGAGATGGGATGATCCGTTCGCAACGGCAGGTACTTTGGGTCAACAAGCATATACAGTTATCACATGTCTGGAATCCTACTGTTACTGTTACTTTACTGTTCAATCTTTGTCAATGCTTCTAGATCCAAAACAATTTCACAACTCTTTTTTTTTATTTCTACTTTTCACAGTTCCACAAAAGTAATTAATATGTTTATTCACTATAATATTTTGTTGGTACGATCTATTGTATTCATTTCATAAACTTTCTGATTGACTTTAATCTAGTTCACTTAATATATGATTTTAAAAAAACTTAATTAAAATGTAAATGTACGATAAATTTAAATATTTTAATTGAGTTTTTATTAAAAGTGTATTTTATTGATTTTTTTTTTATATTTCTAGCTGAGTTTGTAAGTTTGATTATTAACTTGGATTACATGGTTATTACTTTTGTATTATCATTGTTTACTTGTATTTACATAAAAAAAAATATTTAATAAATTTTAAGTTTCTTATAAATTTAATTATTTTTAATTAAATTCATATTTAAAAAATATTTTTTTATATATTAATTTTAATTATCAATTATATATATTTTAAATTTAGTAATTAAAATTTTGATAATTAATTAGATATTAATTTAAAATTATTTATAAATAATAAAAAATAATTTAAATATTAATAATTTTTTATTCTAAAATTGTATATAATTTAGTCAAGAACTAATTATTTTTTATCTTTAATATTAATTTATATTTAATAATTTTTTATAGTAATTTTGAAAGTAATTTTAATGTAAAAATACATTATATTCCAGTAATGGTTTTAAATTATATAAATAAATTTGGTGATATTTAGTTAGGATCATTAATATTTTTTTAAGGAATGTAATAAAATCTAATAGTATCATTAAGGTTTTCTACAACTTATAAAAAGTCTATTATAATTGAAAATAAACAAATTTTAATGAATTATTGTCTAAAAAAATGAATGGAATTCGTGTTGCGCTTTGACTAATGAGATATATAAAATTGACATAAACTAAACTTTGACTAATCTCTCTTTTCTACTAGTTGTCAGGCATTTTGTTCTCTTATTATTACATATAATTTCTTTTCTCTTCTTTCAAGACTATATACATTTATGTGAGATATACTACGTATAATTTTCTATTCAATCAATAGACGAATTTCATTATCCAGTATTGCAACATCATTTTAAACATATGTGTTTAAGCCCAAGCAATGATAAGGGTTTTCAAAGTTGAATGAGATACAAAGTATAAGGTGATAAAAAAAAATCTAACCCCGGAATAGAGTTTAAAGGTGAAATGTGATTGGAAACAGATTTTCAAATGTTGTATCTCTTAAAAGCGGAAGTAAGATAGTTATACTAGAAAAAAAAAAACAATTAATACTAGTCAAGTTATTTTTGTTAAAGTTATTTATAATTCAATTTTAGTATAATATTTAAATACCATCTTGGAATATATGTCATTTTCTGTCTTTGAATTTGTTTGTCTTTTAGTTCTTATGAATATTTTATTTTCTTAATTTCAACAATTCTTTTTCTATTTTCATGGAAATATGAAGAAAGGTTTGTTGGTTAATTGAATTAATAATATTAAATTTATATGTAATTGTATTACTTTTTAAAAAAAACACCATCAAATAATTAATGTATGAAGATAGAACAACAATAATAATAAATAAACTTTTAAAATTTTCAATGTTCATAAAAAGGAGAAATATATAATTCATAAAATTAATTAATTAAAAATTAAAATAGTTATTCATATTTTGATTAGTGCCTGGGATAGTTAATTTTTTTATAAAAACAAAGCAATATCTTACAATTAGAAAGGAAAAAATGTACTGCAAAAGGATATCCTGAAAATTTAGGAATTCACTTGATATTGCTTAGTAAAATTAATGCAATTGGAGTTCCTTAAAACATGTGCCCACAAGAAATTGATCTGTCTTAAAAAACAGTAAATTAACATTAAGGATAATTGAAACACGAAAGTAAAGGAGATAGCTGGAAGATTTTGCCAGGATATTCGCCGGTCAACTGGAAACAAAAAAAAGACACCCCAAGTCAAATGCATGTTATTCACGTGTTCTTTTAATGCACAACGCAATCACATATCTCACCTTGTTTTCATGGAAATTTTTTGTTTGACACTTTTAAAAAATACATACACTACACAACCCACTTTAATAATATAATAATATATATTTGAGTTTTAAATTAAAAAATCAAATAAATATCATTAAAATATTATTATTTAAGGATGTGAAGTGAATATTTTTAATTTGATGATGTTAAAGTATCTTCACTTTTTTTTTCATTTATGAACTTTTATACCTTAATATTCAACTTTTTCTACACCTACTTAACAACTTACACTATTAATATTAATAATTATTATATATTTAATTATATTTGTTTTTTTAAACCATCACACAGTATATAATTCTTTGTGTCTAACATATATTTTCTTTCTTTATTTATACCGATACACATCCTTTTATATATTTTATTTTCCAGTTGATTTTAGAATACAAATTTTATAATTTTGATTACTAAACTATGTGATTTTTTAACACTCCAAAAAATATCTTTAACTATTATAATACAGGTTCTATAGGTTTCTATACAAGCTTAGAGTTTTTCAAAACATTTCTAATGCATGATTAGTGATTATAAAAATACAAATATTCACAATTCATAGCCAAAACAAACTTTAAAGCCTTACAAGCTCTTCTCCACTAGTATGATCATTTGTCCGTGAACATAGTACCGTCATCGCAGTTCAAACATAATAAGAAAAGTAAGGGTAAGATAGTAAAAATAAAATTTTATAATATACACAATTAAATAAAAAAAGAAAACCAAATTACATGAATTAATTACTCAATTATTCAATCTTCTTCAAATTTCACCATAAAAATCACATAGATCTACCCATCCAGGATATTCAACAAACAGAATAACAACGGATGCCTTCCGGAAGACCCATATTAAGTACTAGAGACTAACACCTGATCCCAAAATTACCAGCGAATCCAACAGAAATGATTAGGATAAGTTCAATACTACCCAAGTCGTACATCTTATATGTCACGGTGTGCATGAATTTTCCCATAAGCTTCCCACCACCTAATATCTTAGTCTATGTGACTTAGATCATCAGTGAAGCTTGGAGATCTCTGTTACCACATATACATCAATACTTAATACACAAACAAACATTAGTTCATACATTATCCCAAATGTATAAATTCAATTCCATACAATTTTCATCATACAATATCATTCAAAACGCAATCCACAATATTTAAAATCTTATTTAACATAAAAAAAATAACACTTAAATACTAAACCATCAAAATCTAATATTTTTACAAGTTTAAACAATATATAAACAAACAACACAATATATAAACGAACAACATCCCTAAAAGATAAATTGAATACAATGTGGATAAGCTTCAAAATATAGGTTCCTAATGCAAGTTATCCAAACATAACAAAAATTCAGTATATAATAAAATAAGTGGAGAAAATTACTTTTCTCAACTAACCTCACTAAGATTGATGATTAAATCATAGACAAACACATAGAACAAAGATCTTTAGAATAAAAATAAGTTTGAAATTTTTGATCAGATAAAAATATACTCTGACTCCCCATCTAAAACATGGCTTGATCAGATTTTAGAATAAATAAGGTATAAAAAAGAAATTGAAAAGAGAAGGAAGAGAAAGAAAGAAAAAGAAAAAAAATAAAGAAAATGGTAGAGGGTGGGGTTCGGTCCTTGCTTTTTTTTTTTTACGGGGATTACAATTTCCTTTTAAATTATATATATATATATATATATATATATTGTAATAAATTTAAATATTCGTAATTATATAATTTTGTAACCAAAATTTGCTCATATATATTATACATTAAAATACAGTTAACGGATAAACTATTAAATATTTTTTCAATTATATATTTTATAATTATTTTAATTTAATGGTTAAATTTAATATTTATAAAAGTTAAACAAACTAAATTAAACCAATTACATTCTTTGTATGATAATGCCGTGAAGGCAAACTCTGCCGTACTTCCAGCTTGCTTATGTAGGCTAAACTGTCATAATTTATTATTGTGAAAGCTTTTTCTTTCCATAGTTTTTATTTATTTATTAAATTTAGAAATTATTTAATAATAATAAAAATTAATTTAAAATATATTTTTTTAATTTATGTAATGTTTCTAATAATTTAGTTACTATAGTAATTAATTATTTCCTGTCTCTAAAAATTTGTTTCTATTTCATGATTTTCTTGTAGTACATATTTTTTATTTTCTACGACGTAGAATTTTTTAAGCTCTATATTTTTTATACGAGATGAAAAATTTATTCAAAATATAAATTTACAATATTAGTATTAGAGATTTCATATCCATAATTTATATTATATAAATAAATTTAAATCTTACTTTATAAACGAATATACTTCTTAAAATAATATCTTAATTTATTTTAATAAGATTTGTTAATTTTATTATGTATTCTATTATCACATAATTCATAAATATTTAGTCTTATTAATAAGATATATATATATATATATATATTATTTTATTTTATTTTATTTAAGGTAAGTCACTTATTAAAAATAAACTATTTTTATAACTTTTTTTGCATGAAAAAAAATGGTTATATGAATTTCAATTTTTTTTTTCCATTCTTTGTGTTTCTATTTTTAAATTAATTAAGGAGGTTGGTAATTTTTAAGATTAAAAAAGAATCTTTTGAATTTGAATGAATTAAGATATTGAAAGGAATTATTATAAAAGAAGGTAGAACAAGTAGAACCAAAATATTGTTATCATTAAGCATAAAACTAAATTAATTAGGAAAAAAAATATTTCCATTTGACATTACAAAAGAGTTACATTATCATTCAATTCTAATAGTTATGAAAGAAATTAATTCGTAATGATTGAAATATTATAATTAATACCAAAGTAGCTTGTAGCTAAAAAATTATAGATTTAGACTAATCTTCACTCCTTATAAGAAAGATTTTTTTAGAAATAAATTAGAATACATATAACATAATCAATTTAGTCACTTTTATAGGGACACGCATATCAATTTTAACATTTATTTTTCACATGGAATCTCCGATTATTCTATAAGGACTAATAGTAGTCAATTCTTATATCACTCCTATCATCCATATTAACTCATTAATTAATATATTTACATAAACTATGTAAAGAAAGTAATGGTACAAAGAAAGGAAATAAATAAAAATCATTTCCTCACCTAAATAATAAGAAAATTGGCATGTGAGGCCAAAAAAAAAGTGTGAATTATGTTTAAATAATTTATTATAAAACAAAGTATATCTAGTTTAATTTCAAGTTGTTAATTATTGTGTTGTAGTATTTCATAGATGTTCAATTATTTGATTATGAATCCATTGACTATGTTAGATCCACATAATCAACCTATTTTATTAATTTCTACAACACATTAGGTTAGATGATAGTATAATAGTTTTTAGGCTTAGTTTTTTTAATTTTAGTTCTCATTTTATGGTTCAAACGTAGTTCATTACAAGGTACTAATTTAATAATAAAAATTATTGTCCTAAATCGGATATGAGAATGGTTAAAATTGTAATTATTATCTTTTTCTTATATATTGTTTTTAAATGTTTCATTTGTTTTTATTATTTTTCTCCATTAACAACTTGTACTTATGAAATCTGTTTTAGAAGAAACTAACGTTTAAAAGAATAAATCAATCAATATTCAACTTAATAAAAAACAATAATAAAATTAATTATATAAAAAATTTGTAAATTGCTCAAAATAATTATATTATTGAAATTTACTATTTTCATCTCTTCTTATGCCATAATGCTAAATATAGTAATTTTATTTTTTATGCAAAAACTACATTCAACTAAGATTAAAGTCTTCTCAAAGAAAAAAAAAAGTTATAATTTTTTATATAATTTATCTTGATTTTTATTTTTAAATTTATATATAAATAATTATAATTTACAAAGAAGTTTATTTTATTTTTTTCTTATTTTTCTCCTTCATATACTCTTACGAAGAAGCTCTATATATCTAATATGAATAACAATCCGAGTGTATAGGATTCCAAAAAGATTAACTTTTAGGCATTACATCTAATAATAAGACTTGCTAGGAAAATACACTAACACCTTCTAACGAGTCAAATATTTCAAAAAGCTCTTAAAGAAAGCACTTTTAGAAAACTAATGGACTTTGAAGTGTGAAACGTAGAAGTTTTTACAATACAAATTTTTTACTTCGACTTTTAAACAATTCAGAATTTTAGATATACTAAAATAAGCTTCTAGTAAAGAGTTAAAGAATATAGATATTATTTTTTAACCTTCTTTCTTTCATTTATACGGATTGACGTCACAGTTCCAATTTCAAATATGTTAAAATGGTATTGTTAAAAACAGTCATTAGATATTGCTTTTGAAATCTCATATCTCTATCACGTTTCAGTATTTTTTTTTAAAAATAAGCCAATATGATATTGCATCACACTCCTTGGTCATTGTTTATAATTATATATCTTTAAAAACTATTCATATTCTTATCATATCAAAATCTTAAACTTGTTACCACATTAAGATGTATTTTTTTAAAATAAAATTTATACTTTTACTTTAGAAAAGCCTTTGTGTGAAAATCTTAGTTCTTGATAAACTAAATGTGAGAAATATATTTTTCTAACTTTATATATTCCAGAAAACATAAAAGTTATCTTATATATATCAAACTTACTTTAGAATACAAGATGTAGAGACCACTTGAATACAATATGCTTTGTAGTTTAGATTTGTTTAGACAATCTTAGTATATTATCGACACCTTCCATGATATTTGGTTTTGAATTTTGGCTCTAAAAGAAAAATATTATGTAAAATTTGATGTATGGAATAATTAATATGATAGATAAATTATTTATTTTGAATAACACGTTTGATAAATGGCAATGATATAAAAAGAATCAGACGTCAATTAAGTGTTTTGGGTTTATTTATTACGTTGGCAATGAGCGAATTATTGACGTGGCTAACCTGACCCAACAAACAAAGGCAGGGATGGAAGAACCCAGAATTTGACCAACATCGCAAGCTGTGAGTGAAGACAGAGTGCCAACTTTCAAACAGTATGAACTAACCCAAGAAAATGGGATTAACATATTCACACGGTCTCTTCAGAAGCGAGTACCAAGCGTGGACGTGACCCTTTATAAAACACTCTCACTTTCACCTATTTCTTCCAACGTTGATCCCATCTCTAAACTTCCAAAACAACAAACACTTCACCATCTCCTCCCTTTCTTCCTTCAATCAAGGTAACCTTTTCTGTCTTCTTTCCAAAACACGTCACTGTCTCCTCGCAACCCATTTCTCCATCATCAACCAATTTTTCACACCCCTTAACTCCTTCTCATAACTCATATTTCTGCGTCCCAAAAACTAGATCAACTTCTAACTTCTATTTGACTTTTTAATTCTCAGCTTCAACTTCAATTTCAGTTTATCTTGATAATCATATCTTAAATAGGAACGATTAAGTTGTTTTATTTAGTTTAAGGTTCTATATATTTCTCCCCAGGTTTTGATCGTCTCTTTTTGTTCTCATTTTCAGTGTGTGCTATACCGAGGTGAAGGATGACACAAATCTCATCGACCATCTACTTGCCTGAATTTGTAAGCACACTGTGTACTCAACTCAACAATACATAATAACCTTTGATTTGAAGGAAAGTAACTAATCACAGATATATAATTCCTGAAACTCTGAAGACTTACCTTACAATTTGTTTTATGAACAGGGAATGGAGGACCCCACTTTGTTTCATCAATACCCGATGGATTCCTTTCCATTCCAGCTCGATGATTTTGACTTTGAGTCCTTCTCCGCGTCCCCTAAGGGTTCTTCCTCTCACAAGCGCTTGAGCTCCGAAAGCACACAAAACTCTTCCCTCACTCAAAGTGCTGAAACTTCTGTTGCTCCACCTAGACCAACCAAGCAACCCAAGACTACTATGAGTACCTGGAGTGCTTACGGCACTGACATGATGGCTCCCAAGGCTGCTTCCTCTTCATCCTCCAAAATCATCTCCTTTGACAAATCCAATGCTTCTTCTGTTTCTTCCCAACAATCCCAACAATTCTACAAACTCGATGCTGCAAAACTACTGAAGAAGCCTAAAATTGAAATTGGGTATGGTGAGAGCCTGGATTTTGCAGCTGTGGCTTCTCAAAGTTCCTATGACAACGATTGTTTTCTAGGCTATGATAAGGAAGAGAAAAAGGCTGCAGTCACAATGGCTAGAAACCCAACCCAAGCTCAAGATCACGTCATAGCCGAAAGAAAACGAAGGGAAAAGCTCAGCCAGAGGTTCATTGCTCTTTCGGCCTTAGTTCCTGGACTCAAGAAGGTACCATTTGTAAAACTTCGTGCGTGATTTTCTTCTTTTTTTTATACGATGGCGGCAGCAAGTTTTTAACTTAGGACTTCGTACAAATTACTAGGTGTATTCTGATGGATTAAATTTCATGCATGATCTCGACATGTCAAACACACACAGTAAATGCTTTTGCAATTACTGTAATCATAGAAAATTATGAACAAACGTGGCTGATGCAGTTATAGTTATGGTTACTGAAACCTCCGGAATATTGTGGCTGTGATTTGAAACCTTGAACACCTGAAATACATATCTTCTACTTTAACTGGGTGCAGTTAACTACTAAAAATCAATTATCTGGTGACAAATTTAGGGATGAAAAGTTATTTATTTTTTCACTATAATTATGGGATAAGTAAATTTTAGTGACAGATTACTTTGTCACTAATCTTAATTTTAATTCTGCATGCAGAAACAATTTGATTCCAATCGGCTATGCATAAGTGGTATCATGTTGTACGGGAATATTCTTTCTTATTAAACAATGAATGTTTGCATGCAGATGGACAAGGCTACCGTCCTAGAAGATGCTATAAAGTACGTGAAACAACTACAAGAACGGGTAAAGATTCTGGAGGAGCAAACTGTGGATAAAACAGTTGAATCTGCAGTGTTCGTGAAGAGATCTGTTGTCTTCTCCAGAGATGATAGCTCCTACTCCGGTGAAAACTCCAACCAGTCACTCCCCGAAATCGAAGCAAGAATTTCTGGTAAAGAGGTACTCGTCAGGCTCCACTGTGACAAACACAGTGGACGAGCAGCTGCTATACTAAGGGAATTAGAGAAGCATAATCTCACAGTTCAGAGTAGCAGCTTTTTGCCCTTTGGGAATAACACTCTTGACATAACTATTGTTGCTAAGGTGAATATACTAACTTCAATCTTTAAAGAAATTTTCTCGGCACTAGGTAGCACACTGTGCTAGCAAAGTATTCAAATAGAATTTTCAGACTTGACACATTTTCACTAATTGATCAAACTTGTGTGTTTCTTGCAGATGGACAAGGACTACTGCTTGACTGCAAAAGATCTCATAAGAAACTTAAGTCAGTGTTTGAGGCAGCTTTCATAGGGACCAATTAACCAGTTCAAGCATCCACTGATGTAGCTACATTAATTTGTTGTCGTGCATCCTTCACTACAGGAAAAGAGCTTAATAAAAAGAGTTTTTTTTATCGCAGTGCTTTCTTTTTCCCTAGTCTATCTTCTGGATTTGGGAGTAACATATCAATGGCCTGCGACTGCAAGAGTCTCCTCCAGCGTACCTTAGTTTAGTCGGGTCTGTTTTGCTGTAGAGTTCAAGATGATGCCTTGTTTTCATTTTTTTCTCCACAGTTTTTTGTGTAGGTGGTTGATTAGCTACGTTAGTGGCATTTTCAAATCTCTACATCTGTTGTGTTCTAAAGAGGGTTTTTTAGAGGATTTGACTATTACCTCTTTCGTTCCTCTTTCGCTTTGTGAACACGGTACAGTTTCATTGAAAAACAATGTTGGCACATTTATTTTATATTGTTATGTCGGATAGTGATGATCACTTCTGTATAAGATTATTATTGTTAATTACTAAATGTCTATTTGTTCATTATTTCGTTTATTTTGGATACTTGTGGGTGCATATCTTCAACAACTAATAATTTTTTGGTTTAAACGAGATTCTCGCCATTTGGACTTATTTTGTTCAGGTTGAGAAGTGATGCAATTAACTTCAATTTTATCTTTTAAAAACAAATTTGTTAACATAAATGCTTAACCATTTCTCTAAAGATACATGTGATTAATTAGTTAAAAGAAGGATCTTTTTACTAGTAATTTTTTTTATAATACTCAAAGTTATATTTTTTTTATAAGATCCAATAGTTAATATAGTCTGAATTATACTTTTGTTAGAGTGAAATACTCTTAATTTATAAGAAAATTGTAGGTAAGAAGAAAGAATATCTTTTAATTCTCTTATGTTTATGATTTTATTCTCTTATATCACTTCATTTATAAAAAAAAATATATATATTAATGTAAAAAGACTTTCTCTCTTCAATTTACAATCTAATTAGGCAGAGATCTTTCATTATGAGATTCTATCATTATTATATAATTGAGTATATTGTCTACAATAATTACGTATAATTTGATAATTTATTATTTCTTTAATATAATTAAAATTGAATGATTGCATAAACACTAACAAAATAATTAATGATAAAAATACATTTAAAAAGAAAAATTATAACAATTTATTGCTTCCAACTAAAATTATCTACTTATTTATTCCTGATAATACTTTAACCATTTATATTTATTGATCCTATTATTTAATTTATCAGGAATAAATAAGTAGATAATTTCTAAATACATAGTTCAATGAGAGAAACTTATCTTTTAATTCCTTAATCATAACATGAAAACGATATAGTAGTAAGCATTTTCTAATATACAGGGTCTGCAAAATCTTAAAAGAGTATTACAATTTACTAATAATACATCAACTCTGTTGCAGAAGTTTATTAAATTTAATGATTGCAATTGGATCATGGGTCCACATGACATTGTCATAACTATTAAAATTTAACATGGGAAACCACTTAAACCTACCCAAAATCTTCAGATCTGCTTGCTAATCTAGCAATCATTTAAGTACACATGCAGTCACGAACTTTTGGGTTGCAGTGCAAAGTTTATATTATGTTAATTTAGGTGAATATTAAAAAAGAATAAATTTTAAGTTAAATATATTAAAAATTATGTATATCAATAATTAATTAAAATAATAAATTTAAATATGCTTCAAGATGCTTAATTAATAGAAAAATAATTACTTTTTTTTAAAATAAAATACGACAAATTTACCCTTAAATTAATTTGTACATATTCACAAATTCTTGAGAAAATATTTATCAATTTATACAAAAATAATTGTATTGCACGATATAATGTTCTATACATTATTGTTGTTAAAACTAATATAACAATGTCTAATGCTATCTGGACATAAAATAAACTATCTTTATCATTAATACATTATAATTATATATCAACTTGTATCTTGCCAAGTCGATGTTCATCATAGCATGATCAATCACATCCTCAATTAGTCAAATTGCGTAAGAATGCTTCATGATTTTATTTTAAAAAGTTAAATATAGATTTGAAGTCTCATGACTCATTCAAGATGTAATTGGTACGACACTTCAACAGCCAAAAATGCAAAATTTGTTTTATTCATGGACATTGATTGTTACATGAATTCTAATATCATTTTTTTTTATATTTTTCTAATTTTCTAATTTTTTATTTTTATTAATTCTTATATAATATATTTTTAAATATAAAATGATGTTCTATATATAATTTTTTAGTTCTTGTGTGAAATTAATGAAAGGGAGAAAAAAAATGGTATAGATAGTAGAAGAGGATTAAGGTGAGAAAAGGTTGAACCTTAAACAGCAGCGGAGAGATCTCGGAGGTAAATTTGACCAGAAAAAGATAAGGTGCATTATTTTAGCTCCAAACTTAACTAAGACCATCTACCAAAAAATACTTAACTAAGATTGCATTATTAAGGTTTCTTTATTTAAAACCTAATGTACTTATTATAGTGTTTATCACGATAGTGATGGTAGTTTTTCAATATCTTTAATTAAATAATTAAGTGACCATGAAATCATGATACACGTGGTTAGAATGACAAGTACAACACTAAAACAGTTGTCACACGTTTACAAGTATTATTAACTGTTAAATTTCGGTTTAATCATTCAATCTAAACTTAATTTGAGTAATTAATATACAATTTTAACTTCACCAGTAGCAACAATGAAAAAAGAACTAAGCTTAATTTTGATATAATTTTAATGGAAATATTGTATACTTTTATTTAGTTATAAACCACATTAAATAAAGTTTTAATTTTAAATTAATTATTAAAAATTGAATTATTTAAAAAATACGTTAAATATCACTTAGAAAGAAAGAATTTATGGTAATGTATAAACTCTTAAACCACTAAACTGCATACGAAAGAGTAACAAGGGTATGTTTGTTTCTCCTTTCCGTTTTAATTTTAAAAATTAGTTTAAATTATTCATTTAGTTCTTATAATTAAACAAATTTTTTATTTTAGTCTTTATACTTAAAATCACATTTTTCAATTCTTATATATATATATATATATATATATATATATTGTTTTAATTTTTTTAGTCTATGTGGTAAAGAATTAAAAACTATATGTATAAAAACTAAAAGGGATTAAAATTTGAAGTAATGGCTCCCGTTGTATGAAAATGATGCTAACCATTGAAAGTGGTAACAAAATGATGTCATTTTGCAAAAAGTGTAATAAAATAGCAGTTTTTGAGGAATCTGCCAACACTTATGTGAAAATTGAAACTATAATAATAAAACGTACAAGAAAAAAAAATGGGTAGTAAAATTTCGGGAAATGATAATAGTGGAGTGATAAAATGTTGAATTAATAGTATATGCGAAACCATTCTGTTCTCAATAATTTCTTATTTAAATTTTACTGATTTTTCAAAATTAAATAAACATAAATAGATAAAAATATGTTTATTATCTTCATTTTTCTTATGTTATATTCACCAACAATCCTAAATTGCATCTTGCAAATGCAATCGTGCACAAATTTGGATTTAGTGGATAAAAAACTCACACCATTATTGAGTGGAGGAATTATTATAATTTTGAGTTTACAACATTATAAGAAAATTATTAAATAAAAAATAATTTTAAAAATAAAAAATAATTAGTTAATATTATTATTAAATTAGATATTATTTTATTAATTATTTTTTATATATTTAAAGTACTTTATATTATTAATTAAAAATTAAAATTAATTTTTAAATTTGTATATAATTAATTATAAAGATTTTAGCTACCAATTACTTCTCATTATAAATGTGTGTGCACTACCTTTGGATCATTAAGTATTCATAACACATATAATGCATGACAGTCATGTGTTTGTATACTGCTTTTGTCACGCTTAAACGTTCAAATAAACACTTGAGTCACAAATCATACTACTTCAGCGTCATGTCTAATACCTAGCAATATCCTTCCAAAGGTAAGAGAATTGTATCTCCTCTCTTCCACTTGTTCAAACTACAAGTCATTGTTTAAATTATGTATTTCATTACTTGAGTGACTAACATATTATTTAAGTGATGATTAACATTAAATATGGTTAAAAGTGAATGTAATAATTACACACCACTTGAATCTTGTCTAACTGATAAGACGACTTTCACATAAACATCTAACTCGAGAGCAACCCAAATAATTAAAACAAGAAATTTATTAATATTATGTCGATCTAAAGTTTTAAATTTTCCTAAATTGTAATTTTACATATCTAAAATGTAAAATCACAATGGTCCCATAATCATACATTATATATATATATATATAACATATTCTTACTATCTGTTTGGTAGAAGTAACTAATAAACTAGCTCGTAGGTGATAACTCTTAACTAATAAATTTTTAGCTGATAAATTAACTTGTTGGATTGGTGTTTGATAAATTATTGATAAATATATATTTTTTAAAATAATTAAATTCTTATTAAACTTTTTAGTATTTTATGTTTAATTTTTAAAGGATGTATATGCTTTTTAATTTGAACATGGCATTCTACTATTTTATTAAATTTCTATTTTATAATTTTCATTTGTGTAATTTTAGGATAACATCATATAATAAAAAAATTATTATTTCAATTTTTAATTTGAACTTCATAAAAATTTAGAACTAACTCAACAAAAATGTTAAAAATAAGGTAATAATTAATTATGTATATCAAATTGAAATAAGTAATAACGAAATGTATTAAAATATTAGAAATAATAAAGAAAAAATTAAATAAACAATCACATAAAAACTAACACTACAAGAAAATAATGAATAGAAACTAATTTTAGATAAAAAAATAATTAGTTGTTATAGTAACTAAATTTTAGATACCATTTTAGAAACTAAAAAAACTTTTGGTTTCTAAATTAGTTTCTATAATTTTTAAATGGTTTCTAAATTGGTATCTAATTAGCTATCAAGGTTTTTGCTACCAAATTTAGAATCTTAATAATTGGTAGTTAATAATTTAGAATCTAATTAGATACCATTTTAGAAACTAATTTTTTTTCTTCTAAAATTGTATCTAATTTAGTCACTATAATAACTAATTATTTTTAGTCTCTAAAATTGATTTCTATTTCATGATTTTCTTGTAGTGTAAACTTATAGTATAAATTTATAAAATAAGTTACTTTGAAGTATTTATAAAAAAAATATATTAATTAAACTAACTAATTAATCTTCCCAAACACAATTTTGTTTACTTCTATACATATAATAGATTTTAAATATATGAATCATTATCCGAAGAGACAAAGTTATAATAACCAAATTAGGAATCCAGTATAAAGACCAAAATAAAAATATGTTATATATATACACACACTAATTTAAGAGCTCACAGTGGAAACACAAACCAAACCAATACGATTTTAGACATATAAAATTCTATTTGATAAACTTCCAAGTATTAAAAATAAATTCAACATTCGATCTATACACATACTAAATTTAACCTAAAGTTAAAAATGTAATAAAATTTAAATTTTCCGGTCATGATTATGAGCATCAAGGATTGCATCTCTTCTATATTTTTCGAAAACTAATTAAAGAATTTAATTTATACTAAATTCACCTGTCTTTTTTTTCATGATAAAGTCTACTCATGTCTTTAGATTTTGCTTTAAACAAATCTGACATGATTTTAAGGCAAAATATGATCAAATATTATTTTCGTAAAAAGATAAACTTGAGTCATCCCAAAATGTTACTTGTGCAATACTTCTTGGTGGCATGTGTTTTTTAGGCAGCAAGTGAAGTAATGTATTAAATGGAAAGTCTCCCATATTTTTAAGAATCGGTCTGCACAACATTATCCTCATTTGTTCCTTTCACACATTATTTTTCCGAATATGGCCACTTCAATTTTGTTTTTATTTGGATTAAACTGACAATACAACAAAGAAAATGAATGGGAATACACCAAACCGACCAGCACAAAACTGACCAAAACATGGACGGCATCAGAATTTATGGGCATATGTTGTCTTGTTCATTTCCAGTTTTCTCTATGGACACCATGACACCTTGACACATCAATTAGCTCATACACTATGGTCGGCGATCTTCTTATTCCAAACTTCCAGGAATACAAAAAACATCATCATATTCATATTTGATTTCGGTTTACTTCATAATTCAACTTCTCTTTTTCCCAACTACTTTTGTGCCAAAGACTTTACCACACACAAACTTTGAAGAGGAAACCCAAACACTTTCTAAATCTATATCATGTATTTGAAGAAATTCTATATATAGAGATAATGGAATGACAGGAAATTAGAACCACAATTAATATTGTTTATTTGTGAGGTTACAATTTGGTATAATATCAACCTAATCAACTGTGCCTCCCACTATTTGGGTTTGCTGTTACATATTAGCCAACTTATAAGCGTGTGTTTGAAAATATGTTGGTGGGGTGGTGAAAGGAATTTCTTTGCATTTTTTTGTTGAAACTATTTTTAAATTTAGATTATGTGTCACCAACCAATCCCTAACTTTTCTCAAATTTTACATATTTTTTCAGTGTTTTTTCCTTTTTTTGAACGTCCCAAAACTTTTGAAAAGTGATAAAGGCACTCGAGCACATCTTGACAAACGCATCATTACGTGTGTCTTTGAATGGGATTTATTAAATAAATTTTATATTAAAATTATTTTAACTGCAATAATATATTTTATTTGAATGGACTAAAAAAAATATTTTTATGATTAAGAATATAAAGTTATTTATAGTAACTGGTTTATATTTCAATCAATCAATGGTCGATGTAAAATAAATTAATCAGAAATTAATTCATTAATTACTAATCATAATCTCTGAAACCTTACTTATGAGAAAATTATTATAATAAAATATTTTAAGATTATAATATGGTCTTTCCTAATATTATCATCGAAAAAAAGAGAGTATAAATTTTTTTATATATATGAAAGAATATTTCAAAAAAATAATTTAATCCAAGCGTATATAAAAAAAAGGAAGAAAACAAGATCAGTTTTCTTTTTAAACATGGATGTATATTTTGTATAACATAATTATATTTAAATAAAAAGTTTACTTCGGAAATATTGAATACAATTGAATATTTAAAGATTAAATTCCAAATGAATGATTAAACAAAAGTAATTATGTATAAATTTTGAATAAAATAGTAGAAGATGATATGATAAAAATGTAAAATGACTTCACGTGGGTATATATTCCCGTGTTCTTATTCCCTGGTCTTTTGATTTTGTCGTTTCTGTGGTGACCTCATCTTTCTCATCAATTACTCCAACTATACGACAACAACGCTCAACCAACTGTTGAATAAAGTTGATTTTATTTAGATTATTTTATTAGATCTATTGTTTCAAGATTAGAATAGGTCAATTTCCACTTTGCTTTTTTCTAGGAGTAGTTGAGTAGGGTCCTTTATTTTCGTC
>Ga0123342_1003285_pt1 | contig 26070 bp, 12 predicted proteins | sample Turbeawhitnodule_FD_89960 | JGI IMG/M metagenome (GOLD analysis project Ga0123342, IMG submission 89960) | Root nodule microbial communities of legume samples collected from Mexico - Turtle bean Mexico white nodule | ecosystem: Host-associated > Plants > Roots > Nodule | place: Mexico: Nepantla...
TAATTAGTGCAAATGGTAATGGATGTATTTAAAAATAGAGAATAAATTTTATCTAAAAATGTTTTATTTGGTTTAAGAAAAAAAAAGTTAGATAAAACTTTTAATTAGTAACTTAAATAAATTAAAATGTTATATGTGTGCAATTGACGAATGAACTAGGATTTTTGTTTTGATATCCATTATAATTTTAAAGATGTTATTTCTCATAAATGAGGCATAAGATCACTTAAAGAATTAGCGAAAATGTATATGATACAAACATATTAAGACTAAGTGTATGAGTAAGCAACTTATTCTTAATTCTTAAATTAATACAATATCCAAAGTGTTTCAAAGTTGACTACATGCTCTATCAATGTCATTGTTATAGTTACTGAGTATGATCTCTAAAAGAAATTAATGTTTTCCAACTGAAGCACATAATAATGTAGTAAGTTGTAAGTAGCGAGATGACACATATGTAATATTCTTTATAAGTGTGTTAATATAGTTTCCCAATGTTCGCCTGATAGCAAGAGCCGAGGGAGAAGCACGAAGACGAGAAGTACCACAGTCAAGCACCCAACAACTTGCCCGACCGAGGGAAGAAGACGAAAACTTTAATAGTTCTCTAGGTTCCATCTCCCCAGCAGGAACAAGTTAATAACCTTATAGTCCATTGTCAAGGTAAGAGTTGAACTAAGAAGTGTATTGTAAAGGCTGAAAGAGAGTATCACAAGTAATTTGATAAATATGAGTCATTTCGTGATAGTTATAGAATTAACTTAGAATCATGAAATATAATTGATTATTAGATTTTGGATTATAAGTTAGATTTAACCACTACACCAAGCAAATTCTTTAGTATTATTATGATTTTAATTATCTTATTATTATTAACAGTATTAATAATATTAACAATATTAATAATATTAACAATATTAATTTTAATAATATGAATATAATATTAATAATATGTATAATAATATTAATTATAATAATGTTAATAATAATGTTAATAATAATGTTAATAATAATGTTAATAATAATGTTAATAATAATATTAATAATAATGTTAATAATAATGTTAATATTAATAATAATGTTAATAAAAATGATAATATGACCAAAGAACTTGTCTGGTCTAGTGGTTAATCCTTCCTTGGAATATTAAAATTCCGCGAAACACATACAATTTTATTATCATATTTGTTTTCTTTATGTTATACTTTAAATAACGCAAAAGTAAAGTTATTATTTTTAATCAATCTTGGGAATAATATTTCGTGGTTTTAAAATACTATTTGTTGCTTATATCTTTTAAGTTGTATTGACAAATGAGTTTTATTTATATATAAACATCAACTAAATTCCTCAAGAAAGAATTTAAAATATGAACAAAAAACATTAACTTGTAATCACAATATATATTTAAATTTAATTTATTAGATAAAAATTTAATTCACTTCACATTACACTCACGAAATGTTTAGAATAGGGATTAGGTTTAATATCCTACCACTACTTTCTATGCTTTTAAAGATCATTGAAATCTCATTGAGATTTTTCAATTGCATGGAAAAAATTCAAAAGACAAGAATAACGACTTTTATCACAAAATATAAATCCTGATTACCAAGAAAGTAACAATTTGAAGAAAATAGTATGAATGGAGTAACAGAGTAAAAGTAAAATGAGTAAAATTAAGTAATATGAGAATATTAAAAATATCAACTTGGATTAATAAAAAACATACCATATTAGGAAGATTTTACAATGAAAAAAAATGAAGTATACATTATTATTATTTAAGATAATTGAAAAATTATAGTCATTATAACAAATTTATATTAAATTATTACAAAAATATTTCATAAAACTTAATAAACTTAATATCGTATTAATTATATAAAATAAAATATCTAAGATTTAGATAATTAAAAAAAATAAAAATATATACTTGTTATAATCTCATTAATTGACATCGTTAATATATTATAATAAATTAAAATAAAATGGAAATTAATAAAACTTAGACGATGAAAAGATCGAATATTATGATAAGCATGCAAGATCTTTTTATAATATACTAATACAATTACATGATTATATAATTTATTATATAATAATATAATTGTACTCTACATTAAAATCGTAAATTAGTTTTTTTTTCTGGTTAATTTGAGAAATAAGAAATGAAGAGTAGAGGAGGAAAAGGTGTAAAGAGATTAGAGTTGTAAAACGGGGAGCAGAAAAATTATGAATCTGTTTGAGTGAGTCCTGAACTATTTTTTTCTCCTTACCAGCGAATTGATCATAGGAATAGGTATATAACTGCATGGAGTATTTTTAGGCAATAGTTGAATCCAATTATGGCGGAAGACACAAAAGCCACAAAACCAAAGCTGAATTCCATCTTTTAAGGAAGTCTGAGGAGGTATAAATAGAACCCTACTTCTGCATGGTTTATCATTCCAATATCCTCAAACAATAATAAACAGGGAAGGAAAGGCATATCCTTCCCAATAATCATTTCTCTCAAATTTACCAATAAAGAGAAACCCGCAGCAAGATTGCTATAAGCCCAAAAATAGAATAAAAATGCAGGCAAAAATACTCGGTTCCGCCGTTTCGCTCATCCTTGTGGTGGGTGTGGTGATTGGTGTGGTTGCTGTGGTTCAAAGCCCGAAGGCCCAGACCAACAGTACAGGAGACCTAAAAACCACGAACAGAGCTGTGACAACGTTGTGCCAAGGCTCAGATGACGAAAAGCTGTGTCACAATGTGCTTTCCACCTCAAACAGCTCAGACCCGAAGGATTACATTGTCACCGTGGTGAAATCCTCGATGGACAGTGTGATCAAAGCTTTCAACATGAGCGACAAGCTCACAGTGGAGCATGGCAACAGCAGCGAAGGAATGAAGATGGCTCTCGACGATTGCAAGGATTTGTTGCAATCCGCGATGCACGATCTTGAGGCCTCAGGTGTGATGGTCAAAGAGAGCAGCATCGAGGACGTTAACGATCGCACTGCCGAACTCAAGAACTGGTTAGGTGCTGTTGTGGCCTACCAGCTATCTTGCCTCGATGGCTTCAACACCGACGGCGAGAAGAAGGTTCAGGAACAGTTGCAGGCCGATAGCTTGGACAGCGTTGGAAAGCTCACTGGATTGGCACTCGATGTCGTGTCGGGGATTTCAAAGATTCTTCAATCCTTGGACTTGAACTTGGCTTTGAAACCCTCCACTCGTCGCCTTCTTGAGCTTGATCAAGACGGGTACCCCACTTGGCTCTCCGCTGCTGACCGAAGGCTCTTGGCTCAAGGAGCTGTTCCCCATGCTACAGTGGCTAAGGATGGCAGCGGCCAATTCAAAACCATTACGGACGCCATCAACTCCTACCCCAAGAATCACCAAGGAAGATTTATCGTCTACGTCAAGGCCGGTGTCTATGACGAGTACATCCTTGTTGACAAGAACAAGGTGAATCTTCTCATCTATGGCGATGGCCCCACCAAGACCATCATCACCGGACGCAAAAACTTCGCCGAGGGTACCAAGACAATGAGAACCTCTACCTTCTGTAAGTCCAACTTCCTCTCCCTCATCTTGATGAATTATCATATGTATGTATCTCTAGTTAGTTAACCAATCTTTTGAAACTGTGCAGCCACGGTTGCTGATGATTTCATGGCAAAGTCAATTGCATTCGAGAACACCGCCGGAGCAAAAGGACACCAAGCAGTGGCTCTTCGCGTGCAGGGTGATCGTTCAGTCTTCTTCGATTGCGCAATGCGCGGTTACCAAGACACATTGTACGCACACGCCCACCGTCAGTTCTACCGCAACTGTGAAATCTCTGGCACAATCGACTTCATCTTCGGCTACGCCACCACCTTGATCCAGAACTCCAAGATCTTCGTGAGGAAGCCCGAAGCAAACCAACAGAACATAGTAGTGGCAGATGGAACAGGACAGAAGAACATGCCTACAGGCGTTGTCCTCCAGAACTGTGAGATCATGCCCGACCCTTCACTCGCCGCTGATCGCTTGACAGTGAAGACATACCTTGCCAGGCCATGGAAGGCATTCTCCAGGGCAATTTTCATCGAGAATGTGATCGGTGACTTGATCCAGCCAGAGGGCTACATTCCATGGAACCCTACTGTTGAGCCCAACACCAAAGACTGTTTCTTCGGTGAGTTTGGCAACAGTGGACCTGGTTCAAATGCTAACGCAAGGGCACCCTTTAGCAAAGGTGTGATCAGCAAGCAAGAGGCTGCCAAGTACACTGCTGAGCCCTGGCTCCAAGCTAGTGCCTGGTTGCCCGCCACTGGCATTCCCTTCGACGCTGGCTTCGTCAAAGCCTAAGTTACCCTATCCCAGAAGAGACACCCCAACTATAATTATTTTCCATCTTTTTGATTCTAACCATATCCTTAGTTACGCGAAACCGACAAAAACACACACATTAAATCGATATGGCACGGCTTGCTATTGAATGCAGCCATGTAGCCGATCGATCCTTCAAGTAGTTTGAGGATGTGACTTGTAATCGTTAAATATATAATATTCAAATCAATTTATTTTTTATCTACTTCATCTCTTTTTTTTTTCTTACTTCAGTACTATAATTTTGCATATAAATTACTAGAATCAACAGATATTAAAAATACTAAAAAGAATGGGTAACTCTTATTCATTTAGCACCACCTCGTGTTCAATAAGTTATTACAACAATATTCCAAAAGTATAACTCTAGTGACTTCCTCCATCAATTCACACTTGTGTGCTACTTTCCATTGGAACTATCTCTTCTCCTGTGTCATTTCCTTCCACTGGTCCTTTGTACCACTATTTCTTAAATTGTTTTGTTTTTAGAATTTGAAATAGAATATGTTCTACAAAGCTAGAAGCTTGCAAAACACTTGTTGTTGTCTTCTTCTCTTTTCGGTCTCTTGGTTAGGCTTTGATCTGAACACGATGGGGGTGTGCCTGCGAAGACACTCTGTTAAGTATCAGAGGAGTAGGGAGTGACTAGTTACCTCGAGTGTTATGGGTCTGCTTTTGTCTTCAATTGGAGACCCAATTGCACTTAACATGTTTTGTACTTAACCTCATTTATTCTCGTCTAATTGCGTGTTTGACTGTTAACCTTGTCGGCTAGTGAGACTTATTCTTCCTATAACTTTATTATACTTCCAAACTCAAATGATAATATTGTTGTCAAAACAGTTATCCTCTTCAATAACCTTAACCAGATAAGATCAAGTTTGAGTTGTTCCTTTGCCCACTCTCTTTCATATTTTAAAATTAAGATTTCGTAAATTAATTTATTGAGTTTGTGCCTATTATTAATTTAAAAATATATTATTTTATTATTATTTTGGTATTATCATCTTCTTGTGAAATTCTATTATAATAAAACTTCGGAACATTTGAAAGTTTCTCAAAATTAAACTTGACCTAAATATATATTTTTTATTATGAATTGAAAAGAGTGTGGTATAAATGTAGCGATAATCTTTAAATCTAAAAAAATATATTTTAAAATACCAATAATTAATATATCTAACATTTTAATAAATGTATATATTTATCTATGAAATTGCTTCCACCATTTATCTCTGGTTCGTCCCTTGCCCCGAGTTCTGAAATGATAGGTCCCTACTCCAAACATTATGTTCATGGAAATATCTAAAAAAATGTATTTTGACAATTCTGAGATTTATATATAATTTTTAATGTGACAATTTTAATAAAAAATGTATAATAAAAATAATTTTATAATTAAATAATATAAAAAATAATTAAATTAATAGTATTAAAAATTATAAGGTGAATGTAGAAAAAGTTAATATGTAAATGTAGCAAGCTAAATATTTTATTAAATACCTACATTTACATCAGACAAACTAAAATGCAAATAGGCACGTCATGCTCTATCGACGAATCCTTAAAGTTAGTGTTGGATATTTCACAACTAGAGATTAAAATATTTCATAATATATAAGTGGGTGCAAATCTCATCTCATTGAGCCGGTTTTATGGGGTTGAGTTAGGCTTAAAGTCAACTTCATAATATGGTATCACGAGTTGACAGTCTCGGCGTGAAGAAGATGTGTTGGAGATCCCACATCGACCGATTTTATGAGGTTGAGTTAGGCTTAAAGTTCACTTTGTAATAATTAGTCTCAACTTTATATTGTGTTTTTTAATTAAAAATACACACCTTTCTATAATTAAATGGTATATATTAAAAATTTACTAATGATTTAAGTCTAAGTATATATATTATATTATTTTCATGAAATTAAAATACGAATTGAAATATAATTTGACTATTATTATTCTTTTTAAATATTAAACCAATAAATTCATCCTAAGATTATATTTTTTTAACTACTTATAATTTATTCACTCTTGTTTTTTATTTTGGCATCCCATATATTATTACTTTTCTATAAGAATAAAATTAAAAATAGTAATTAATTTTATATGTAAATTTTAAAATGGGATATTTTCCAAATTACTTTTCAAAAGTGAAAAATAAAAAAAAATTAATATTAAGTAGTGAGTATTTATATTCTAATACAAATTTTTTCTCATATTATTTTCTTAAAAAAACAGTCACGTGTACTTGAATGCAAACTTTATTTATTTCTTTTGTATAAAAGTTGCGTCATATTGACCACTCTTTTCTCTTTAATTGGTTACTCCAATTAGTATAAGTTTATTAATATGTTATTTTCCTTGTGTATTTCTTCAGTTTAGATCTCGGTAAAATCAATTATTATAAATAATTTGAAATATTTAAATATGTATTAAATTATATATTTACATTAGAAGTTATTTATCATAAGAAAAAACAAGAAATAATCATGTTTTTATTAGTTAGGTAAGATCCACTTGTTACGACTTTTAGGTACTTATTATAAGCATTGTCCGGTATTGTTCGACAGGTTAAGGTGTCGAACATGGGCTGGTCCGAATCTTTCATGGGCTTTACTTTGTTTGGTTAACTTACTTCATTAAGGCAATTACTTCCTGCACCATATCCTGCACCCAATTTCACTATGAAAAGATAAAAGTGTCTTTAGATAAATGGAGGTATATATAAAAATACATTCTGGATTTTTTTTTCCAAAACAAATTTTTTGTATTGTGGATTTTTTTATCTAGAATAAATTTTTGTTTCAAGATTTTTATTTCCATAACACAATAATCTCTTCTGGATTTACTTTTTTCCAGAATGTATTATTATTAATTTCAAACTTTTATTTCCGGAATAAAGGACTTTTTTTAAAATTTAAAATTATGTAAGTGCAGGTTTAAAATATTGGGTGTAGAAAGAATTTTCCCTTTATTAATTAGAACGGGCAAATTCTTACTCGATAGTTTTTTCTAGCATCTTAATATTTTTAAAAATACAAATTATATTCTGAAATGTAGAATTTAGAAATTATTTTCAAATTTAGAAAATATGTTTTGAAATATTTAATTCGAAATATATAATTTATATTTTGAATTATACAGTTTAAAAAGTTTTTTTAAAATCAAAATTACTATACAAGTTGTATTTCAAATTGTAAAGTTCGAAAATTCACAAAATACCTTCTAAATTATAATTTTGAAATATAACTTATACTTCAAATTATAGAATTCATAAATTCAAAATAAAAAATTGTATTTCGAATTGTAGAGTCCATAATGTATTTTGAAATTTAGAAAACACCTTCTAAATTTTACAATTCAAAAAAGATAGGTGCAGGAAGAAGGTATGGGTGTTCAGAAAGAAAATACCATTAGGATGATACAAATAGTTACTCCATATTCCTTTTTTATTTAAATGTGATTTTTAAAGTTTAGAACAACATTAACATTATTTTTGGTCACTTATATCCTTATTTTTTTTATCTTATTTTTAATTAATTTACATATATGTATTTACTATGATATAAAAAAAAAAATCTTATAAATACTTGGTTAAAATAAAAAACACAAAGAGTGAAGGTTTAGAAGAAAGTTCGACCTCTTCCATGAATGCAAAATAAAATCCCAGTGATATTTTCTCTTTGAACAATTCTCCTTATAAAAATCTGCTTGACCAGTCATTCCTCAAAGTATTTTTATATGTATTATGAATATTTCTTTTGGTGATTAGAACATGGAAAAATATCTTAAACAATGTTAAATTAAAAAATATCTTACCTAATTTCGCTTTCAACCTTCGAAAGTGACCTCATCGCGATAGGTGAGACATCGAATCGTTTCGAATCTAACAGAAAGATAAAGCAACGTTCAATTGAAGCCACCAAGTTCACCTACCATCCTTGCAACGTAAAATGTTGAAAGTTGGAGAAGAAAGAAAAACGTGGATAGAAAACTGCGTTTGCTTTGTCACCGTTCTTCTTTCATGTTCCAGTTATTGACTTCAAGTGCTGGAAATTTGAATTGGAAAAAGAAAAAGAAAAAGAAGATAAAATAAAATGGAGATGCTAATTCTTGCAAGAAATCAATATTGAGGTACTTCATTTTGTCTCTAGTTAATTATCTTTTTGTTGTTTCGGCCATAAGAATCAACCTTTCACTATCATAATTTGAGTTTTATTAATCTCATGTAGCCAATTTTGCTGGTCATTGCAGGCATCTGACTGCTCCAAGCACTGTGAGATATTATATGAATCGTTTTTCAAAAATAAATACCATAATGTAAATGAATTATGGTAATCCTCATAGTTCTCTGAAGATGACATCCAAAACCAGTGGCGTGGATGATTTTCCTAAGGGTTTGTGTGAGTGGAGTTGGAAGGAGAACAAGTTGTTTGAGCTGGCTTTGGCCGTGGTAGATGAGAACCACCCAGAACGGTGGGAGATTGTGGCAGCCATGGTGGGAGGAGAAAAGAGTGCAGGGGAAGTTCAAGAGCAATATGTATCTCTCTTGGAGGATTTAAATCTCATAGAATCTGGAAAACTGGACCATGAACTGGGAGTGGGAGAAGCTCACCCCTGTGTCCTAATTAACTCAATTGAATCTTTGTGCTTGTCTGATAGAGATAGCAGCATGTAAGTCCCTTCTTTTTCTTTGTTGAATAAAATGATTTTCTTATCTTTCTCCTTGTTACAAGTCTATTCTTTGTGGTTTCCCTATCTTTTAATTGTACTCCTTGCTTTTCTGGGCGAATCTGTTCAATTTGGATCATTCCTGCAAAACGAATCTCAGATAACCTCATGATATTCTCTAATCTTTCGCAATATCACTTTACTTGGTTTCTATCAAGTAACATCCTAAATTTCAATCATTTGAAATTTTTTAAAAACTAATTTGACATATCACATCCGAAATCGAATTGAATCTTAAGAATTCGACTTTGATTAAATTTATACTTATATACTATATACTATGAAATGTATATATCTTTATTCGATGTCTAATCTATAAAACTCCGAGTATGTCAGATCAAACTTTCTTCTCCAAGCTGCAATTTTTTCCTTCTCTCGTTTTCATTGCTTTTACATTTCAGCATACTCTCTCTCGCGTTGTAGAACAATTTCCACTTAACAAAAGCAGTTATTGACCATAAAATAGAGTAAATAAACCAAGCTGGACAGTTATGGATTTGTTTGATGGATCAGAAGTAACTATGGACATGAGAAGGCAGTTACTTGTACAGTTTATAAAATAAAATGCTGCATAAAACAGAGTGATAGTTATTAGAAGTAACTAGATTGGCTTACTTTTGGAAAAGACTATACTCAAGTGCACTTAATCCTTGCAAACATGTCTAGGAATTTTACATAATTATTGTTTTTATCTTCAACTTTTACACTCGGTGAGTTAACATAATTCTTTAGTAGGGTTTGTAGATGGAAAAATGTCATTGGAATGAAATCTCATTGAAGATAATAATCATTTTTCCTACAAAGATTAATCACATTAAGTTGTGAGTAATTGAAAATTGGATGACATGTAAATAGTAGAGGATGGTTCAGTAAATTTTGAGATGATTCTACAAGCAAAGGGAAAGAAACTCCTAGCCATACAATTTGTCTCACCACTTTTTTCATACCTTGGCTAACATGTATAATCATAGATCTGTCTGAATGAAGGGTGAAGCATGGTACGAAGATGTGAATCAAGTTGTGCTACGAATTTGAAGCCATACATAGAAGTGATCGTGAGTGAGCCTGGAGCACAGGAGAGGTTAGTGATACGAATGTTTTCATGGGGTCAAAGCCATTTTTCAATACCTACAGTATGTTGGTACCTTGAAAAGTTGAACCCAGGGACACATTATAAAAAAAAAAATAGAGAAACAAAAGAGAAAAAAAAGACAAACACGATTTTTTTTTTTGCTTTTTTTAGCAGAATACACTTATTTTAGGTCTAACTAAAAAGAAAGAATGTAAATGTATCTTGATTTGCATGGTAAGAGTTCAAATGCTGAAAGAAAAAGAAAATTGATATCATTTAGATTATACTCTGTGAATAATGAAGAGGGGATTAAGAGAAGGAGAAAAGGAGACAGAGCCAGGGAAGAGGCAGTGCATGAGCAGAACCACAACAGATAATTTCTCCTGTCACTCTCACTTTCTTGGCTCCATTGTGTTGATAACTCCATCCATGCTCTGCCTGTTCCCCTGCTCTGTCCTGTCTCTGACTGTTACCTCAACCTTGTCGACATCCTTAACATTAAGCAACATCTCATTCTGAAAAATATTAGTCTCCCATTAGAAATTTTGTTAACTAGATTAAGCACAAAATGCACTTTTCTTGAGTGTATGTATGACTCCATTCTATCCTTATATTTGATCAAAGGAGGAATGCTTTGTACCATGCAGTACATGAATGATTTCTGTACTACGAAAACTTTTGTCTTATGAGTACTACTAGGTAGCACGAGTGTACTGCTGTCTTTTGGTTTGTAGTACTACTATGGTACTGCTTTTATCTAGTTCAATGTTGTCTGGTACATCAACATTTAAGTTTAAAGTTTCATGAATTTCTCCAAGTAAAATTAGTTATGATATGCTGATGATAAAGGAAACAAATTTAATTACATAAATGCATATTAAAAGTAAAAACAAATAAGTATTTTTCTTTATTTGGGTGAAAATCCCTTAAACTACTGGTATAAAAAAAGAGAGAGTAGTTATGCAGAAAAGAAAATATTTTACTAAAACTAGATTACACCCTTTCAAAAACGAGAAACTAAACAAACCAATCATATTTACGAAGAAAAATTATATTTCATTTTATGAATGTTATTAATGTTCTGGACTTTAACAAACATAGAAATTTGTAAATCAACCAACTAATTGTCAATATAAAATGGAACTACCATATCTACTTTCCTATGCTTCAAATTCTAAATCCAACAATTCAAGACAATCTTCGGGATTTTGACCATGAACTAATAATTGGTTTGGTGCCTTCCATTTCATCCATACTAAAGAAAGTACTAATTCTCGTATTATATAATTTTATCTTTATTGTTTTAGTCATTATTTTTTATACCAATTTCAATAAGTGTTTTTTGTGTAGGTATTATTATGTTGTACAATTTTACTTTTACTACTTTTGTAACTATTATTATATTATGGTAATTGTCTTCTGTTATCTTATAAAAATATGGATACACATCGCTGTTGCCTCGATATTTCCACTAGTAGTTATAATCATATTGTATTAAATATTATTATGCTTAACAATTGCATTGAGCAAAATTTGAAAAGTAACTTTTAGCACAAAGTTTTGTACTCTCTCCTTATGAGAAGTGTTGTTCTAAGCCTTTTTTATAGCGTATACAAGATATTTATATTTTGTTTATATTAAATGTTAAAAAGTGAGTGCTGATAAAAAAAATGATAAAAAGTGAGTGAGTTAAAAGAGAAGAGAGAGACACTAGGTAAAAGAAAAGTTGTTTAAATTACGAGAGAAATAAGGTAAAAATAAAATATATTAAATTCTTATCAACAATTTTTTTTTTAATAGTATTACTTTTATAATTTGATTATTTCAAAATGTTGTGTGTAAATATTAATAAGATATTTATGAGATAATTAACTATATTTGAACCTATAATCAAATATTAATTTTTTTACAATTTTTTTTATGTTTTTGCAATAAAAGTTAGATAAAGTAAATAGCTAAATGTTGTGTTGTACACCAATATTTAATGATAACTTACCTGATCTTTCAAAATCTATGCTTATTTATATAATTATCACGGACCCTTTGTGATTATATAAAGTGATGAGAAAAATAAATGTAAATCAAGATTAAATGTAAATCAAGAAACTCTCTAAAAAACCTAAATTTACAACTTCAAACTCTCATGATACATATTCTCACACAAATAAATTAATTCATATATCTTAGGTGTTTATTATATAGGATGAGAAAAAATGTTCGAGAAACTTTCTAAAAAATTTGAGAAAAATACAAATTTGTTAAGTACATAAACCTAATGGTAACTGAGAACTAAATATAATGAATAAGTTCAAGAAATTTCCTAAATAAAGTTAACAGAAGCACAATTTTTCCAATAGTCATGAACCTAATAATTGTTGAGAACTACATATAACAAATATGATGAACTTTGCAATTTCCTTTATCTCATGTAATAATGTACTTAGGTGCATAAAGTAACTTTAGCTACTAGTTGTTATAGTTTGTTTATAACACTTAACCACATTGTGTTTAGAACATACTAGAAGCTTCTGAAAAGTTCTATAACTTTTAATATATTCTAAAACAAAATTTTAAATTTTTACAAAATATTTTTATTTTTTGAACCATACTCTCTAATCTCCATAAATGTTTTTGTTATTGTTATTCTTCCTTTTAAAAGTTTTTTCTATGATTATTTCCTCTAACTATGCTTATGGAAAAAATTCTTTAAAATATTTCTTCTCTAACCTCATCATATAACATACATTTAGTTGACAATTGTAACTTTTTAAAATGTGATCATTATTAAAGAAAACAATTGGAAAATTTTATATGCATTTTTTGAAACTAGTAACCTATTAATGTCAATGTTAAAGCATGATTAAACATACAATTACAACATTGTAAAGTGATTTTTGAAGGTTTAGCTAAATGTTGTTGGCAACCAGAACCATTCCAGTTGTGGCTATATGGAGTCTATGGAAGTCAAGGAATGAAAAGCTTTGGGAGAATAAAAACATGCCGTGGATTACTAAAGGCTATTGATTGGATGATGAACATGGGACAATTTTTGAGATGGTGATTATTTATAAAGTTAACAGACCACACACTGAATCTGCAGAAGTTGGTATTCAATGGCAGCATTTACTTAAACACAAAGACAACTATAGTGTGAATTTTGTTAAGAGACAAACAAGTATTCGTCTCATCTCTTGCTAGGGAAGCAATATATTATTATGCTAGGTTCACAATTTACCAACACGTACCTTCTTGTGTTTGTTCTGTAAAATAGAAGAGCACTGTCACCAACGTATTACCAAATGTTGTATCCCATGGATCACATCACATATGTTCTTGTGTTCAACAAAATGGTTACAGCCTAACAAATTAGGTGGGTGACGAAAATATGGTAGATCGGTCCCATCGTACTCAAGTTCTGCACCTATATATTTTTGTAAAAGGTGCATTGTTTCGATAGAAATGGTTTTTACACCTACCAACCTAGCAGTCTACCTTCCCTTTACTTTGGGTTAAAATTCAAAAGTGAAAGGGAGAGGATTTAAGAGAAAAGTGAATGTATTTGGATAGAAGTACATTAGTGCTATTTGTGAGAATATTTTTATTTTTTAAAAATGTAAAATGTAAGATTAAAAATTTATTTTTGTTTTTAAAAATAGAATAATAATATATTAAGTATTTTTTTTGTCTAAATTTAGATGAATTAAAATTATTAGTAGTATAATCCGATATAATTGAATAATTAATTTCGGAAAAAATATGAGTTACTTGATAAAAATAATTTATATGTAAAATTTTGATATATGTACAAATTATTATATAACAATAAATAATTTAAATATTCATAAATTTAAAAATTATAATTAGAAAATATTTTTATATTAAATATAAATAGTACTATTATATTTATTATAATAATTATTATTATGATATAATTTGTTTATTATAAATAACTATATATTTTTGTATTAAAATTTTATTTTATTTTATTATTAATTATTATTATTTTATTTTATTAAAATATTAATTCAACTAAATTTATTTAATAATTAATATTTGTAATGAAGACTATTTTTTTTTATGAAAAATGTATAAAAAAAGTGAAACCCTAAAATAAGAAAGGGTAAATTTGTAAAAAAAATCAATGTTGAGCTGGCTTTTCCTTTAATTCTCTTCATTTTAAGAGAAGAAGATATTTATTCACATTTATATTGTCTCATTCTCTTCTCCAAAAAACCATGAATCCAAATAAGAGATATACTCTCACATCTTTACTTGTGAACAACACGTCTATAAAAACAAAGAAAACTTAACGAAAAAAGTTTGTATTTTTTTTTGTCGTCAAAAAGAAAAACATCACAGCTTCAGCATATCTTGGGTTGGGTTTTAAGATGATTACAAATTTGAAATAAATAATTTAAATTAATTAGAAGCATTTGATTAATTCTTTTAATAATTTTTCTTTATGTATTTAGATACGTAAAACTTTTATAAAATATTCTTCATGTCAAATATTTATTTAATCAAAACTAATAATTTTTTTATATTTATTAAAAATTATCATAAACTATAAATATTATTAATCATATTATTAATACGTTTATAAAAATATTACATAATATTTTTTATTAAATATCTTTATATCATATTAAAATAAATATAATATATAAAACTTTCAAACGAAAACTAGAAGAACTATTTTTTGCGGTGTTTGTGTGGTCTCACCATAGTGTTAGTGGTTGGTGTCAACATTGAACTTGGTGTTTGTGGATGGTATAAGTCTTCTCGGTGCGGTTGGGAACGGCATTGTGTCAAGGATGCAAACCTACTCTAGTTTGTTCTGATTTTTTGTTTTTGCTTTGATTTGATTTCTTTTATTTCTTCTATTATTCGTAACTTGATTTGGCACATTTCATTGCAAATTTCTTGATTTGTTGCCTAATTGAACACAAAACAAATTTGTTTGATTTTATGTTGTTTCAATTGTTCTTTTATTTTGATATGAAATTCGATTCAGAATTCATTATTTAAGCGGATTCGTTAAAATTCTAATTTAAATTGTTGAGGATAAGTGAAGATTCTACTAAACTTTTGTGAAGAAGTGTTTGACGAAGACAACATGTTTGAAGGTGTATAAAAAATGTATATTTCATTGTCTTAGTTAGGTTAGAGTTGTTTAAGTAGCCTTTTGCACTTTCATTCAACCTCATATCTCATAGTCGTTGTGATGAACTTAAGCACAATGGTCTCTTAAAAAGAGATTTTAAAAATCTGCTCAAAGTTTTTCAAAACTGTTTTACTGCACTAAAATTTGATAAAACAATTGATTTATTTGCACTACATCAAAACTGTTTTGATATTTTTAAAATTCTGTTTTGTCTCCAAAATCAGTTTTGCTCAAATATTCAATTTTTAACTAAGCATAGGTTGGTTATGTTACCACCAAGTGTTTTTTTAAAATACAATTTGTTATTTCAAAACTGTTTTGATTTGAATCCTATAAATAAGGAGTTTTTATCCCAATTCAAATCATCCCTTGCAATTACAAAGTGTTTATAGTTTTCAAGTGATTTTCATTGAGGTTTTCATGTGAGCTTAGTTTTTAAAAGTTTTTCTTAAAAACTTTAAGAGTTCTTGTTCTGATTTCTTTTGGCTTGGGATTGAAGTTCCTTGTTCTTGAAGGGTTCAAGAACTGAGTTGTTTGTAAAGACCACTTTGTTTTAGTGGAATCCATCTTGGTATAAGGTGAGACTGAATGTCGCTCTTATTGAGTGAACTAGTATAAATTTGTGTGTTATTCTTCTTCCTTAAATCACTGCCTCTAAAAATTAATATCTGAAAATCTGTGATGAAATAAACCTTAAACCTTTTATTTCAAAATTGAATCGATTGTTTTCTTATGCTATATTGGCTTGAATTACTTTTTGTCTTCAAGATTTTGATTAGTCTTTAATCAAACTTAAAACCCAAGGAATTCTTAATCTTTGATAGATTTATTCTTGAAAATTAGTCACTTAAAAACAATCTTTAGAATTCTTCATATAAAATCAAGCTTTTAAAGAAAAGTGATTATTGATTTAAAATCTGTCTTGTTCTTTATCAATCTTTTGCAAGTAACGGTTTTGAATAAATCATTTATGTGTTTCAAAGCTTCCGGTTTTAAATCTAAAATAAAGATCTTAATCTCACTTGAATTGTTTCTTCAAGATCTTGGTTTTAAAAACTAGATTGAATCTCTGATAACTCACTTTATAAAAAATAAGAATTGCATTAGATGGAATTCTTAAGACTTATAGAACTAATTTGTTGTATTTCTGAAATTGAAACTTGAAAAAGAAAATCAATATGTTTTTCTTTAAATCAATCTGTTCATTTTCTGTCAGGATCTTCTAAAAAGTGTATTTGCGAAAATTTTCCTTAAGTACAATTCATCCCCTCTTGAACTTAGACTCCTATAATCTCAATAGAAATTACACGAGAAACAAATCATTGCAAGAATTCTGACAAACATTGGATAAGGTGATCGAAGTTCCCTCAAACAATTTAGATAAGTTACATAAAATCAAGATGAGAGGGACAATCTAACAAGAAGTGGGTCACCAAAACATGTCCAATAAATTGATGTGTGGAACAACAAATGCTAACTAATGATCTCATAAGAACCCAACACACACAAGAATCTATGAAATAAATTATAATAAATTCTATCTAGTTATTATATATGTCACAAAGAACCAACACAACAATCAAAACTCACCACCAACAATTGATATTGGTTACTCGAGTAGTCAATCTTATCTATTTCCTCAACATCTTTATGCAACTCCTAAGTACATGACACTTCCACCACAACTGACTATAGATGATAAACGACAATCATTTGTGTCAACTTTTGATAATTTGATGTCAAATTTAGTTGACAAATGTTGAAACATTAACTTCGACTCATACTTATAAACAATCTCTTTACTCGAGATTTTAAAAAACAAATTGACACTTCCTATACTTTCCTATCCAAATTATGACATAAATCATAATGCACAAAATTCATATGGAATATTCATATTAGTCTTTAACAATAATTCTCTACAAGAACAACACGGTAACATCCCACTATTTCTATCAATTAATTATTATATTTATCTTTATCAAACACAATAAATCTAAGATTTTTTTCCATAAAAAAATCTCAAAAATAAATATGAATAAATAAAATATTATCAAATATAGAATAATTTAAAATATATTCTTTAAAATAATTTAAATCCAAACATATCCAAAATGATATGCCAATGAGCTTATCCCCCATTACATAAATTAACACAATGCTTTATAATATAAAATTCTTCAAAAACTGAAAAATATATTCTCCAAATTGTAAACTTTATTGTTCTTCATATGCAATGTAATATGCTCCCCACGTGATTTATTTACAGGATTAATAATCATCAATGAAAATAAGGATAAGTTCAAAATGAAGTACAATAAATATAATAATTTATATAAAAAAAATCATCATACACATAAAATTTTCAATCAACATATCTATTTAATAAAATAATTAATTCATCAATTTTTAGAAAATTAATATTTTTAAGTAAAAACTTATATTAAAGTTTATTAATTCTACTTTTGATGTGACTAAGAATTTTTCACACAATGCCCTTAGTTTAAGAGATCTTTCACATATTACGCCACAGACGACATATGCTCTTCTCACAAAAAAATATGAACTTTTTAAATAATAAAATTTTCATACTTAAAATATCAACACCCAAAATTCCATATATAATAATAATATATATTAACCACAACAATTTAATACATATTAACCACACCAATTAATATATACCCTAAACCAATTAATATATATTAACTACAATAATTTAATGTATATTAACCACAAAAACAATAAATTCTCATTAACATGAGCAATAAATTCGCATTAACATAAACAATAATTGTAGTAACAACGACAACTACAATAATAATAATAATAATAATAATAATAATAATAATAACCAAGAATATTTAAATAAAATAAATAGCATGATTGTTTTTTCTTACAACACACTTTTTTTTAATAAAATAAATTACAGTAGAATAAAACATATAATATAATTAATAAATAAAAAATCTGAATTCAAAATACAACATAAGTATTTTTAATATATGAAAAATTTACCAATAATAACTAAAATATATAATAATCAACTTTTTTTATTAATTTATAAATTAATTTATAAATTTAGAACCTACTTTAAATATCAATAATTATTTTATATTATTTCTCATGTATATAAAAATATCATTTATTTTATTTTATTGTGGAACGCTTACTGCATATATCTTCACTTGAACTATAGAATAGTTTTAGTAGTTTTTGGAGTGTTACAATTTACGTTAATAAAATTTTCCTGCTAAATTACTTATTTTGCACCTATAATATTAATTTTTAAGTTTGATTAACAACTTTTTTAATCATTTAATAAATAATTATACTATAATTGATAAGGATTGTAAACTACAAAAGAAATATACTCGATAAAAAATTTATAAATATTTTAAATATTCATTTTTCAAAATAATTATTTATTTTAATTCTTCTTGATCTCCTGGAAACCAATTTCGACCTATTTTTGGTGCCACATTGATCAAAGGATATCATAATTCTCTCTTCTAAAGTTCGAATTCTGAACAATTACATTAAATTTGAATAATTAAATCTTGAAGAAATTTATTTTTGTAATTTAAAAAAAGTTTTATTTATAAAAGAAAATTTGACAACTTGAATAAGTTTATAAAAACACATGCGCCGAACTGAAATAGCTGTAAAACTGCTCAACTTTAAAACTGAAGTTATTGGGCCTTGTGCCAAGATTAATTGAAAACAAGATTAACTGAAAGGAAATGATAATTTTACAATAAAAAATAAATTTGTAATTAAATGATATGAAAAAAATAGTATGAAGAATTTGTAATTAAATAATATAAAAAAAATAGTATTGAGAGTTTTTTTGTAATTAAATGATATGAAATAATAATATTGATAGTTGTAATGTGATTATATAAAAAATTGGAATTATCAATATATATATCATTTTCCTAATTAAAAAGTTATAATCTTTAAAAAAATACTTACTAAAACACCATCAGAACGAAAATCAAATATCAATAATGCTGTTCAAATTATAGTTTACACTCTACCAAATCATAATCTGGGATTCAAAATGTTATTTAAACCATACTCGATCATGATTTTGCCGAACACGTTATTTTGTGGATGTAACTTCAATCTCCAAGCTAAGATTTAGCGAAACAATTCTTTATTCCATGAAGAGGACTTGACCGATGAGATTTTTTTTTTATGTATATGTTCATAAGTTCTAGCACTCTTAGGTTTTAGAAGCCTACATTTTGTGGAGAATCTAAAATCCCAAAAGTTGTGCTTACAATCATTGTTCCTCACTACTTTCTCTTAGCCTTATCTATGAAGTTGGTCCCTGATTCGGTTAGAATGACATCAAATTCACTGAGAGTCCACTCTGCTACTTCATCTTTGTCGCTAACAAATATCTCAACACCCGAATCAATAGATGTCCATATTCTTTTGGCAGGAGGAGTGCCTGGGTCCTGCATCACATGACAAGATAAATTATAATGCTTGGTGACTCATTAGATTCCAAATAGTACAGTAGTAGTTCAATTATTGACCTGATAAAAGTATAGTCTACTTGATAGCCCTCCAACATCCAGTTCCCAAGTCCTTGCATCTCCCACCCAACCATCACCTTTTTTGGTGGGATAGCCATACTCACCCCATATAGGGTGAGGTAGCAACTGAACAATCTCTTGTGCCTGAGGGTTGCTGTAAGGGTCACAAGTGCTCACTGGCAGCTCCAAATGCTCAGCATTCCCAGGACCACAATAGTAGTGATATGCTGAGTAGGGGAAATTGGCTGTGTCATTTCTATAGATTTTCTTGTTGTCTGGAGTTATATGATATGGTGGGCAGTTAACCAAGCCTATGGGGCTGCACCATGCTGGGGTTTCAGGGTTGATGATCATCTCACTGTATCTAGTGACATCAGTGAGTACATCTCCATCACAAGGAGCACCATTGTTCTTCCAACAGCTTCCAATGTCTAAAAGGTAGAATTGGCTCTTGGCCCCTCCCCCCTGCTTGATATCCAAGCTCAACCTCACCTTAAAATTTGGTGACTCTGGAAGCTGAATCACAAACCAACCCAAATGGTTAATCATGAAATTAATACGCCTTGCTAATTAAACTATTAATTAAACAGAAATGGAAATCTTGGCATTGGATTTTGAAGGAAATGTTGATCTTGAACTCACAGTTTTTAGCATTCCCCTTGTGTCATAGTGGTAGCCTCCAGAGAATCCTTTGGTTGCATCAGCTCTAAGGTACAACATCAACCATGGGTATTTCTTTGAAGTCTTTAGCTTGTGTTTGAACTCCCAACTCCCAACATTAACTTTCTTCTCCCAAACTACCTCGTAGTAAGATACACCATCATGTTCTCCCCCACAATCAGAATCCAAATCATAGGTACCACTGAATCCCCCAACCATTCTTCCATCTTTGAGCTGTGTCTGTTGATGGCACAAGATGGGTTGGTTCATGCACCCTTGTCCAAAACAAGGAAACCGTCCCGGACTAAAAGGGGGTACCTTTTTTCCATCCTTAGGACATAGCCCAGACCTGGTGTCGTAGTTTCCATTTTTCAGCATTACCATCCAAAATTGCCATGGCCTTGGGGTGTCTGCAACTTCACACAAAGAACCCAGATACAATTCCTTTTCAATTGCATAAAGGTCTGTATTATTGATATATTGTAATTTTAGGCCAGGAAACAACTTCCCCACCCCAAGTTTGTTATCAGCTTCTGTGACCTTGTGAATCAGAGAACCTGTCCATCACCACCACTCACAATTCTCAATAAAAGAAAACACAATGCTGATTTGATAGCAAAAAAACTAAAATATGTGCGAAATTATAGAATAAGAAGACAATATAACATGCATAGTATGTGACACAATATTGAGGATCAAACATGCAGTAAACTGAACTACTATATTTTATAGGACTATGTTTGTGCGATATGGCTTACCCGAAAGATCAAAACAGTCAGCAGCTCTTGGAGCACCCATGTGAGGAGCTTCTTGAGCAACTTCGTTGCAGAAGTTCCAAGCTTCAAAGGCCACCCTCAGACCATCTCTCTGCATTCCTGGGTCTCCTACAGCCGAGACATGACTCTTCTCTGTGGACACAGCAGAGGCACTGAACACAAGCACATTCATGAACAACACAATCAACATTTTGTTCATTGGGAGGTTCAGAGGCAGAGGAGCATGGTAGAGGGTCTAATCTAATGTTAGGAGCACTTTCTCCTTCTGGTTCAGGTGGAACTTTCTTAACTTCTAAGTGCCACTTCTCCACCAAATTATTGTATTTTGTGAGTACTGAATGAACAGGTGTCGTTAATGAGAAATTTATAGCCACAGATGGATCTCTATCAAATGGAGGAGACTAGGATAAGTCCAACTAATATAGCACATGGGTGAGCCAATTCGCTTTTGTGATTATGATATGCGTCACTTTTTATTTACTAGTAAGTTGTGAAAATGACTTTATTTACTATATCGTTTGTAACCAGCACGACTTTTTATTTATGAGAAAATAAATATTAGAGAGAATTATAATTTTGATTATTATTTAAAGCCATAGGTACTTATACAAGTTTCTGAAGTTTAGAAACTAATTAATTGAAATTGTGTACCTGTTGAACGACTCCAAGTTTCGAAAAAGCATGTTTCCTACACAATTCCAATTGATTTTAAAATTAAACTTCTTTGCAAGTTGTGTAGATCAACTTCTTTACAAGTTGTGTAGGTAATAACGAGTTTGATGATTGTGATTTAGAGTTTAGAGTTTAAGATTTAAAGTTTAGGGTTTAATTGATTTATTCTTGTAATTGAGACATGGTGTATTTGGTTATTTTAGTTATGGTAGAACAATTAATGGTTTCGTGAATTATTGCTTTAATGGTAGAAATTTGTAAACATTATTGGTTTAATAGTTGAAATTTGACAAAAACACTTTTGATAACTTGGTGACAACTAGTTATTTTTAAATTTTTATTAATTAATATAATTAATTATTAATAAATAATATAATTAAATGATATTAATTAATATAATAATATAATTGAATAATTACTATAATGAAAACAATTATAAAACAATCAGAAAAAAGACAATTTTTTTAATTAAAAACAAGAATGAAAATATTAATTATTAATATTGTACTCGTCAGACGTGTTCGGGACCCGACCTGAGCACTTAAACGTGTCTATCTTGGTCCACTTAATTTAAAACCCAAATAGATAACTCGACCCAAATGATAACAGGCTCAATGACTCCAAAAGAAGTCGGCCTTAGCAACTAGCAAATACATTAAAAGACAAATGTATTATTCGGTATGCTCGAACCATAACCCAAACACTTACTATTTGGTATGTTCGGCCCGTAGTCCGAACACTCGGGTGTTCGACCCATTAGCTAGAGCGACAATTATAAATGTTGAATATATTTTTTGATCCAGAAGTTGGCCCAACTACGAAAAGGCCTAATAGCTCCAAACGACATTCATCTTTGGTAAAATTGGCATGACCCAAACCGTAAATGTACATTATAATTGATTCGGTTACTTGTTTCAAACAAGAAAGGACCTAAAGACAATACTATGCAAAGATATAACCCCAAAATACGAGGGGAAATATTAATAGATTAATTATGCAGTTATCAACTCCTAACGAGTGTTATAAAAGGGCCTTGAGACTCTAAGCATAGGATAAGTTGACTCTAGCAACCACCACAACAATCTGACCCAGGTCAGCCTGCCAGAACAAATATATTTTTCCATTTTTGTTTATTTGTTACCGTTATAAATTTTTGAAATGTAGGTATGAAATTTATTTATTGTGTGTTTAAAGTAAGAAAAAAAATTATGTTAAGTCATGTAATAAAATAGAGATGGAAATTAAATAGTAAGATGAAACTATGAATGAAAAATGAATAAGTAAATAATGTTTTATTAAAAAACTTGTAAAATTTGTTTTATTATAAATAATAACAAGTTTTTATATGGTAGATATATGGAAACTTTTGAAGGAAATAAATGGTTAAGCATGTAATGTAAGCACATTCTATCGATAGAAAAATAACATAATTGTATAAATCTTATTTTCTAGAAGGGCAATTTTCTCTATTGTGACCTTCGTTATGACCATATGAATATTTGTTAGGCTTATTTGATATTGGTTAATCCATTTCATTATGTATACGATTAATAGTTGATCTTTCCTATTCTTTTCGTCGCATGTGTGGGTCGAGTATAAGCTTTGGACTCACATAAGGAGACCAATAATCTTCATTTTGGACCAGATGAAATTGGACCTCGTTGGCCTTTTAAATGTTGTGGATGTTGTAGACGCGAGCAACAAATGTGGCCAATTGTAGATGACATTACAGATAAACAAAGAAGATATGCTAACAAGGTAGCCTAAGCGCTTGAAAGTGGTCACAATCACACCACCACTCAGTTTCACAATGTATGACATAGGTGGTCGTTGAAGCTCAGGAGTCAGTATCTCCTCAACCTCAAACTCTAAGTTTTGCCTATCGTATCTTGTGACATGACACATGATTGATTGTTGTTCATTTTTCTACAATAAACTTGCAATCTTTTCATGATAAATATGACATCTCACAGCATGAACTTTGTCAAATTCCAATTGTTAAAACAACGACTCATCTCTCCAACATCAAATCGTCAAATGATGTACCAAAGCTCAAATAAGCAAATGCAGCACGATTGAATTAAGAAATAAAAGAAATACACTACTATCACAAAAGATCATTTAGTACTTCTTCTATATAAAAAAAAAGTTGAATTTTTTAGTTTACTAATTTTGTAACTAGTTTTTTTTTTTTTTTACTCTGAAGTCCTCCAATAAATCTACAACTTCAATTAATTAATTTTTAAACTTAACAATGTGTTACTACAACCTTATAATAATAATAATCAAAATTGGTATTCTCTCTAACTATTTTTTTCCTAGTCTCCTCCATTTGATAGAGATCTATGTGGTTATAAATTTCTCATTAACGTAAATTTCCCCCCGGGTGATGCATCATTTGTTACCGTCAGATATAAATATAGTATTGAAATAAATAAATGATTTGGATACTTTACTGGCAACTTTTTGGGTAGATGTGCAATGAGAAAATTGAAAATAGTAATTTATTCCTCGTGTATGATGGTACTCGTGTACAACCAAGATCATTGTAAAATGAACCATAATTAATTTTAGTTCAGTTATGTTTGATTTTTTTAATAAATTAGTGTAATTTGATAGATTAATTATTAAAAAAGGTTTTAAATTATTAAAATAGATAAATTGTATAATTTTAGTGTAAAAAAATTATATCTAGCTGATACAATTTTAGTGTGAAAAAGTCAATTTAAATTAAGATAATTATCACTTTCTAAAAGTAAACACAGTTTTTAATATAATTAAATTTTAACTAAAATTATACTAATAAAATTTTAACTAATAATAAAACAGTTTTAATTATATTAAAATTGTATCAACTTATACGAATTTAATTAAACATATTGAAGTTGTATTAAGTGAATACAACTTCATTTTCGTAAGACTAAAGTTATATCGGATTGCCACTATTTATTTAATTTAATAATTTTTAATTTTTTTTATCTATTTAAGTAATTAACGTATTAAATTTTACTAGTTTGATAAAAAGACCTTTGTCTGCATCGATGAGTCCGATTTTGCGATGTTTCAGAGTATCTAAATTCTGGGCCATCCTTACAGTGAGATGAGCTTCCTTATCTAACCAATAGTATCAACAAAATATGGATACAAAAATTTGGTATCTTTATTCTCAATCCTCTTACTATGTTCTTGTTACATTTAATCAATTGGTAGTTATTTTTTTGTCTTTACTCATAAATTAGGACAAGTTCTGTTTGACTAGTAGATATTATTGGATATCCATTTGAGGTAAGTGGGGTAGGTGGATCTTCAGACAAAATTTGCTATACGGAGATTTATGATTCAACAATCATACTTATACCTTAATACCCATTCCAATTATTTTACACTTAAATAAATTATTATTTTAACATAATATAATATTTTATTTTAAAAAATAATTGTAAAATAGTTATTTTTATTATTTACTGTGTAAAACAAACTTTATTATCTAAGATTACGATGGTAAATTATCTCAAACTGCCAAAACTCGTCACAATTATTAATGTGAGTAGCATAAGCACAAATTCTGTAAAGTTTGATACAGGCTTTCTAGTAAGCACATGACAAAAGCCCACACTTAGCCCAGGGAATTCCAACAGCTATTTTTTTTTAACAGCTCATCACCATCTTATAAAACTGGTTATAATCAAAGTTTACTTTTGATTAAAATTTGTTTTAGAAAACAAGTTTGAAGTATTACTTAGTATAAAGAAACACAATTCTAAAAAAATCAAGAGTGTGATTATTACTTTATTAGATTAGCGTAGTTTTTTTTTTTTATAAAGTTTTCGTGTTAGGCATCATTATGCAACTTGACATCTCAGCTAAGCTGACACCTCAAGTAACAACAATCATCTGCTATCACATGAAAAAAAAAATTATTAAAAAAAATAAAAAATACAAAAATATGGGGGAACTAGACCAAAACTCATATGTTAACACAAACGATACATAGGTAGATTATACTTATTCATAAAGAATTCTAAGAACAGACTAGCTGGGAGTCTATTATACCAATGAAAAGATTCTCTATGAATA
>Ga0123342_1003286_pt1 | contig 26069 bp, 14 predicted proteins | sample Turbeawhitnodule_FD_89960 | JGI IMG/M metagenome (GOLD analysis project Ga0123342, IMG submission 89960) | Root nodule microbial communities of legume samples collected from Mexico - Turtle bean Mexico white nodule | ecosystem: Host-associated > Plants > Roots > Nodule | place: Mexico: Nepantla...
TATCTTGTTCTGCATTCAGCATTTCCAAGGAAAAAATCTTGAACAAACCGAATAATAAATAAGGATTGTGCATTATTTGGTTTTGAAAACCAAACAGAATTGTAATGAACAGGAAAAGCGGCTGAGTAATTTTGAACAGAAGTGCTTAAATTATGCAAGAACAAAATGAACGTTTGGTGTAACAAACTTAGTGTGTTTGGATTCACTTTTGATGCGCTTTAAACAGAGGTTTCCGCTTTCCAAAACATAGAACAGAGAAGTAACAATTGTTCTTAATCTAACGAAAGCCAAACACGCTGGAAGCACAATAAACCACTCGTTCTTTAACCGGTTCTAGTTTTACTTAATCATCAGTTCATATAAGAAGAAAATGCATAAAACTTAACAAAATCAACAAAACAATGACATATTTGTAGATCGAAATCCCAATTTAACAGACGACAGCAAAGAAAAGTAGAACCAAATGTAAGAACACCAACACACGCTGAGAAATTAGGAGGATTCGTTCAGTGAAGATAATCACAATTCAGAATAGCTATTTCAAAGGAATGAAAAGAAAGAAACAGAGAAATGGAAAATACCACGATCGTGAGAAATGTAGATTGAAACTCTCCAAACGACGCTGTTACGAGTTGAAACGACGCTGTTACGAGTTGAAAAAGCAAAGGGAAATTGAAAGAACAAGAAGAAGAAGAAGATGAAGAGGCAGAGAAGGGTTTTTATATTGAGTTCAGAGGGTGAAATGCGAATCAAACATGCCTTTGTTTGTTTGGCACCGTTTGATTGTGGATATTTATAATTAAATATAAAACGGTTTTTTAATTTTTTTAGAAGAGTAAAAAAAAAAAAAAAAATAATACTATATCTTTTTAAGTATTTTTTAGTTATTTTCTATTAATAACTTTTATTTGTACTTTATTTCTGACTTATATCTTTCCACTTTATCAAATTTATTGATTTTTGGAAAGTTTGACATTAAATTATTAAACTACTACTGTTTTAGTCTTTTCGATCTCCAAAAAAAATATTATGCAATTTATAAGTTATACTAGAATTGAATTCTTAAATTATATTATACATTTATGATAAAAAAAAATTTATTATTTCACGCTAAAGTTATTCTAAATTATTATAAACGTTTAAGAAATGTTAAATTCATTTAAATAAATAAATTTAAATTTAAATATATAAGATATTCAAAAAAATTAAAAATATTCTCATAGACAATAGTTCTTAAGAAAATTACAAGCCAAGATATGTATGTATACAATGCATGAGATAAATATTTATTTTGATAAATTAAAAAATAAAAATATATAAATTATATTATAATTAAAATTCATAATAAAAGTAACTTAAATTTATAGACTGCGTTTTCGATTTATGATAGAGTATTTATAATGTTTATTTTGCCAGTTTTTCTTTTCTGCATTTCACATCTTTTATTTTCACTTAGATTGAATTATTTTTCATTGGTTTTGCAAAGTACAATCTCAACAACTTGATTTTTTTACTTCTGTTTATTTAATATTTTGGATTACGTAATTTGAAATTTTATTAGTTTTTAGATTATATAAATCAGAAGATTTTTTTATATACGATATTAGTTTTCAGATTATATAATTCATAAGTGTTTTATAATTTTGAGATTAAACTTTGGATTATATAATTTAAAATTCATAAACCTTTTTCATGTGTGATTAGTTTCTAAATTATATAATTCAAAATATCATTTTTTTTAAAATATATTTTAAATTACATAATTCGGATGTTATTTTTCGATTATGTAATTCAAAATATCATTTTAAAAATATTTCGTGGTATTCTGGATTATATAATTCACAAACAATTTTCGAATCTGATATTAGATTTTGAATTATGTAATCCAGAATATATATAATTTTTCAAAATTGATTTTTGGATTTTCACAAATCCATTTTAATAATCACCAATCCTATAACACTCAAAGATCTTCAATCTTAACAATGAACTCATTAGACGGCAAAACAAAAAAGGACAACTTTTGCTTGTGGCCATATCCAACAGGGGAAGTTTAAGTGTTGGAAATAAATAGAAATGCAAAAACCTGGATTCAAGAAGACAAGTATTAACCCAGAAGCAAACTAGTGAAAATTTTCTAACAATGTAGCAGCACTCAATTCAAGGGATCCATAATCAACCTTCAATTAGAACAGTTGCTAGCTCATAGCTAACAACACCTTACACGTTTTTTAATGTTGTTTTCCAATTAAAATTAGAGTTTTATCTCAATAATTAATCTCTCATAAAAAGATTAAAATTCAGTTCAAATTGGAGAAGAACTTCAAAATTACTGACATTCAGAATGCTGACATTATTTCTCATAGCATATAGTACATATTACATGAAAGATCTCAAGCTAGAAACCTTAAAACATGAAAAACCTGATTGATTCATTGTGCACCTTGTCCCTGTTGTTATCTTAGGATGTGCTGTTTTGTGTTAGAACAGAACCAACAGGCCTAATACATTGAAGTGGAGAGTTAGTGAGTCACTGCTGAATTTTCTCAACATCACAAAGGGAAAACTGCTTTGCCATTCTGTCTCATCAACAGTGAGGAGTTGCCAATGTCTCTGAGTGGTGATCTTTTTGGTGCTAAGAATCCACCACTACCACCATGTGTTTTTCTTTCCCCACTCCTTAGAACATCACTGTGCTTCCTATTTTCTGTAACGTTATTGCTTTTATTTGAGGAACAAACCACTATTCTCTTCTCCAACTCATTCTGTGCTTCCATGGGAAAGGGCAACCATTTGGTCCCCTTAACTGCATTCTGTTCCTTCCTCAATCTTTCAAGATCACTACGAACCATGGAGAGTTCTGCTTCAACTTCCTTCGTTTTACTTTCAGATGAAACAGCTTTTTCTTTCCATTCTTGCACCTGTCGAGATGTTGGAAAAATCAGAACTAATTCTTCTTTTTTGGTGTAGATACAAAATGGACTTGCGGAAACAATAAGCAAATAATAGAATTATAGAGAAAAACGAATAATGACACTGCGAAACTTCTAACGTGAGAAAACCTTCTTAACTTTAACAAATAAAAACTCACAGAACTTAGTCCAGAAAAAGAGTCTCCATTATGAACGTAGGATTACAAGATTTTCCCAACACAAAGAAAACATGAGTGCAAAGATTATATTTCAGAAAGTTGATCAGATGAAAAACATGGAAGCATTTATTAAGAAGTGAGCTTCAAATCTAACTCAATTTTATAAAACTGACTTATAAGAATGAAATTTGCATCCACATATATTATGAAATATCCTTATCATTAATCGATGTATGTTATTCAATAGCATTGATCATGAATGAACAGCATTGATCATGTTAAGTCCAAAAATTTATAGATGTCAAATTAGACAAAGGAATTGGATATCTTACAGTATTGTGAAGGGATTGGATATCAAAATCATACTGCCGGGCTCGATCTTCCCAAAAATCTCGAGAAGCCTGCAATTCCTCCATCTCTTCCCTCACCTGACCTAGCATCTCCTGCATTTGTGACCATTGCTCAGTCTCAGCTCTAACTTGCTCTACAATTCTCCGTACAACAGTTTTGCAATGCCCTGAGCATGGATTCCCTTCACAAGATAATTTTTCCTGCATGGTTTGTGAATTCAAAGTTTGGTGAGAATCCACTTTCTTAATTCAGTTTAGTCAAGAAAACTGTGTTTTACATCAAAATGGTTGACCACTCAAATCAATTCATCTCTAGATTTTACTTGGATTAAACAGGATCAAGTGTGGTTTCACTTTAGCCAACGTTGTTTGTTTATGATTTAGAGTTTGGTGATGAACTAAGAAATCATGAATATACCTGATGATGTAATCTCATGGAAGATGAATCTTGAAATTCAACTCTCTTGGAAGTTGAAGCAGAACTGGCAAGAGAACTACTAGCACTAGACAGCAGTGAGTTATACTCTTCCTCCATTCTCTGTAATAATATTCCCTTTGACAATCCCTCCATTTTTCTCCTCAGAATCTCCACCTGCAAATTTTAATAAAATCCTTTGAGATGAAATCACCAAAATCACAAGAAAAGACAACTTGACAAAACAATCAACCTTTGTTAAAATTAGATAAGCTCACTGGAGATTGAAATTTCACTCTAGAAACATAACAAAACATACACTATGATTTCCTTTATCCTTGTAATCAAACAGATAAGTACCTTCCTGCAACAAAAGTCCACAATTTTCTCCTCCCCAAAACCAAATTTGAAGTGATTATAATTGGTTGAGTACAAAAATGATTTTCCAAGTTTCAAGTACAGTGCCCACTGCACACAATCTTTTCAAAATATGATGCTTCGAAGATCTTCTAAACTCATTGTTAAAATATCTTTCTAAAACACAATTTAGTTCTTTTAACACCAATTGTTTCCAAACTCATTTTACTAAAATCTGTATAACAGGATCATAACAAATTCAGAGGGTAAGAAATAGTCAAAACTCAAAACATCAAGGTTACTATCATGCTTACATTTAGTTTTCCACTTGCAACAATGCTATCATCAATTCTGCTACACCTTTTAATTGACAGGCTTATGTTTTCCATCTCTTGAAACTCCCTCAAATATATCTCATCTGATGATCCTCCAATCTTCTCCAGTCGCCTCTGCAGAACAGAAACTTGCTTGTCAAAATTTTTGTTTTTACTGCCTCCTAAATCCTTCACCTTCGACCTCTTCTGCAATCTCTGAAGCTTCTCAGTCAACTCGTGAATCTCCTCATCCAAAACCATATCAACATTCTTCCCTTCACAAATCCTGATTCTTCCCTGCACCCCACTTTGCAAGTCAATACAAGTAAATCGAAACCACTGACAAAAACTAGCCATACAATTAGCCCCCCAAAGATTCACAATGCATAAAAAATGACAAAAACTATTTTGTTCAGAAAACCAAGAGAGAAGATGTTTCTACAAAGCAAAGCAAATATCAATTCCACTTGCAATAGTTTGGACCATCAACTTTGAAAATTGGAACAACATAACAGACTTGAAAAAAGGCATTCCTCAGAGTTAAATTCAGAAACACAAGTGAAGAGAACACTGAAACGAAAAAGTGAGTAGAGAGACTAACAGAAACAAGTGTGTGAAGAGCAGATCTTAGAGTTGTCTCCATCTTAACACGACTCCTCTGCAACTTCTTAACCGCAATCTCCTTCTCCATCCTCAACAAGTTACACTCAGCCCTCAACATTTCCGCTTGAAACTTCCACTTCTCTTCCTCCAAGGCCCACCCTTTGGGACTCCCTACTCTCTCCCTCCTCCTCTCACCCTCACTACCAATGTTGTTGTCCAGCACCACTATGGGAGGACGTGCACGTCTTTCTCTATCAATCAGAGTCCCCAACTTGGTGCTATTGTTGGCCTTAAGGTCCCTCCGGCAAGAGGGTCTCCGGCGAGGGAAGTGCAGGATCCTGGGGGTAGGAGGAGGAGGAGGGTGGTGGCGCCACTTGGGTCTTCTTGATGCTGCAGTGGCCATGTTTTCAATTTCATGCAATGAAAAACAGAAGTTGCGGTCTTATATACTGTGAAATTTCTTAATATATAGTGGATGTGGGATTTGTAACAAGTTGAAAGAACTACAAGAATATCTGAATGTGAGATACTCCTGTGTATGCTGCAGTAATAGATAGACAGAAAGAGAAAGAGTGTGAGTGGTGGTGTAACTGAGAAAGAGGTGGTTGGCGTGCAACCTCGTGAAGTGGAAGAACAGAGATTTGAAATGGAAAAAGTTGTGTGTGTTTGTTGTGATGACAAGGTTTTATGGTATGCGTTTTCTCTCTTGTATTTATTTCCAACGTTGGACTTTGTTACTTTTTTACGGGAATTTGAAAAAGGTCACTTTCAAATTACAAACACAACATGCATTATCATCACTTTGCTTCCACCAACACAACACAATACGTTAAAATCTTCATCCATTTTACCTTTTAATTCACACTTCGTTTACTACGTTAATCCCTATATTAGACTCAACCACATCATTAACTCGCCTTTTATACTTTTTTAAAATATATAACTATTATTAAGTATTTAAATTCAAATGATTTCAAAACACTTCTTATATTTCTTAAGGTTTTTAGTATTTTTGACAAATCAAATATATATATACACACATTATTTTTGCTAATTTTACTAAGTTAAAAATTTCATACTCTTAGTAAGTGGTCCAAGAGGTTTCCCCACATACACTATCAGTCACTTAAAAATAAATCTTGTTTTAAGACAATCAATTAAGCATAATATACATAAACTAATTTTTCTTTTCCTTAATCATGATATTAACTTGGTAAGTTGTGCCGAATGACAGCCGTCCATCTGCAAAAACATCATCCATATAAATACACCTTCAATAATAAAATAAAGATACGCATTTAATAACAATTAATACTTCAACCACCTGAACATTGGTTCAAGAGTGTCTTTTACAAATACTTCTAAACAATAACCACAATTAAAGATCGAGAATCACAGTCAAATATCATAACCATCAACAATTATTTGAGAAAATTACTCATTAAAAATACTTAGATATACAATTATTCATTCTAATTGATAAACTTTCAACTAATCCTAAATTTTTCTTATATAAATATACATTACACATAAATTTGACTGTGGTCCATGCTTTTATTTTCAATTAAAATTGTTATTTTGTCTTAATAAAAATTATTTTTAATTAAATAAAAATTAACTCTAAATTATATATACAGTACTGCGGTATTCATGTTTTATCCTTTCTCATAATATATTATCCTTTTATTTCTCTTTTGTATTCACTAATAATATATTTTTCAACTTTCAATGAGATCATTTTCATCGTGAAACAAATTTGTTTACCATTTCACACCAATAGTTATAATAAAAATAGATATTGTAATGTAAATATAATATTAGTATAAAAAAAAAATTGCTGTGTTATCAAACTAAAAATAATCTAAACATGTGTTTTAATTAAATATTATAAGATTTAACAGAATTGCTTCAGAGAAGCTATTTTGGTCTTTCTCACTGAGTTTGATAATGATGTTTTAACATGTAGGAAGAAGATGCTGAATATCAATAGTTTGTTTAGTGAACTTTAAAATGAGTTAATTATTGTAATTGAGAAAATTTGAAGTTGAAAGTTTTTGAAGATTTAAAAGTGGAAATATAGAGGGAATATTGTTGTTATTGAAACGTGGAGAGTTGCAAAACCGAGTCTCCACGAATGAAGGTTTTGAGCTGAGTAAGATTTTTTTATACCTAAATTCAGTAATAGACGACAACAAAATAATAATAATTTAAGACTGAGAACTCTCTGGGTATAATAAACTAATAATGGTTTACTTTATCGGTTCATGAGTTCCTTTATCGGTTAATCACAATTATTTTACTATTTTCAAATTCTTAATCCGTTTTAATCCATTCCATATTCTATATCAAACAATAATAAGATTTTTTTTTTCTAATTTATAAAGTTGAGTTAGATTTAAAATTCGTAGTACCAGTTTTATTTATTTTATATATATTTATAATTTATAAATATTAATTAATTAATTAAATTTGTATAAATTATTTATATATTTAAATATATATTAAGAAGTAGACTTTAAGTATAATTTTTAAACCGACTTATAAAACGATGTTTGCAATCATTTATATACTATGAAATTCATCATCTATAGTCGATGTCACACCTTTCTCACGATGAGATTGTCAACTCATGTGTGAAATTCTCTTATCCATATTAAATGGATGACCTGATAAACTCAATAAACTCTTGTTAAAATAAACTCAAAATAACTTTTATACTATATTTAAAAATAAACTTTAAACTTAAATCAATTTTATAAAATCGACTCACTCATTCATATATATATATATATATATATATATATATATATATATATATATATATATATATATATATATATATATAACTTAACAAGTTGTTCGGAGAACTCACCTTCTTTTTAAGTATCAAAATTTTCAACCTATCTAACCACCACGTAATACTTAGATATATTTATATGGTAAAACTCTAAAGATAGTGATTAAAAAATGTATTTTTAAATTTAAAAAATGAATATTTTTATGTGTAATTTAAACACGTGTTTGAGTTGAACATGTTTTTGTTAATTAAAATTAAAACACAGAGATGATTGTGTAATTGCCATATTAATGATTGATAAAACAAAATTGAGAACCACAAATTGTCATTAAAAGTCAACAGAGTTACAACCAAAATAATAATAAAGATGTAACACAATAAAAATAAAAATGATATACTCATTCGATATTATAATAATAATAATAATAATAATAATAATAATAATGTATACATATAAGATAATACAACGTTCAAGATGTTTTAGGATGTTTTAGTATAGAACAACAAACACAACAACTATTAATGTTAAAGTAGCATATTTGTGTGAATAAAATCAATATATAGTTTCCTATCACTGTTAAAACTACGAATACAAAAGTTAAAAACAAAAAAAACTCATTACAAACAAAGTCGAGTTGAATTACACTAGAATGAAAACTTCCAAAGAATGTATGCTTAATAATGTTGATTTATTTAAAATAATTTATGATTGATAACTGATTTATTTAACAGAATTTGCGGTTAAAGATGATTAAGTATGTCGTTATTATTTAATTAATGTTACTATTATTGATGAACAAACTTATTATAGTAAATATGATTTGCATCAAAATTTAAAAAATTCAAATTCAAATATTCTTCACCAGCTTTAACTAACATGTGAATTGGGTAAATTCAATTGGTGAAAAAAAAAAATAACAAATATAATCATTATCGGAAATCTATGAAACGTGTACAAATCTCTAAATATAACTTATAATCCAAACATCGTAACCTATTGTTAATTCCACACGTATACTTTGAATCTATGATGATATACACATTTATTTATAACACCTAATATGTAAAAAAAAAAAAACATGTATTTAAAAAATAAAAATTTAGAAAAGTAATTATATATCTAGAGATAATATTTTAGAAAAAAAAATTATAAATAATAATTTAAGAAATAAGTATATTAAAAAGTAATTATTTAGAAAATATTATTTTAAGAACTTATTAATTGAAAAATAAAAAATGTGAAAAAATTAAATATTCAGAGAAGTGATTATTTAATTTTATATTGAATTAAGAAATATAACATTAATACTTATTTTGTTTATAAATAAAATACAGATTAAATAAATAAATAAAAATATAAATTTAGAAACATAAATCCTCTATTGAAAAACATTTAGAGTAAACTTTCAATTTATTTATTTATACAATTTTAAATTTTATTTTAATCGCAAACATAATAATTAAAATAATCATGGTAAAAACAATAGAAATAAAAATATGGGAAATACTGTTCTTCATAAAATAAAAAATTTACTAATTTGAAAAAAAAAATGATATCTCTTATGTGTTTGATGGGAGTTATTTTGTTGAGTTGATTAATGTTTCGGTGTGTGTTTAAAATGAATTAATTTTTGAAATAGAAAGAGAAAGAGTTTTGAAGAAAGTCACAGAAAACAAGGAGTTTTCTGATACTGCATCTCTCTCATTCGTCTCTCACTCACAGATTCTGCGTGCCGTTCAAGCTCAACCACCATTTTTATTCTCTCTACTTTTCTCTTCAATGCACACAATTTCACACTAGCCGTTATCATTATTCAATTTTAATTTAAGTACCCTCAATCATAAATTAACCCAAATGGCTAATTCAAAAACCTTATTCATACACTCTCTTCATGCTTTTAATCCATTTTAATCAAATTGGACTAATATTAATCTCAATTTTCTATTATTTAAATTATTATACGAAAAATGTTTGAAATTCCATAATGACTAGAGATTAAGAAATTTCATAATATGAAGGTGGTTGTAATCTTCACCAAACAATTTTATAATGTTGAGTTACACTTCAAATTCATTTTTTAACATGATATCATAGCAATGTCATTTAAAATTTATCACGGTGAGAGTTTATTGGCTTTATCAGGCTACTCGCAATTGGATCACTCATAAATATATAGTTACACGCATGAACTGACAATTTCGACGTGAGTTTAATGAATTTTAATATAAGGGTCGCACGTCCTGCTATTAGATCACCCGTAAATATATATAGTCATAGGTCGTGCAATCTATGAAAAGGATGTGTTGAAAATCTTACATCAACTGAATATAATACTTAAAATTCACTTTTTAATATAAAAATTACATGATAGTGCACATGAATGAAGTGAGTAACTGTTAATTATTTACATTATTTCTCAAATTTTCTCACATAGATAAATGTCTTCAATGAGAATATAAGGGGATTTTTTTTTACTAGAATTGTAAAATATCTTATATTAAGCACTATTTTTTCTCAAAATTATGCTTTATAAAAAATTGAAGTGAATAGTTAATAATTAAGGAAAGCCTAGCAAATAAGATAAGTTTGTTTAGGGGTTATGTTTGATGTGCTTAAATATAATTACATTTTAACAATCTTAACTTTACTTAATGCTATTATTTTAAAAAATACTTTTATCTTTAGACTTAAGCACCTTTTAAATAAATATATTCGAGGTTAATTTATTGTATGAAAAAAAGACAATTAAATAAATTTAACAACTATTCTTCATCAATGAAAAAATAGTTAATTTTGTTATGTATAAATGCAAATAAACAATAATTAAAGGCCATATTATTCATCACCTAAAGATCTAACTTAAAAGGATGTTAAGAGACAGTGACATTTCTTTTATGCAAGTATACTTATAATTCCTACAACATTAATTAATAGTTTATTAGCCTAAATATATTTATAGTTTTTACAAAATTAATGAGTTTTGATTTTTTTTTTTTTTTGTAAAATTTGTTCTTCTATTTTCCATTTCTATAAAATCTGAGATTACTATTAAAAGTGTGTGGAATTTAGTTGTAGTTTATGAATTTTTTTTATATTCATCCCTCGAAATTTCAAATCACAATTAAATAACATTAATTTTATAAATCTTAAAAGTTTACTTTACTAGTTAAATGCTAACACTGTGCTATAATATTAGTATTTATAATTCAGAATGATCATTTGATTTTTTACAACACATAAATAGGCGTTGTATAATAGTAAAAACAAAGGTATTAATTTTCAAATTTAGAGCTAAAATAAAATTAAAAAAACATCCATTTTATAGACAATAAAATATTTAAACCTTATTTATTTATATTATTTTCATTTAAAAAAATATTTTCTTAAAATCAATCCTTTTTAGAAATGATACGAAAATTCAATAAAAACAAAAAAGGTTAAAAAATATTTGATTGAAGAATGCGACAAAAGAAGTATATTAAATAACATGACGACATGGAAACTTAAAAAATGCATTTATGTTAAGAATTTAAAAAGATTTGATGCAAATATGAAATAGTTTTTAATATTTTTGAAAACATTCATAAGAAAAGAGAGAGACAGAGAGTAGTTGGTATTAATGGCATCACGCTGTCACCACAGTTTTCTATCTTATTCGTTTGGACATATATATTTGGCTTCTTCTCCTTTTTCTTTTTCTTTTTCTTTTTCTTTTTTTTTCCTTTTTTTTTTGTATGGTTGGGTGCTTTCTAATTAAAATCTCTTTAATTAGTATACTATGTTTTAGTCCAGAAGTTTAAATTAATTTAAATACATATTTTAATTTATCAGTTTTAACTATAAATTTTAAGTCCTACTAAAATTTGGAGATAGATATTTTCACGAACATTTCATATAAAAAAAAATAGAGTCATCACTTTTTTTTTACTGCTTAGAATCTGACGAATTTCATAAATTTTGGTATTGGTTTTGACTTACCAATATGTTCAAAATGCATTAAAAACATGGAAATAATTAATAAAACTAAATCATAAAAAAAATAGATAATACACTCTTAATCACTATTCATACATTTATCTCGATCCAACTGTAACAAGACTCATCACAAACATATAAAAAAACACAACTTCCAAGAAAAAGTGTATGTCATTATTATGCATTTATTATATTGAATACTAAACACTTACTTGAATGTCGAATTACCTTTTGTAGGTGTTCTTCGATTGATAGCGAAAGAAGAGTCTTACTGAAGGGGGAACGAGAGTTAAGGAAGGAAGCGTATATCGATAAACCTAAAAAGCGAAAAAAGAAGTATACCGAAATAGAGAAGTTATTTGTTCATTTGGTAGAAGTTCTCTCAATCCCTTGTGTACAAAAACACTTCCAATTCAAAATCTTAATAATATATAGATATTTTTTTTTATATACTCTCCAAACTCATTTATAGTTAAGATGGGATCAAACTCAAAATCCTATGAGAGTCCTTGTTATTAAGTATGCATTAATTTTTAATTAAGTGCACAAGAGTACACGAGTGTCTTGTAATTAATTTTATCACGCATATTGAAGCTAGAATCAAACACCCATTACAATAAGTTAAAAAGTAGAAAGTCCACATAGGTTTAAACTATGAAGTGGAGCAATGTATGTGTTGGCATGTGAAAAGTTGAGATAAAGTTAAATGAATTAGAACCAACCATGTAAAGAAAATTGTATAAGGTTATCCTTTGTGTTGTGTCTTGTTTCTGTGTCTGTCTCATTGCACAATAGTTACTCAGATTCTCTTGGGCTTCTCGTTTCCATTCATTGGTTATCACTCTCAAACAAACCAAAACTCAAAAAATGGAGCATTTCAAATGTTCCTCTTCATCACTCACGGATTTTACTTCACCATCCTAAATTTCAGAGCACACCTCTGATTTACCAAGTGAGTCATAAACTTGTTGGAACTTTATCATGTGAGATACACCACAAAATTTAACACTCAACAAACTCATCAAAATTTATTAAATATTTTGTTGAAGATATGTATTGCTGAAATACAAGGTCTTTTGTAATAGATAAGTGAAACAAATTTATTAAAAAATTTACTTTAAGCCTAATTCAACGTCATAAAATTGACTTATAAGGTGAAGTTTGCACCTACTTACATACTATGAAGTGTTTCGATCTTTAGTCGATGTGCGATCTCCAACACACACCTCTCACGCTGAAACTATCAACTCGTGTGTGAAAATATATGTTATGGGTGGTCCGATAACGGCCCGATAGCGTGTGACACGATAAGCACAACAAACTCTCAATGAGATAAACTTTAAATGGTTTTAATAACATATTATAAATAAAATTTTAAAATAAAACAAAAGAGAAAAAGGAAGGAAAAGATTTATAGTCAATGTTTGATTTCCAACAAAATCTCATCTTACAAGTCGGTCGGTTATAAAATAATGTTCACAAACACTTATCAATTATGAATTGATGTTATTTTTAATTAATGTGGGATCTTTATTTTTTTTATTTAAAATTTAAATGTTACATGTGATTCTAATATCTTAAAGTTGAATTTCTAGCGATATTAAATACCTGATGGCATTAAGCCACAAATAGTAAGTTAGAAGAAAATAAAATAAAAGTTAGAAGCGTTTGATGGAATAAATTAAAATTGAATTTAAACTTTATGTAGACAGGAAGTGGTGGAAATTGAATTAAATTGTATAAAACTGGAACATTCGTTTTTAAAATGTAGTGGGAGCATTGGAATTTGAAATATCACCGATTCAAATCGATGCGTTAAAACTAAGTTTTATTTATTCCATCATCAGTGCTGTCAACGTTTCTTTATAAAATAAAATAAAAAAATCAATTTTTGCAAAGCAATGAATTATGAAGCACAAACACCTACACATACACTCACACTATAAATATAAAAATATAAATATGTATAATTTTTAAAATGTTAGTTACGAAGAAACAAATATGCATATTATATAAATTTATAATAAAATTTTATGTCCACAAATATATTTTAATTTTTTAGTATTTCATTATTGTTCCGGTTAAAAGGATTCATTCATTGTTTTTTAATCATAAATAAAAATTTATATAATAAATTTAAATTTTTAAAAAATTAATGTATTTCTTTTTTTAAAAATTATGTTAAAATCGTATTAAAATTATAAAAAGTTCAACAAATACATTTTGAATTAGATACTTCACCCGATACGTATCTTACGAGTGTTAGTGTCCAATACGTGTATTGTACGAATGTACGAATGTCAATGTTCGATACGTGTATACAACATCGACATATAATTTAAGAAGCGTGTTTTAGCTTCATAAATACATTTCTTTTAGATTTTTAATTTCGTGAGTGGAAAATGGGAGAAACAAAATTGGAAGAAAAAGCAAAGTCTAGTGTAACTATTAATCATTTCCTCTCGAAAAAATATTCATGATTTTACCGTTACAAAATTGTACTATTATAATTTTGTCCTTTTCTCACGAGCAAGTTGTAAGATGATAAATTGTTTATAATAAAACTTGAATTTGCAACGTGAAAGTTGATTTATTTGTTTGTAGCAGCTTTTGAAATTAAAGAATTTTAGCATTACTGACATGTTGCTAATGGAAGTATCTAGGCAAGTCAAATGCTATATTTTATGCATTATACTCACAATCAATGCTAATTAAGCGATTATTCAATGTTACCAAAAGCACTTTCTTGTCCTTTATGCTTTTCTCTCTCTTCATAATCAAACTTTATGTATTCTTTCATTCAAAAAATAGCTTTATATATACTTCTTTGAAGTGTCTCCACCAAAAGTTATTTTAAGTTAGTTGAAAACGTTCTTAATCAAATTTAAAGTTTAAATATGAAACATGAAATTGTTTATATTAGTGTGGTTGTTTGTATAAAGAGTACAAGAAAAAAAGTTTTGAATTAGAGAATTATAATATTTACCAAAAAAAAAATTAGACATTCGTTTCAACCATCAAATTATAATAGTTCTTTATGCAAAGTTTTGTATTCATGAAATATTGTAAAAAAAAACTTGTTTAAGCATTATGTGATGTTGTTCTTAATGATTAAATACTATAAATGTTTGATTTTTTTTTTTTAAATCTATAATATTATTATAATAACATATAGAATTTGTACTTTTTTTCTGCTATAACATATAGGCAATTGCTTCCTGGCCAATCATAGAGGAAAAAGCGAAAATATCCATTAAAAAAAAGTACATATAAAATTAAATTCTGGATTTCCTCTTTCGGAACACAATAATTTTTTCTAGATAAATTTTTCTGAAATGTATTATTTTCAATTCCGAATTTTTTTATCTAGAATGGGATTTTGATTTTTTTTCTAGATTTTTATATCAGAACACAAAAATCTCTTCCGAATCTATTTTTCCATAATGCATTATTTTCAATTCCAAATTTCCATTTCAGAAATAAAGAATATTTTTGGAATTTCAAAAATAAAGGATATTTTTGAAATTTTTGAAATGATATTGGGTGCAGGGAGCATTTGCCAAGGCTTGGTTGAGCAGCCCAAACACAAAATATCCTCTACCCGGCCTTATAGAACAGTATATATGTGTCTGCACCCATAAATATGAATTTTTTTACTTCTACAATCGAAAAGTCATATTGACTTTCAAATGATACAATCTAAAATTTATTTTTAGTTTTTGAATTAGATAATTCATAAATCATTTAAAAATATTATATTATACAAAATTCATTTTTACTTCTGAATTATACAATTTTAATAACAATGAAGAAAATGGTGGGATAAGGGGAGAGTTGGAAAGAAGAAGGTCATGGCTTATGAGTTGTATAATTAGAAAGTGTTCTCGAACGGGGTTAGGGCTGGAGAACAATTGTTGTAGCTTCCACCTTCGATCGGTCTATGATTCTCCGAGCTCTTAGTTACACCTTATCTTCTCTCGACCATCTGGCGCCACAGGCTGGGAGGTTACCTGCAGAAGACACTCCAACGCTCAAGTCAGTCGGGATGTAAGCACTCGGGTGTCAGAGTATTATAGATAATGACGTACCTTTCTCTTTGGAATATGCGCTATTTATATTACCTTAATGGATCTTCGTTGACTTATGAATTAACCATGTTTAGGGTTGTGTTAAGCAAACCATAACCATGTATTAACCATGTTGACTTGATCAACCCCTACTTATTGCCAAAGATCGGTTGGTCACGTGTCATCCGGTGACATTTACAGAAGGTGGCAGGTTGAATAGTTTAGTTTCCCACTGAACCAGTCGTCCCAATACATGAAGTTATTTTTTATTTATGAATTATACAATAAAAAATCATCTTTTATTTATTTATTACAGGTAAGTATTTTTTGTTTATGAACTGTATGGCCTTTCATGGATTGCACAATTCAAAAATTATTTTGGTATGTAAATTACATAATTCAAAAATCATTTTAACTTCTAAACTACTTTCAAAATACATAATTACAAATTATTTTTTATTTCCAGATTTCACAATCCGTAAATCATTTTTGTTTTAGAATAAAGTAAAAATATTCAGAAATTAGAAAGTTTCATGCGAAGAAGGCAAGTACAGAGCTGCATGAAGAAATGCCCTGTAGAAGCCAACGACTGGTCGAGGAGGCCATGCCACAAATTGATCCTGATATTCTTTATTAATTATTGTTTACGTACATAAATATAAATATAACTAACAAATAGATCAACAATCACATCAGTTTTCTTATTTTGTCAAAAAAATCTATAATATAGCCTGTCATCTTTGTGATATCTCGTGAACTTGCAAGTCAGACTAGTTGAATCTTAACATGAATCGACTGTGATTCAGCTTAATTATCAACTGTATAATTATATTTCGTTGAGAAAGGAAATTAGTCTTATCATTAATAAACTAATTACTATATCTAGAAAAAAAAAGGGAATATATTTCAAAAGAAAACAAGAAAGAAAAAAAACAGAATTAAATGCAGCATTAACTTGAAGCTTTTCTTTCATCCAAAATATTCTATCAAGAATAACTGCTACATTATAAAAACAAGAATAACCAACTGAAAAGGTGAACACAAACATATTCTGTAATTGATCACTAACAACATGATTGCAATTTACAAATCCTGATTGATGAACTTTATTGAAGCAAGCACAAAATGGCAAAAAGATCCTACCTAACAACATTTATTGCGGAGAAAAACCAAGCTGTGTAACAGCCAAAATTTGATACAGAAATGACAGGAAGGCTTATTTTGTGTTCAGAAACTCGAAGAAAATGATACACCGAAAGATTCTTGCCAAAGATGTTTCAGATAAAAAACAATTAATAACCCAAACATTAGTTTAGTCTATCCCCGGAGTTACCACACAGTAACAACAGAGAGTTGTGCTCAGTTGCCCATCCACCAGTCCTGTCAACACGAAGCAACATCACATGTATCCTCCTTGACTGAGTAAATGGAAATCATTCACCTTTTCCATTTTGGTTGGCAGCAACATAATTACGGATAATTTCCATGGCCAACTGATGAGCACTTTTGTTTTGAAGCTTTGCCAATCCATCCATGGCGTCGTATGTCTCCTTGTCAGTAAAAAGCTTGAGATTGTGGCGTGATGGTGCAACCACCGGACCTTCCCATTTCTCAACATGTTCCTTAAGCTTATCAAATCCCTGGAAACAGAAAATGGAGTGACTTAGGCCAAACTTACCAATCACTTTAACGACCATAATAATCATTTTAAAGATTAACACAAGAGTTAGTACAGATCACATGCAAATAAAAAAATATACCATCAAAAACTCACCAGTCTGTTTGTGAAGTCGCCAAATGATTCTTTAGATTGACGCCTTTGCTTCCAATAATAAAATAAAGGCTCCAAAACATTTTCAAGGTCGTGAAGCTTCACCTTGTCCATGAAACTTCGAGCTAATGATGTTTGTTTATGGTTCCCTCCAAGCCAAATCTGCAAGAGAAAAGAAAAGTGAGCATGGTACTCTTTTGAATTTTTCTATCAATTGTAAGTGGATTGAACTGCTGATCAACAAACCTGGTAACTATTTGGGCCATCACCAACTAAGCCAAGTTCAGCCATGTATGGTCTAGCGCAGCCATTAGGGCAGCCAGTTATCCTTACAACTACAGACTCACTATACCTCAGACCAACCTGAATTGCAGACAGCAAAGGTTTAAGTATGCATATTAGTGATCTCCATCAAATAAATATTGCCGTATATATCTGCAGCGATACCTTATCGAAAACGGCCCGAATCCGCTTAAGAATGTTAGGTATCCCACGTTCAGCTTCAGTAATTGCCAGTGGACACAATGGGAAAGCAGGGCATGCCATTGCTGTTAAGTTGAGGGGATCTACAAATCTAGGTTGCTGTTCACAGCAAAACAGGTCATTATAGTCTTATTAATGAAGATTTCAATATACTGAAAATATAAATTCAAAAAATAAAGAGAGATGAGATTAAAAAGAGTAAATAATGAGAAGGAAAATAGAGGAGTCGAATAACATTGAGCATGATGCCAAGCAAGTGTAGTTTGGAAGAAATTAACCAAAATACGTAAGGGAAATTTCAATCACCAGTTCATCATACATGTCAAGCATCAATCAGAAGTGCATTGAAAAGGAAAAAAATTATCAACTTTCCACAGTGTTGTACATGAAAAAAAAGATCCATAACAATGGCGACATCTAATCAGATCTACAAACTCCTAAAAGTTACAATTGTTATCTGTGATATGATATGCGTGTTTCCTTGTGTTTCGGGAAACACAAGGAAAATACTAAGTAAATTATGATTTCTAAATGAAACTCCAAAATGTAAGGCTTTTGAGCAATGCCAAGAGTCAGCAGGGACAAAAATCAATTAAAAATACTTTTATTAACTAAAAGTGTTCAACACAGAAAACAATTACAAAGTAATCTGTAAACATTAAGCTGTAAGCATCTCACCAGCAGACCAGCCTGGGCTAGAGTAGTTGTAATGGGACGCTTCCACGAAGCACGAACATCAGTCAAGATGATGTTCTGATTCGGAGTGATTCTTACATTCAAATTATACTTCTCAATAACCTCCCTCAATGTCTTTTTCATCTTTCCACCAATTCGACCATTATCAACATGAAGCCCATAAAATAATTTGCCATCACCCTGGATAATGAAATACAACAAATGAGCCCATATATAGCATAAGGAAGTGGAACTTTATTTTGGCATAACACCAAAGAATGAACCAACAATAGAAAGCTTAACAACATACAAAGGACATATCTCTGCCGCCATCTCAGTCACACAGCAAGAATACACACACATATATATATGAAGTTGAACGAGATAAATAAAATCTACAAGGCACCAAAATTATGAGAATTTACAATAATCTTCCTTTACCCAATCTTCCAGATATTTTGTAGGTTTCTATGTTTGCTTATCACACCTTTCCAGACATATCAGAACTGGAACAATTACACACATCACAGGCAATAAAGCAAGTACAAGATACAACTCAGCTGTTAAATCCACAAATATACATTAAACATGTGAATCCTATCCACTAACTTTCACCATTCCAAATGTATATCACTATCACTGACATGCATCAATGAAAAATATTATGGACTACAAAAGCAGGCATAGAGACATTGCTTTTATCCACTCGTCTACAGAACCAACCTGTTCATGCCAGCCAAGATAACTTTTAAATTCCCATTCCGGCAATACACGGAAAGGTTCAAATTTCTTGCCATAATACTGCTCAACCACACTTCTAAACTTTTCAATCCCCCAAGAGCTGATCAAATATTTCATTCTACTATACTTGCGGTCATCTCTTCTCCCATTTTCTCGTTGTGTGACAACAATTGCTTTCACTGCATACAGAATATCCTCCTTTGGTACATAACCTAATGGCTCGGCCAAGCGAGGAAAAGTGGTTTCTACCCTATGGGTTCTTCCCATTCCTCCACCAACCTGCAAGAATAATTAAAAAACCCCAGTCAGAACAATGGTAGAAAAAAACCACTCAACTGTTATCCACACCCATCTTACATATATGTTGTACCCTTGAGGCTCCCCGGCTTCATCGGTGACAACAACAACGCCAATATCATTTGTGAGAATATCCACCGAGTTATCAGTTGGCACAGTAACAGCAATTTTGAATTTCCTCGGCAAGAACTGAGTACCATAGATGGGCTCCGGTGAATCTGGGAAATTTGTACCATGAGAATTGTCATTTCGTGCCTGAACTACTTCAGGCGGTTCTGATGACAAAATCTTTTCCCCGTCCACCCAAATATCATAGTAGAAACCAGACTGAGGAGACAGGAGCGCAGCAATGTTTTCCGCAGTCTCCTGAGCCAAAAGATAATCCTTTCTCACGAGGGGAGCAGCAGGAGCAAGCACATTCCTGTTCAGGTCACCGCACGCACCAAGAGTTGAGCCCATGTTCCTAATAATAGTACCCATCACTGTTTTAAGATCCTTCTTGACAACACCATGGAGCTGAAAAGTTTGTCTGGTGGTGAGCCGAAGCGTCCCGATCCCAAACTGGTCAGCAAGATCATCCATGGTCAAGTAAAGCTGGTTCGAAACCTTCCCAGAGGGGTTCTTGGTCCGTATCATGAAAGAGTAGCTTCGGGAGCCACGCTCTTCTCTATTGTACTGCTGATAGCTTCCATGAAACTTGATCAACTGAGTCGCAGCCTCGCTTATATTAGGCGCATCCGTCAGCATGTCCTCGTTCAGAGGATATCGTATGAAATTGCTCTGTTCTTTGAATATTTCGACTTTGCTGCGCTTTACAGTGGCAGTTTCAGTCTGCACAGGCTACAAAGAAATCACAGCCGCAACAAAAACCATCAAATTAGGATTACCTCATTCTTTCGAAAATCATAATGCACGTTAAATAAATCGAACACAGAAGCTGAAACCGAGCATTGAAGAGATTAATAATGAAGAATGAATTGAAGTGGAGAAATGGAGAAAGAAGAAAACCGTGGAAACAGAACGTGTGATGAAGAGAGGACGTGTGGATGTAGGAAGCGGGAGGACATTGCGCGTGAGAGAAGAGACGGCGGCGGACCTCAGGCCATGGAAGGTCGGGATCTGAAGCTTGGAGTCCTTGAGCGCCGCCGAGGTGGTGGCTGCACCGAACGACGTCGTCATGAGGTGGTGGAAGGAGGAAGCAAAACGGAAAATTGAAAGCTGATGATTGCGATTATGATGAGGAATAAGGGTTTTGTGCAGTGCTGAGTGAAAACAAAGCAGTGCGATTGGGTGGTAGTGGTAGTAGTAGTAGTGAATGAGAAAGTGGGTTTTGTTTCTCTGCTCACGTGCCTACCACGAGCACGCTTTCAAAGATACTTATATTCGCTCTGGGGAGAGTGCGTGCCACGCGCACGCAACCCTCTTATATTCTTTTTTCTGATTTTTCTTTTCGAGTAACACTCTGAGCTGGGGCGGTGTAGAGCACTCGCTGGGGGGCACTGCAGGAAGCGCGTGGAAAATTACAGAACCGAAAAGTTAGTGTTTTTTGGGGCTAGCAAGAGCCAGGAATGAACCTGGACGGAATCTACACATCCATGGAACTTCTTAACCATAATCAAATTCAATTTGTGTTTTTCATTGAAAGAAGAAAGTTACTAATTATCATTAGTAATACTTGTTAACCATAATCAAATTCAAATTGTGTTTTTCATTGAAAGAAGAAAGTTACTAATTATCATTAGTATTTAATTAAGAGAAGTCTTAATTGATGTCTCTGCACTAATGATTTCCCAAAGAGAGATTCCACAATATTTATTATTCACGATTTTTTTTAAATGGAAATTGAATTGTGAAAATTTGAAAAAATTTATGGTTTATAAATTTGAGCAAAGGTATGGGGTTTTTTTAATTGGAAATTTAATTTAAAAAACCATAGTCCGAAAACTCTAGACTCAAAGGTAAAATATATAAACCATGCTCACAAAACATAAATCATAAAATATATAATTAAATGATATCCTCTAACCCTAGTTCTAAAGTTTAAATCATAAACATAAAACAAAACACCATGAACCTAACCGTAAACTCCAACCATAAATTATTTAAGACATTATGAAATAAGTTTTTTAAACTTTTTTAATATGTGATAAAAATAATTCAAAAATTGTATAATATTACTTAATTTCTATTTAGAACTATTTTACTGATTTGTACAATTTTGTAAGATTTTTTTAGACAGATTATTTAATATTTTGTTTATTAAGTGATAATATGCGTTAAGGTTGAGTTTGTATGTGTGATTGATGTGTTGTGTGTGTATTTGTTTAAATGTGTAAAAAAAAAATAGTAAAAAAAACCATTCAAGTGTGATATTAAGTAAAGCAACCAACATGTAAAGTTAATTTTAACAAACGTAATTGTATTAACATAATGAGAAACAAATTATCTATAAGATGATGTGTTATATTCGGAATTTTTTTTTTCTTAATGTCGTCTTTGTGGGTCTTATTGGGTAAATGGAATAGGAATCCGGAGAGGTGGCTAGTTTCATCAATCTTTTTTTTTTCCTCAGTCGGAATATTGAACTCGTATAAAGGAATGTGAACCTATAACAATGCATGGAAGAAACTTGACGAAATGCGGAGGATGGTGTGACTTGTCACTCTTGGAGTACCAGATATATGTGATGGATTCGGAGAAAAAATGTTTACTTAGGATGAAAAAGTTATGTAAGTTGACGAAACTTATTAGTACAAAAAAGCTCGTCATATATTAAGGGTGTACTCCATAAATTAAAACATTTAGACTTCGTTTGTTTCTGGGCAAAGAAAATAAAACATTTACTATCCACAAAGAAAACTTGATTAAACGAATCATTCCACATTATTATGTATCTCTCATCATATTGTGGTTAATAGGTTAATATTTATATATTCTTCAAAGCATATCATCCTTTTAAATCTGATTGAGGTTGTATGGATCGACCAAAACATCTTGTCGATACCCAAACTATCACATCACCGATACCTAAACCCTAAACTCTAAATCTTAAATTCGATAACTACAGAGTTACACTTACATAAGACACATAAGTTGGAATGATTTCATAAGTGATATACAACAATTACCAAGAAAACCAAATAAGATTATTAATTTTTTGAATTATTTATAAAGATTTAATCTTAATTTTTTGAATTATTTATAAAGATTGAGATTGTCAAAGCATGAATAAAGAATCTATTTCAGTTGCAACTAATCAAGGGTATTATTGCGGAGTTCACTAACTGTAATCATACTTGTGTTTGTTTTATGGAATGTCTAACTAACATCACACACGAAGAACTTTTATAATGTCATAATTAATACCAATTTTTTTTAACAATAAATTTACATTAATAAAATAAAAGGTTAGTGTTTTTTTGGGCTGGCATATGCAGGGATGAACCTGGACGGAATCTATATCAATGGAATTTGTTTAACCATAATCAAATCCAAATCCAATTTGTGTTTTTCATTGAAAGAAAGAAGTTACTAATTATCATTAGTAATTAATTAATAGAACTCTTAATTGATGTCTCTGCATTAATGATTTGGTAGAGCATTCAGTTTATTCCATTTTTATTATTCACGGATTAAAAAAAACGTAAAATAGACAGTTTTTTTTTTTATAAACAAACCACAATTAGAAAAAAAATAATTAAAAGAGACATTTTTTTTAATATTTAAGGATGGAGCTAGTAAAAAAATAGGGAAATAATGTAAACATTCTCTTATGCTTTGTAAAACTACTGTCGTAACTAGAAAATCATTTATTTGTTTGTGTAATGAGATTTTAATATACTATTATTAAAATAAGATTACAAATATTCGAGAAAATCACAAACTATTTTTATAAAATTAAATAAGTTGCGCAAATAAATTTTGCACGTATTTTGTAAGAGTGTTGAAAAATATATCAAGATTTGCTAAAGTGACTTTTTTTTTAATATTTTTTCCCCACTTTTACGATTTACATTATTTTGTGATTAACAAGAGTTTCATAAAAAAATTGGCAAAAAGTTAAATAAAAATGGGAGTGTGAGAGAATAAGAGGTGCAGGAAGGAGTAGAATGAGATATTTAATATCAACAACAACAAACAAGAGAAGCGAACGAACAAAGTAAAAAAGGGGTACAAATAACACTTTCCTTTTATGGGTTGTTGTTGAATATATCAACTCAATCCAAACCCAAAAGGGAATTTCTTCCTTCACCCCTACATTTTTCTTCCTGCACCCCCAAAATTTTACAAATTCCAAAACTGACTCCCACAATTACGGGATCTGGGAGTGTGCTATGGATTCATCAATCCAGAAGTGAATTATGTTGCATTCCAGAGGGGGTGTTCTGGAAGCAAAATTTGTATAAATTATTGATTTCCGGATTGCTGAATCTAGAAACCTAATTTTTATTACGGATTGATGAATCTATAATGATTTTTTTCAATTATGGATTTCTGAATCCGGAATGTACATTTTAAATTATGGATGGCGGATCCGGAATGGTTTTTTCAATTATGGATATTTTGCAGTTTTTTATTTTTGATTAACATTATCATTCATGTACTACCGGAAGCATCAACCTGAGAGATTACCGGATGCGTTAATCCAAAAATTTACCCAAAAAAAACAACATACAGTTTATATATGGACAGTTTTGTCTTTGCGCAACTTGTGGAGGTACAGGAAGAAAAATATAGGGGTGCAGGAAGAAACTCCTACCCCACGGTTTAATTCTGCACCTCCATAAATCCAAAATATGCATTAAAAAAAAATTAAAAATAAGTTTTACCGTTAAAAATGATGAACATATTCTTATATTTATACAGTTTCATTAAAAAGTAACACTTTGTTTATTTTCTCTCCATATGTTAACTTGTTAACATACTTTCATCAATGGAGTCAAAAGCGACATTGTTGGTTCTCACCTTCTCCAATCGTCTCTCCAATCCGTAATTTCTCTAAACCCTAGTTATCTCTCTTTATTGCAATTTCTCCTTTTGATGCTTCTGCGTTCTGCTCAAACTTCACTTCTGAACCGCTTCTTCCAATTCCACATGCTTACCTATTTCCCCTTTTTAATTAGGGTTTCATTTCAAAATTTCAAAACAGAAAACCTTTTCCGAAAGTAGTATAATTTTTTTTATCGATTCATGCAAATTCAAATGTTTGGTGTTTTGCTACTCTATTCAGTGTACGTTTTTTGTTGTGTTTGTGATTTTCAGACACGGAGGATGGATGAAGCGATGAAGAGGCAGTGTAAAGCTAACTTGTATGGAACTGCTTTTCCACCGAAGGAGGAGCTTGACAGGCAAATACTGTCTAGGTACCGCATTTGGATTCGATTAATATTTATCTGTTGTGTATTGCAGTGTAGTTTCTTGGAATTGTTCAATATTTAAAGCGTTTCAGTGATGATTTGATGCGAGGCTCTGGTTGTGTCGGTGGTTGCTAGTTAATGAATGTCTTGAATTTCAGGCACAGATCATATGCATCTCCGTATATGGGGCATGGGACAATGAGTTTTATTGTTTTCTAAAATTTTGCGTCTTTGTGAATATAAAAAGAACTAAGAACATGTGAATGGGATTGTGATTAGTGATTAATTAACATCACATCACCTTGTTGATTAGCTTATATGGTTGGTTAGGTGGGCAGAACCTTGACTCATGATAGATCTTGTGTTTGGAATGAAAAGTGTCTCTATTAAGGGCAAAATGCATTAGAATTTGATGGAGTGCCAATGTTCCTTGTAGGTTCCCGCGGCCTCCTGGACCAATTTCATCTTCAATGCTGGGTTTGGAGGCTGTTACAGGAAGCATTGATCGCTTCGGTTTTGAGGATTGTCTGAATGGTAATAAGCTTTGCCTTTCTTTTTTGTGTTTATTAGCCTGCTTTGTAACATTAGATTTCTGCATAAGTAGTGGTTCCTATGATATATTGAAATTATGGTTCATTAACACAAATTCTTATACTTGTTATTGCTAAAAGTTGTGGTTGTTGTGATTCATTTTCTGAATTAAAATGAAATATTATCGTATTATGCTTTGTAACATTAGATTTCTGCATAAGTAGTGGTTCCTATGATATATTGA
>Ga0123342_1003287_pt1 | contig 26039 bp, 12 predicted proteins | sample Turbeawhitnodule_FD_89960 | JGI IMG/M metagenome (GOLD analysis project Ga0123342, IMG submission 89960) | Root nodule microbial communities of legume samples collected from Mexico - Turtle bean Mexico white nodule | ecosystem: Host-associated > Plants > Roots > Nodule | place: Mexico: Nepantla...
AGTTACTAAATCTCTCTCCATGTCAAAGGGATTTGGTTCCAGATGAATGGCTTTTAGCAGCTCAAATCCTCTAAGCTGAGAGTGATTGTTTCATGTCAGATACAGCTAAAACAACCAGAAACTCTGACCAGTGCTGCTGAGCTCATCCAAAATGTACTTTCTTGTTAAAAAAAGATAAATTTTATATTACACAATAAAAAAAAGTCCATTAAAAAAATGACACATTATTCAATCCAAAATAATATTCTTAAAGTTTCGTATCAAGAAATCTATAAATAATTTCCAGAATACCTAATTCAAAAATATAATTTTAAATTCACGTTCATGCGTAAGTTTGCCTTTTTTTTTTCTCTCTCCCTTTATGATCTTTCTCTAATCAATTTATGGCCTTAGCTATAACTAAATTCAATTATAAATATAATATTGGAATTTTATGTTTTTAGTAAATACTAATAAAAAAATTCAACTAATAATAAAATCGTTATTTTTTAAACATAAAAATTTAAAAATATTTGTCCCTTAGACATTGAACAAATACAGTTGAAATTAAGTAGTATCACAGTAGGCGGCAAAATTCTCTTTATTAAACTGTTAATGAAATTTATAAATAAGAGATTTAATATAATGATATTACCATGACATTTTTAACCAATATTTTTTTAGAAAAAAAAAATATTAAGTTTCTTTTTTAATTACATTAAAACAACTAAACATCTTTTACCAATGAAAAATAAAAATAAAAATAAAAGATCATATGATTTCTTTGGGTTGAAGATACTTTCATTTGAATCCAATAAGCAATTTTAAGAGTTTTGAGGTTAATTTTTTTTAATTTTATATGTTGCAATAGACTATATATTAATCATACCGAAACATTATAAATTATAAATGAAGTGAAATTAATGAATCTAATTTAAAAAATCAAACATAGATATTAAAATTAAGTGCATTATGAAATGTCTTAGTAAAATAAAACCAATAATTTCTAAAAAATTAAGATAAATCTTAGAACTCTATTTAGTTGAATCATCTATTATTTCATTCAGACGATGTGGAACTCCGAAAGCCAATAAGTAGCTAGCCGAAAAAGGTTCATCAAATCAAAATGAGTAAACTCTACTAGCAAATGATAAAAATGTACGCCACAAAATCACTAAGATATCGCATTTTCTTATCAACCAACCACACTCTTTCTACCTTATCCTTTGATTCCTGTGATCCAAAACTATACAAAGTCCCTTCCACACCACTTTAAACTCTACTTCAAGAACCACACAACAGGGCATAGAAAAGCCATTGCAGCTTCAACACCAAAGGTTGGTTTACTCATATCACTAGCACTATTACACACTTGTCTCACTTTTTCCTGTTTATATTGTTCAAGCAATCTTCAATATATATATATTCAGGGGTGTCTCACTAACTTACCATTCCTTCATTTTTGACAATGTTTTCTGATTTCAGAGAGAATGGCCATGGCTAGTGCAGCAACTCCAGCCACAATCACTGTTGTGGGCAGCTCCAGTGTTGGCAGCAGAAGAAGAAGGGAGAGGAGTGTGAACTTCATCAGAGGGGTGAACCATTTTGGAGGGTTGAAGGCTCAGAACAGTGTGACATCATTAGGGCTTCCTGTGTGCACTGAGCAGTGCTTTGCAAAGGTGGTGAGCTCATTGAAATATCCATCTAAGGGCAGAAGAGGAGGTGCTGCCTCCTCAACCTGCAATGCTGCTGGTGAGATTTTCCAAATTGCTGGCATCCTGAGTGGGCTTGTTCTTGTTGGGGTTGCAGTAGGATTTGTCCTTCTTCGAATTGAAGCATATGTGGAAGAGACTGAGTGAGAATTTCATGAACTTTTGATCACTATTTTCATATATGTATCCAAAAAAGGGAAAAGGTTGTGTCTTTATTTGTTTCTTGATATGATGTGGAACTGAATATATTATTTCTGGGCATAATAGTACCATATGAATTTATTTGGAGAGAAGAGTTGTACACAACGTGAACTGGTTTGTTACATGAAAACTTTATGGGATCTGTTTTGTGGACCTGGTATGGAAAAAAAAGCATGTCACCCTTTTGAGAATTTGGCAACAATTTATTGCTTAAATAAGAAATCCACTTCTTTTGGCTTCGTAATTGTTATGAAAAAGCAGATTTTTCTTTGCATCTGTTACTGCACTGAAAACTGGAAAATAAGTTGTTTGCTAGAAATCAGAAGTTAGCACCTCCAGTTTGTGTTATCAGAAGCAAAAACGTTGCATATTTTTCCATTTCTGATGATTGAAAAAGGTTCAAGATCAGTATTATGAAACTATTTTAGTGAAATTTAACTGTCTCAATTCCCGGACGATTGCGCAAAAGATTCGAGTTTCTTTTGGATTTCCTTCTTGATCAATTACAACTGCAACATTATCATCATACTGAATTATTATAACGTTTTGAATTGAAATTGTTGAAAATCTCCCATCGACTATTAATTAAGATATTTCATCTTCTATAGAGGTGGATGCAATCTTCACTTTATTAATTGGTTTTATGAAGTTAGAGATTAGGATATTTAATCTTTTATAGATAAGTGCAAACCTTACCTTATAAACTGGTTTTATAAGATTGATTTATAGTTAAAGTACACTTCTTAATAGAAATAAATCTATTTTAGAAAAGGAGCATTCATCGTTGTATGCTACTTGTACTATTGAAAGAAACTGCCATATTATATAGCTGATGATTTTGTTGAGGATTATATCACAAGTTGCAAAATCCAACTTGAGACTTGGATATGGCATCTTTGTAAACCCAGTCTAGTATTTAGTACTCTACTCATTAGGTTAGTGCTTGCTCAATTTGAAGTCTCTTGCATATCATTATCAGGCCTTAAAAAATGTAGACATATCCTGCTTGTTTAACTCTGATAACTATGAATTGGCCTGCTTGAAACCTTCATTGATTAGAGTGTGTGAAATGAAACTCTTTGTGAAGCCTCTCATATTCAATCAACCCTTTTGTGATGAGACATTTTGTGATCTAAAAGGTTCTCCATATGTTAAATTGCTGCAGAGATCTAACTGCACTATAAATTGACCAATTCCCTTGCCTGAAAATCAGCCACTGTGTGTGACGGCTCAGTCTTGTCATTATCACTCACTATGCAGGAATCCATAGTTCAAAATCCATGTTTATATACATAAACCAATATCCTTGACAGTGAACTAAAATAGAAAGAATGAGAGCTTCAGTTAAATTCTAAGTGCATGTTTGGATTGAAGTTAGAAGAATCCTACAATACTTTTACTCTAGAAACAAAACTGGTGTGTGGAAATATATGTTATGAGTGTTCCGATAGCGGATGGTACGATAGGTCCAACAAACTCTCACTAAAATATGTTTTAAATGACTCTGATACCATGTTAAGAAGTGAACTTTAAGCCTAACTCAACTTCATAAAATCAGCTTATAAGATAAGGATTACACCCACATATAAAGAATAAAATATTTTAATTTCAAGTCGATTTGAGATCTTCAACATAAATCAATAATACCTAGAGAATGATTTTGAGTATTTGGATTTTCTATGAAGAAAAAGGTGTCCACAGCATCTTTCATCTTGAAGTTTTTTCTGAGGAATATTTTGGTATTGTGCAACAAGCCTATATTATTCCTGGTTTTCAAGATGTCATCAACATATAATACCAAAAAAAGGACAAATTTATTTGCACTGCTGAACTTGAAATATATGCAATCATTAACCAAATGTCTCAAAAGCATAAGTGATAGTTTGCATGCCATAGATTTTGAAACGTCTGAAACAGTGTTTTGGTTGCACCTTATAGTTTGTTTCATCAATTTTGCCACTTAAAACAACATTTTTACATCCATCTGGTGCTTGTCAAAATCAAAATCAGTCCATTTGTGTATCACCACCCCTGCAAGCAGGAATACTCAAATCCAGTGTTTTTTATTTTAATATCTATTTACAACTAATTTGTTTACCACATTTAGGTAATTTATCAACTGATGTTAACTTCTCATTCATGACATCAATTCACTTTTACATTGATTAACTAAAGTTGGTTAAAATCCAATTGAATCCCATGTTCTTCAAGAAATATAACATAGTCATCCAAAATTGCAATTCTGTGGGGATCTTTCTAATGACATCTACTATAAGGTGATTGAGTTTTAACTCCTTGAATGATGAGGAATTTTATTTTTTTATCGACAATAACAATTAAATATAAAATGCGAACCACCAAGATGGTTGGTGGTTCAACCATTATCCAGAAAATTAATAATTAGATATTCAGAGACTAACACGAGACTAACACGAAACAGGACATAAAATCCTACCAATCTTCATTAGTCATGTTTAAAAGTGAAATTTGCTAATTTATAAGTATACACATTATTCCATCTAAAAATATTAGAGTTAAAAAAATTTAAAATTTAGATTTAAATCCTTGGATTTTCTTCACCTTATTATCAAATTCCAAGAAAGTTAGTCACTAATCACATTCAAACCAAAGGTACTTCCATCACTTCCAAGCAATATACAACACTGTTTTTTCTCTCTTTCAAACTCAACTTCCTCAAGAAATCTTTCGCCATGAATAGCTCACTTATTTTGAACTCCATGTTGATAAGAGCAAATAAAATTCCTTAAAAAACTTGGAAGAGATAAGAAGTATTATAAAATCCAATTTGTACACAGTTTTTTAATATGATTTTTCAGCAACCAAAGCTGCTTTTAATTCGTAAGAAAAAATGTTTTGGGCACAGATACCATATATTAGTTTGGAATCTACCTCTTTATTTCTACATTATCTTTAATATCAAAATTTGAGATAAAATATAAAAATATTTTATAATATAAGTAGATACAAATCTGTCTTATAAATCATAAATCAGTTGAATTTATTTTGTTAACGAATTTGTAAAGTTAAACTTAATCCAGTTATTTAACTTGATTTGAATTTTCCAAGATCAAAGGAAAGAGGTGTATATAATGTAGGGAAAAGTTTCTTCAGACTCTATAAGCAGTAAAAAATATACATTTGATACAGTTTATAATAATATAATAATATTTTAAATTAAAAAATAAAATATAAATTTATTAAATGTGAAGTGTATCTTTAGACAGTGGAGGTGAATACTGATTGGGTTATGCAGGAAGAAAGAAAATTCCAGAGTCCATTGTTTTTGTATATCTTTTAATATTTTAAAGAGAGTTCAGATAAGTTCAACTTCATCTTTTCCAAACAAAAGCACACAGATAGATAGAAAAGGTTATCTAAATCTCTTCATCAACTCACCGTCTTTCTCTTTCTGCATATAAAACCTCACCTCATTCTTCATCATCATCATTTGTACTTGGAAAGTTTCTAACACCACCAAGAAAAGATTAATCTAAACCAAACATATTATATTTTTCTCATCACCCTTCAAACAATCATCTGTTTAGGGCTTTAGGAGAAGATGTTTGAACCAAGGGACATGTGGAGCAAGCTGAAGGAAAAGGGTGAGACCATTTTGTCTGGTGCTAGCAGAAACCCTTCTAAGGGGATTCTAGAAAAGGAGAAGAGTTCTTCAACTGGGTTGCCTGTGGTGGCTTCTAGCCAACACATGCAAGTTCAAACGCCTAGGTTCATGTGTTCGGAGGCTTCACTCTCCATGCTTGTGGACTGCATCAGTGCTTGATGGATAAAACAATAATCATGTGTTTGGTTGGTGTTTTTGAGGTCTTAGTTTTAGCTTCAACGTGTTCATCTGAGTCATGTTTGATTTCATCTCTTGTTCCTTTTTTCTTGTCATCAAGTTTTCTCACCAGAAGAAGTGATATACATAAATAAACTATATGTATCTTACTTTCAAATGCATATATGATGTATATTAACGATAAATAGTAGTGGTTTTTAGTCAAACAGAGTCTTCTATCTGATATATGTATATATTATCTAGTTGGAGTTAAGTATGATGAGTGTTAAAAATAAATAGTAGTTGTTTTACTGAAATTGAATTAGAAATAAATAATGTTTCAAATTTGAGATTTGAACTTAAAGAGCTTTATGAACTATTTTAAAAGATGATTGTAAGATTGTGTTCATCTTACAACAAAATTGATAGAAATTGAATAAGAGATAAATAATATTTTGAAATTGAGAAGGTAAGTGAATATAATTTTGAAATTTATAGGTAAACATTTTAGTAATAAAGAAGGTAAGTGTATATATAATTTTAATATATGATGAACTTTTAATTCAAAAGTACTACAAAATGGTATTTGTATTTTCTTTAAGAAATTGATCTTTTATACCTAAAAGGCTTTTTAAATAAGATATAATATTTTTTTAAATGACTTAAAATGGGAAGAGTAAGAATTTTGTCATAGATATAAACTGAAGAAAGAAGGTGGAAGGTGCTAAGAAAGAAATTATAAGCTTGTAACATGTAAAGGCACGTTTGGTCTTAAAATCAAATAGTATAAATTAGGACCACTGTGTTGTCTGTTTCATAACCATTTTTGTGGTTCTCACAATGTTACACAATAATATATATATATGTCATTATTGACTCATTTCTGGACCAATGCAGCACGACAAAACCTAAAAAAAAATGGTTATTTGCTACAATAATTCTAAAAATTAATTTAGTGAGTAACCTATACTTTAATTTAATTTATTTTTGAAATGTTTAATTAATGAGGATTTTTGTAGGGATGAGATCTTATCTCTATCTCGTAACAGGTAAATATGTAACTACTATTCTAAATATTAATATAATATTTATTTATAAAATTAAAATTATAAAAAAATATTAATATCAAGAATTTAATGTTAAAATGACACGTATATTTTTTTCTTCAATGTTAAATATAAAAAAAACTTACATAAAATTTAAAATAGAATACTAAATAATAATTTTATAAAAATAATTAATTATATTAAATAGTAAACAATTATATATTATTGAAATTCCATCACAACTATAACATTCATTATTTTGCGGCTAGTGTTGAGAAAACAATAACTTAGTGAGTGAAATTGGTGCATAAACATTAAGAGAGAACTGAAAAATCGCATGCAAGAAAAAAATGATTATTTAAACAAAAGAGTAATTTTAGTTTATCTACCAAACTAAAAGTTTGCATTATTGAATACTCCAAATTAAGAGTGAGACATTGACAAAAAAAATCAAACTAACAAATGAAAATATTAAAATGTGTATCTTAAAATTGATTTAATTTGATCAAATTAAGATTTTGTATTTCCTAAAATACAACACATCATTTAAATCACTTAAAAAAATGATATGTAATCATAGTTGTGAAGAGAGAAAAAATATTTTAGGTATATATGAGTAAACTTGGTTGATAGAGAGATTGAAAAGAGTTATGTAGTGAAAATAAAAATGTTTCAAACGAAACTAACCCAATAACCAAAAATAATAGTGAGAATGATTTTTTATTGTTTAGTAATTTTAAACGGGATAGAAACAAAAGAGCCATGTGTAATATATACACTTATTTTTATATTCATATCCGGTATAAAAAAATTAAATATTATCCATATACAAATTTATTTAATATAAAAAATTCATGAATTTCAAGACAAAATTAGATAATACCCGTGTGAATATTTATTTCTCATCCTATTAGAGATCTCACATCAACTAGGGATGAAGACAATCTATTGTATATAAGTGGATGAAGACAATCTATTGTATATAAGTGGGTGTAAACTTCAACACCATGAGAGCTGGTTTTATGGGATTAAGTTAGGCTTAAAGTCCACTTCGTAATATGGTATCAGAGTCATTTCAAGCCTATCCTAACGAGTATTTGTTGGGTTTATCAGGCCACCCGCTATCGGATCGTTATCGGACCACCCATAATATGCTATCAAGTTCAAACCTCAACCTCAGAGCTGGTTTTATGGGGATGAATTAGACTTAAAGTTCACTTCATAATACATCCTTAAATTTATTTTTGTAAATAATTATTAATAATTAGGTCTAATTTTTTATGAAGTATTCCACGAGTCAAAGTAAGAAAATTATGAAGTGAAATATGCACCATTCATGGAATGTAATGTATGAATAACAAGCAGCCAAAAAACCTTCCAAAGAATATCCCACAATAGAGCATATCCAATTGATATTTGCCACTGTATCCAAGAGCTGCCAAAACATCTCTTATGCAACTTCCACACCTTCTTTCAAGAAACTTCCAGGCTCATTCTTCTCTCTAGTTCTATATAAACATCAACAGTTTTGCTCCAATCATCTACCATTTTTAAACACAAATTGAAGAGAGCTAAAGGGCTTATCAGTTCTTGCATTACATAGTTTTATCTGTGAGTGGTGAGGGAAAAATGTCTGCCATGGTAGAGGTGTGGAAGGGGGAGCTGACAAAGCTGAGAGAGAAAGCCTGCAAGACCCTCTTTTCCAAAGGCAAAGAGGGAGCAGGAGATGAACATGCAGTGAAGAATGAGGTTCTTCAGAAGGGGATGATCATGGCTGTTCATAGAGACACTACTATGTCAGAGGAAACAGTGTGTCTGCTTTTGGATAGATTTGTGCCATGCTGATGATTCTGTTTTGTGCTCAAAAAATGTTGTCTCTTTGTTCATGTTCTATATGATTTAGTTCATAGAAGTTTGTAATGGAAATGTGTGGTTGTGCAAATGAACAACTGGTTTCTCTAGTAGCTGGTTTTTTTGCTGCAATGCTAAAAGTGTTTATGGAAACCCTAAATTCAAGAATCTCTAGTTAAAAGTTGTACCATATCATTAACTATTAACCATTTAAAGAAAAAAGGGTTCTCCTTGAGTATATAATTTTACTATAATATTTATGAAGATCCATTTTTTAGTTCTGAAAGAATATATTTGGGATGTATAAGAGATAAAGAAAATTATATGTAAATATAATATCAAAGTGATTTCAATTATTGATGCTAGAAAAAAATAATGAAATCGTGCATATTTGTCTTTCTCATGTATTATTAGGATTTTGAAACAAACAAATAAATAACCCTGCAAAACATAATAATATATAATTGTTCATGTAAGAAAATAAAGAAAAAATAAGTAAGATTTTTTCATATTGTTTTTAACTAGGTTATCATATGTCTTTATTGTCTTGCTTAAAAAAATTAAATTTAAAAATATTGTAACATAAAAAGAGTGAAAATAATTTTAATTAAAAAATTTATAAGAATAAAAGAAAGATTATCATTTCATAGTGTTTAATGTTTTGTTAGTAATTTTTGTGAATAAAACATTTACACTTCTAAAATAATTTATTTGTTTATGAAAACTCATTGGATTAGAGAAACAAGATTTTTTAAATCTTTATTCTTAATTTTTATTTACCGAATTGGTTTAAAATTTAGAGAGAGAAAATCAAGACCTAAAACTAGAGTACACGGCCTAGTCCTAATTTAAAAAAATAAAATAAAATCAAAATATCTAAATTAATATATATATATATATATATATATATATATATATATCTTTTCATTTAATAATGATATAAATATCAATTATTAAAGGAATTATGGGATGAGATAGATTGACTGGCAATATTCAAATGCTTTTTATTACGATCATTGATTCAAATACACAATTTAGAGAAAAAAAATATAAATCTTCACGTTCAATATATAATTATTCAAATTCTTATTACTTTAAATTTAAATTCATATTTTTAAATTTTAAATACAATCCATTTAATAGATTTGATTCAATATAAATTAGATATTTTTTTATTTTAAAAATTCAAAATCAAGTTATCAAGTAAATGTTGAAGTCTGTTTGTTTCTATTTTTTTATATATATATTTTTTTTTCTGCTTTTATTTCTTTTAGAGTTCAATTTGTATTATTCTTTCACAATCCTGTTATTAGGTTGGTTAATGGACTTTAACCCACTTTGAGGGTTCAATGAAAACAAATGAATAGTTCTCTTCTCTTCACAAAAAGATAGAACACAAATTATGTTCACTTCATATTACACATGACAAAATGGCCAATGTTCTTCCCCTTTAAGTTTCGTGGTGTATAAGTACATCTATAATACAAGTGAACAAGATCATAAATAAATAATTTGGGTCCAACCTAATGAATCTAGTCAAAATTTTACTTGTTATCACTTTTATCCCCAGATGAAAAACCATGAACTCTTGTAAACCACTTTACAAGTTTCTCTGTACAAATATTTTGGAGAAAATTAACATTATGTGTAACTTGGCCCCTCAATGCTTGTTGATGTCATCTCAGACTTTGGATCTGTTACAATAGAGGGGTCCCATTTTTCCCACTCCATAACCTCCCTTCCATTTCTGAGAGCTTCATCAACAGTATCAGGTTCCAACCCATTAACCAGTGAAACAAAGAGGATTCGGTGAGTGAGAGAATGGAACAATCTCTTAAACTTGATAGCAATGTATTGAAAAGCAGATTGAGCTAACAAAGGGTTATTGCCATTGCCACAACCTTTCTTCATATTGTGACTGATAAATGGTTTGAAATCACTAAACCATTCACATTGTGCTAGAGGAATGTGTTCAATCTTTTCCTCAAGTAGATCAAATTTGGTGAGTACTAGGAGAAATTTTTTGTTATGGAAGGATGGATGTGCAATGATGTTTTCAAAGAGAGCCTTGGCTACCAACATTTTGTTGGTAGAAACCCCTTCACTGTCTGTAATGTACTCATCATAGTCAGATAAAGCAACTGAGAACATTACAACATCTGTGTCTTCAAACATCTCCAACCACTTGCACTTTGCTCCAAGGCTTTTAGGATGTAATCTGATCAGTTGGTATCTGTAAATGGAACATAAAGTGGGGTAAGAAATCACCTAACAAGTTAAAACAAGTAGCATAGCTAAATGTGTATGTATAATGTAAGTATTAGTTACTATATTCCTAATGAAGTTGTTGAGAACCTGAGAGAAGAGTCATGTTGATACTCAAGACACAAAGAGTCTTCACGGCTTAATCTGGGAAAAGAAAATTCCATTGAAGTGAGGCTGTTGGATAATGATATGCCCTCTGCATACAAGATGTCCATATCAGATGGCTCATAGTCTGTCCTGGAAATTTCAACAGCCTGCATGTGAGAGATAATGAGACTTTGATCAAAACCTTGTGTTCACTGATAACCAAATACCTTCACAATCAAAATGATTTATTCATCTACTGTGAGCTGAGACAATAAATTGTTCATCAGATCATTATAACTAAAGTTTATCACTTCAAGAAAATTTCACCACTGCTTAAATTCACAAAATCTCTAGTAATCAAGTTAACTGATTTAGATAGTCATGAACCTCATTGAAACACATAGCATTCAAAAGGGATTGAAAGACAACTATGCAAATTTATTGTCTAGTTTCATCATCTCATTATGTGTCAACTAATCAATGTTCCAAACTCCATGTTGAAACAGGTGGGAATAGAGGATATGAGTAAAAATTGAACTAAATAATCATATAGCTTCATTAATACTAGAGAATTTAAATGAATGATCTTTAATGTTCATGTGAAGATGAGCAGATGGACAACTAAGTATCAACTTACACGGTCCAAAAAATAGTTTGCACTTCTAGGTAGCATTTCTAGTTCATTTCGCCGCTCATACGTTGCTTGAATGGCTTTATCCTTCCACACACCTTCCACAAGTGGTCCATATTCACGTATAGCAGCAGGAAATATTGCATCCAGGTTACCAGAGACCATGTATTTGAGTAGCCAATCTGAGAAAGCTTTCAGTCGTGGGCCAATGGAATAGGGTGTTGTTTCAACATCATCACTGCTGATATTCCCTGTTGCAAATTGAAATTAGTGACTTCACTCCATAGCACTAATCTCCAATCCAACTAATGGCAGACAAGCTTCTTCTATCATCTAATTAACAAGTGTCTACCATCTTTTAGGACCAATGTGAAAACATAAGCACAAAACTAAGATGAAAAGATTTCTATTAGAACTGAAATCACATTGCACATAGGCCCTTGATAAAGTCTAGAAAATAATGAAAGTCTGAACAATACTTCTGTACTAAATTACTAATACAAAATCGGATAGACTACATAGTTTACAACAAGAAAGCCGTGCATTTATTGCAATCTGTAAGACCCCAACATAAATAGCTTAAGCATTTCTAGTTGAGAAAAGGGGGATATCATATCAAAGTTGGCAATACTTCTTCTCTTATTTTCAACATTGTTAAAGGAAGGTTTTATGGAAGACAACTTGCTTAACAGTCTACACTATCTAGAAAATTTAGGCAAGGGAAAATGTTCAAAAAATTGTTGTCCCCTACTTCATCCAAAGTCCAAATAGAAATAGCCTTCTGGTTTATAGAAGGGAGAAACAATTACCTGATGAAGTGGATTCAGCCACAGGCCTTTTTCTTCTATTCTCCAACAAACTCTCTGTTTCAAAATTTGCACGCCCCTCCAGCAGTATACCAAGGTAGGTAAACAGGTTGCTTTGGATCACCAACTTGATATTTTGGAGCTCATTTTCAGAGAAAGGCACATTATACAGAAGCTTGGCCTAAGATAAAAGATTCAGTCTTTAGTGTCACTCAAAATGAAGGTTTTCATTAAAAGCATAAAGAATTATTCGAACAGCAGTCACATACACACCAGAAGAGGAATGTAAACTCCAAACTTTGAAAAATTTCAACTTAATTTAACAAGAAATTTTGAAGGTATAGATGAAGCACTCAAAAGTTATCTGGACCTCATGAAAACTAGCAATGTGACTGATAAGAATCCACAACTCTATATTGATATGACACACATAGTCCATATTTTGATACTAAAAGGTAAATTCAAGAGCTGTAAATGAATTGGACTATCTCTCTGCATTTAAAATCACAGCAAACGCACTAAATTTACACGCGTTCTGCCAGTTCAGTAAGCCCCCATGCATACGAGTACATGAATCAAAGCAAAAAAATGAGTTTTCTCAAGGAGAAATCTACCTGTTTAAATATAGTAGATGCACCAGAATTGACAGAACCAACAAGTAGAAATTTGTGAAGTATTTTCCGAGGAAGACTGTCTTTGTTTGGTGTTTCACCTTCACAAGAAAGAGGTGCAGACCTAGAAGGAACTGGCAAAAACAGAATTGCACAAGCCAACCTTGTTCTGCGCTGCAAAAGGGAAATCCAAAAATATTGGTGAGCTGTTATTGCTATAAAAGCCAAACAATGAAATGAAACAATGCATCTCAACACTGATCACCTTTTCCCATATACAGCCCCTATCATTCCTCTGTCCCTCTTCCCTGTATGATCCATCAGCATTCACCCAAAAGTTTGGTGTTCCCTCACATGGCACTCTAGCCAACTGCAACAATCAATGCAGCACAAAAGTTTGATTAACATTCTCAAAAATATGTGTAAGCAATAAAATATGATAATGTTCAAGATAACAACCTTCAGTACAAATAGCTCTTTTTTTGTAATCAGACGATCATTTATAATCACATTTGTGTCTCCATTGCTTGCATGCTTGTTCAAGCGACCCCCCACATCCAGCTGAGGACTGATAACCTCACTGGGTGGTCGACCTTCCTGTATAGTCAATCAATACAATAGATTAGAACTTCATTTGATTAAAAACTTTAATAGGGTTGAAGATTTAAAGATTCATGAACTAAATTTGGAAGTAAAATGAAATCACATTGAAGGGCATTGTTGGAGGAGATTCTACATGGACTAGAGATAAAAACATTTCATAGTATATAAGTGAGTGTAAACCTCGCTGGTCTTATAGCACTTAAAACCAATTCTAGAGATATCTCCACAAAAAACGTTTATAAGCTCTATTTGGTTTATTTGCTAAGCTTCTTCATGAATTTTACCAAAATAACTTCAATTCAGTTTATGTCATTAAGTTTTATGGTCAAATTTAAGACATAACCTTTCAGATAATAATAAGAGCTTATTGAACATGAGCTTAATAAAGTTTTCACCCATAGGAACGACCTAAACAGATTGAATTAAAGTAAGTATTTGTAGAGATTAAGTTTTCACCTTTCCCCAAAGTCCTGATGCTTTATCATACCAATAGGATCCTGGTTTAAGTTGTTTTGGGGGATTTCGACAGTTTAGCAGCAACAAAAGCTGTTCCCGATTCAGAGGTTGCGAGTTGACAAAAACAAGCTCTGGTGGTATTTGATTTTCTTCACAAGACTTCTCATTATCCATGACTTGAGCCACAATAAACTCAGACAGCAACTGTTTCATAATCCACGAAGATTTCCCCAGTTTCCTCCTCTTGCTCTCATCAATTCTGTATCCAATGCAAGTCACACATTTTCTTCCCTGTGGCATGGACCCCATGGCTCTCACCACACAGCTGCGACAGTACTTTGCATTGCAGACAATGCAAACCTCCTTCGGTGTGAATCGGTTCCCCTTGAGGCACTTATAGCAAGAACCCTTCTTCCCAGGTCTCACTGCACATTCCATCACAGGAGCACTCTCAACCTGAGAATCACCAAACTCATCACTTTCACTCTCCAACATGTAGTTTGACTCAGGATCACAGAAGGTCACTGCAGAAACACGCCTCACATGCTTCGGACTTGTTGTTTGCTCTGCTTCTCCCAGAGAACAAATCCCATCAGAGGTGGCAGAAAAAGAGGTTGAACCTGAACCTGAACCTGATTCTGTGGTGTTAAGAAAGGCACCATCTTTATCACCGGGCACTTTCAAAGACTCCAAACTCTCATGCATGTCATCCCCATCAGTACCAGACAATAGTGTTGGTGAATCATTTGCACCAGAATCCAAGCTTGAAGGGACAGCAGAATCTGCTGAACAGGGGTTCTGCTTCCTCTTGTAAAGGCTTTTGCCAAGAGGTTGGATTACTGGGACAGAGAAGTCATCATGAGAGAGAGCAGCAATGGTTGCAACTGGGATTTGGTCAATTTTGAAAGCAGGGATTTCAGGAATGGAGTGACAGAGAGGAGGGCCATTATACAGCATAGCAATGGAGTACTCATAGCTGCTGCTTATGCTGTCTTCAGTATCCACGGCAGCAACAGGCACAGAAGAAGGCATTAGCTTTCTCAGAAGAGAAGCCATTTCATGCAGTCCCAATTGAGGCCAAACCCAAAGAAAATATAGCACAGCAGCACTCACAAACTCTTCTCAAAAGAATCCTTTTTGGGGAAAGCCCATTTTCAAAGGAGGGAAATATGAGCACCCAATGAAGGAAAAACACAGAAATAAGGCCTCAGAACATGTGTGGAATGGAAGGAGGGTGTTGTTTTGGAAAGAGAAGAGAAGGAAAATTGGAAGCAGGAGAGAGAATGGTGGAATTGGAAGGAAGGAGAAGTGAGAAGTGAAGAAACTAAGGTTGACCCAAGTGAAAATAGTGACAAAATTATGGTTTAGTAAGCAGTGGACGTGTTCCTAACAATTCGAGGAAAATGCATGCTGACTCAGACTGCTTCAAACTACCGTGTTATTCCAACTACCTCTGTTGATACGTGTACTCTCACAGGGGTAGTACGACTTATACCACTCACTGATATTCGGTTACTAATACTGATTCATATATTATATTATGAGTGATCTAACCGTGGTGAACTGATAAATTCAATAATTAATTGTTGAGATAGACTTGAAATGACTCTAATACCATATTAAGAAGGGAAGTTTAAATCTAATTTGATCTCATAAAACTGACTTATAAGATGAGGTTTGTATCCACTTATATATTATGAAATTTTTTAATTTTAATGGATGTAAGACGGTTAAGGATAAAAGTGTGAAGATAAAATAAAATATGTGATAGATAAAGAGGTTTTATTTTTATGATTATACACTCTATATATAATACATCAATAATATAGTTTATAACAAATTATATAAATAAATACATCAAACAAAAGAAAATAAAGTAGGTAATTAATACAACACTTTTGATTAATACAAGTTATTTAACTTTTGATTTTTTCTTTGGTTTCCAATTTTGTCTGCATTTAACTAAATACAGAATGCAATTTCTTACACGTGAAACTCAATGACATTCTTCTACTTGTTATAAACTTGTTTACATTGAAAAAGAGAGTACACAGTGATGAAGCAGATAATACGGTGTTTTATGAGTAAATGTGTAAGTCAGAATGGAATGAGTGGAGTAGTAGTATTAGTATTTGTACTATTATTTAACTTTTCATTTATCATCACGTTTTCTGCTACCAAAACTGTACAAAGAAAAACCAGTCATCTTAACCGCGTTAATTCACACGCAACGCAAAAGACAAAAGAAGGGGCCATAAAAACAAAACTATACTTAGTATACTTTTCCTCATAACACAAAGATTAGGACTTTTATTAATTAATTTTAAAAATTATTAAAATAGTAAATTTTCTCATCTATTATAATTTTAATTAAAATACAATTATATAGAAGAAGTGAGAGTTTCACACAATTTTAATTTAAATACATTAAATTTATACGATTTTTTTTAACAAAATCATAATATTTTAACACGATTTATTTATTTTAATAATTTTTTTAAATGTTATCTATTTTGATAATTAAGAGATTGGTAAAAAAATCTCAAAAATTAATATTGTCCTGGAATGGGAAATTGTTTTTAAACAGGTTGGAATCAAAAGATCCATTGTTTTCCTTTTACCTTTTTCCCCTTCTACTCGAAATGATCTCCGTATACTTCTTTCACTTCTCTAATTTCCTCGTATCTGTGAACTCCAAGCTCGTACCTGCAAAAGACACCTCGACGCTGAAATAAGACTTTGATGTTCGACACTCGGTACTATTAGTACTGAATGATGACTGACATTTGTACTTACTTATATGATTATCATGAACATTTTGTTATTTGGCCGAATTGAGAATTTGAACTATGATTAAGAATATATTACCTAATACCTAATAACTGATTCATCTTATTATTTTTCTGTAAGATATAATAAATTCGGTCAAGTTGATCGGCTCTGATCGAATGATAAGATCTCTATCAGTCGTACGGATCCTACCAGTCCAAATATAAAACTAAAAATTGTTAAGTGTGTGATAAAATATCTGCCGTGGAGAATGAGATGAAAAGATCATGAAGTTTCGGGAATTCCTCATTGGTTGTTGGAAATAAAGAATGTGGTGAGTAAATAAGAAAGAGAAGAGAGAGTTGACTTGAAGTTAGAGGGCATGATACGCATTTTGTGTCCACTGGTCGGAATGCAACAACTGTTTCAGGAAAGAGACACGTTTTTTCGGTTTTGACCAAAACAAACGTTGTTTTTCTGATTGTCTTCCTCCCCAAAATTAAGGTGACTAAAACAACTATTTAATAATTAATTTATAATAATATAATAATGATGAATAACATAAACTTATATATTTGAATAGAATTGTCAACACATTATTATTAGGAAAAAAATGACAGAATTATTCAAATTAAAAATAGGAGTGAAGACCCTTGACATCATATTATGTAGCATGATATTTGGAATTTTACCCTATTTTGACCTTTAAATAAGGTTGTTGGAATGATGTTGAAGGAATCATTCAGATTTAATACACACTTATCCAAATGATCATACCAAGTCAAAATTGATGCAAACTATGTATATGTTTCATAGGATTGTGAGAAGCTGAAATTAGTGTCCTAAAAAATACAGATGAATAATTAGGGAGTCACCAATTTAGATAAATAGAGTTTTTAATTATATGAATTATTACAAAAGTGATAACCAAGTATGAGATAACGTTTAAATGATTAAATGTAATTGTTTTTTAATATAAGTTAGATCCACTAACTCAACAAATGTTTTTAATCAATATTTAATGATTGTGTCAAAAAATAAATAAAGGCTTCCAACTAATCATGTGTGGTGTATATATTTAGACTTATTTATTTAATTTGTCTTACTTTAAGTATAAGAGATATAAAATCTTATACTTCAATTTTTATGATAGAAATTCATATTTTAAAAAGTTGTACATATATTATAACTTTTGTGTTTTTAATAGATAAAGTTTGAACTTTTAAGAAGTAATATAATGGAATAAAACAGAAATAATGTTCTACTTTTATGAAGTGAGTAAGTGTATATTCTATGGACGGAAAAATGTTGAATTCTAAAATTTAGAATAATTTGACTATACAAAATTATATTTTTAGTTGTAGATTTCGAAAGGCATTTGAGAATTTAAAAATTATTTTTTAAACTGTATAATTCAAAATATAAAATTATATTCTAAATTGTAAAGTTTGAGAGGTATTTGAGAATTAAAAAATACTTTTCAAACTTTATAATTTAAAATACAAATTATATTCTAAATATAGAGTTCAAGAGATATTTGAAAATCTATAAAATATCTTTCGAATTTTATAATTTTGAAATATAAAATTATATTCTGAATTACAGAATTTTTAAACTAGAAAATATCTTTTAAACTCTACTATTCATAATAATAAAAAATCTTATAAATTCTACAATTAAGAATACAAAATTATATTTCGAATTGTAGAATTTAAAATATATAGTTCGAAAATAGAAAAACAAACTCAAACACTTTTTTCAGAAGGGTAGTTTTGGAACTAAAAAGAATTATGGAGGTCTAGGAAGAAACTATGAAGGTGCAGAAAGAAAATGCCTAAAAAAGTTTAAACCTAGGTTGACTAATGAATCTTTTCATAGTGAGATCGCCTAGTGAGTCATTGACGATATTTTTAATCCTTTTTCTCTTTATATAGGGGTGTTGTTAGTATATATGGGACTCCAGAAAGCAAAAGTCTTATTCTTCCACCTATATCAGGTGTTAAAAAGTGTAGGTTGTCCATGTTTTAGATTTTGTATTAGAAAATTTGGAAACAATTCATAATATATTTATTTATTGTTACGTAATTGAAAATAATTTTTTAGATTTAGATTATGTTTTTAGGACAACATTTTTATATTTGAAATACTTTCGTAAGTTTGAATGTGTCACATCATTTTTAAGACTTTTTTCTTCATAAATCTTAATATTTTTATTCTTATGATTCAGACTCTTATTTAAACTGAAGGTCTTATTTAAACAAAAAAAATTAAATCTTATGCATATTATTAACACACTATATTTCATATAGTTTTCAAATCTTAAATTTATTAGCTTCTGCATGACCTCTAATAAAGATATCCCAAGTTGAGTGTTTCGTTTTTAAAAATAAGTCTGATTTCACATTTTTAAAAATCCATATTAAATAAAATATAAATTTTAAACATTAAGTATACCTTTAATTTTTATAATATTCATGTTAATAATTAATAGTTATTAATATTAATATTTAGTATTGCAGAGGAAAAACCATGTAATTGAATGGAAGAGAAAAAGTGAAGTGTGAAAGTAACTTTAACCATTGAAAAAAAGGAAAAGAGAGAGTGATTTATTAAAAGTAACTTTATTTGCAGAGGTGGAACATTCCATTATTCATTAATCACATCACATCCAAGTGATGAAAATCAAGCTTTTGATTTACATATTTAGGTAAGAATCTCCTTAATTTCCTATCTTATGCCATTTTGGTTTGGTTAACATTTACTTGGTTATTAATTTGTTTGGTCTAGCCCAGTAATTCAATATCCCTTTTGAATTTCGTTTGCGTATGTTCAACGACAACTTCAAAGGTTGTCCTGCTTCATGCATAATTCCAATTACAACTCCAAAATCCTCAATTTTGAACTTTCCTTGATTACAGTTAATCCTAGTCACAATTTGGTATTTTTAAAATTGCAACCATGAAGCGATTTTTAATATCTGGTATTTTTAATATGTTCATAGCCTTGTAATCCATTGACCATCATCTGGGTAGATAGCATGTTCGCATCATCTTGAATAAATTTATTACAACGTGTTTGTTTCGTTTTCTTGATGTTGGTGTTGAAATTGTTCATTTTTTAGCTATTAAAACATGAAAGATAGTGTTATGTGTCTGATTGGTTGTATTGTATTTTTGTTTTGAAACAGAAAGAGTGACTTTTGTTACACATCTCTATGTGTAGCAGATTGTTGTTCAGTTAGTGAAGTACCTGTTTATGCAATTAGATTCGATGAAAAATAGAGAGCAAAACATGCAAGGTTTGGATGCAGTAATGCAGTTTTAGGTGGTAGTCGAGTGGAAAAGCACCATGTGTTTGTGAGAAGGACCTTGTTCTTGTACACATGGAGAGAATGAGTTCCACAGGTTCTTCAATCAGAAGGCGTTCAACGAGCATATCATGTCATGCAAGCCATCATACAGATAATGATGATGAATGTGAGAGGGTTTCAGAGGCTGGAGACATTGGGGATAGAGCCCTTCCAAGCACCCGGTTCAGTCAGAGTGGTAGCATCCACTTCTCTTTTGACAACATGTCAGAAGAAAATGGAGTTGTTCCATTTGCAGAGGAGAAAATATTGCACCCAAACTCCACTCTTTCAACAGGTGCAATAGTGGACTCTGAAGTCATAAAGCCTGTGAGTTCTCTTCAACACTTTCATATGGGGTAGGAGGTTTTTGGTTTTTGGCTTTTTTTAGTGTTAATTTATCGTAGAGTAGTGATAGGTTGACAATCCTGAATTTGTAATCTGTAGAGAAATGACTTTTTATTAAAATAGAGTAATTTTGAAATTATATTGTGTCACAACAGTGTATGTAGAATTGTTAAAGTAACATTCTTCTTTACTCTATCTGTTGTTACCGTATCTCTTGATGAATGCCATTTCATGCTGCTTTAGTGTTTTACATGTTGTTATTTTCTCTCAGGAAACTCGTAGAGGTTTGCCAAAGTTGCTGGACTATGCTTCATGTATGGTTCATTTAGCTGTTTTTGGAATTCTTGGGGTAATATATATGCTTAACCTTTGGCCTTGAATTTTCACATATACTAATGATGATATCATTGCTGCATTAGTATTGTTACGGTGTTAATATTTTCCAATGTAAAATACTTTGGTGTAGCATTATTATCTGCTTTTCATGAGGAAGCTGCTGAACAGTGTTTGGTGTGTAATGTTTTCATTCAGTACTGTCTTTGCAGAATGCGTAACTTATATGTTCTGTTTTCTTAATTCATACTTATTTTGCTTGTAACTGAGAGGTTATGGAATGTTTTCAGCCTGAATTAGCACTGTTATAACTTTTTTATTGTCAAATTTCATGATAGGACACATGCAGTAGTTATCCTCAAGAATACTGTAATGCAAAAGTTGTCATGATACTATGCAGGTCTTGACAAGATATTCACTGCAAAAATTATTTGGCCCTGGGATTGGCAATGTGACAAGCAACCAAACTCTTCTTTACCTTGATCTTCCTTCTAATATGGTGCGTCCTCTTTTCCAGATTCATAACTTTTCTGTCTCAGTTACATACAGATTAAGTCATATTCACAAAGACCAACATTGAAGAATTATTTGTTCAAGAACATTGACTTCAGGCATTAAAACAACAGGTTTAAAAGTATCTTGTATAAGAATAAGGAAGATTTGTGCTATCGTTGAAGCTAGAGGCTGGTCCAAACAGGGATTATCTGACTTTGAACACCAAGTAGTTGTTCCTTTTCTCATGGCAGAAGATTAGCTGATTTTCGTTTTGGCACTTATTAATCTTTGATGTACAGAAGAATATACAAGAAAAATTTAATCTAAGACATTTTAAATTTGCTTCCAGGTCACACTTAAGTCCTTTATTTATGGAACACAGTTGCAAATTCTTTTTTGATCTTCCTTTACTATAATGAATCAAATAAAAGTTTAAATTGTTATTTAGGTGTACCTGAAACCTGAGTCCATTTTGAAGTTCATTAAAAATGAATCTGATTCGGATAACTTGGTAATGCAAATTTCTCTTCGTTTTATTCCAGGTAGGTTCATTTCTTATGGGATGGTTTGGTGTTGTATTCAAAGGAGACATATCTCATGTGTCAGAGCATCTAGCCATAGCAATAACAACTGGTTACTTAGGGAGCCTTACAACCTTCAGTGGTTGGAATCAAAAGATGCTTGAACTCAGTGTTTCTGGTCACTGGCTTTTTGCTGCGCTTGGATTTGTAGTAGGTATATAAGTGTGATGAATAAGGGTGCTTTATAAGAGAAATTATTACAAAACTTCAATAGGTAAAAATTATAAACATTGGTTGGAACATACATTCATGACCATCTAATATATAAGTTTTTTTAATTTGAAGTTGTTTTTAAAGAAGGTGTTTATCCCAAGTAGGAGAGTTTCTTTTTCATCCATCAGCATGGCTCATTGAAAAATACTACTATTGGAAATTTTCAGGTTTATTTCTTGTTGCCTTTTCCATCATATTTGGGATTGAAACTGCTAAGGGTTTCAGGTGGCTTCTTAACAAGCTGAGTATGAGTTGTGGAGCCAGAAGTGATGGCTCTAAGATCAACTTCAAAGTAGACAGCAATAGCCATCAGCTGACAATTATGATCATGTTTTTAGTGATCTTAGGCGTATTATGGGGTGTTTTTGGGGCATTAGTAAGGGCTGAGTTCAGGCATGGTGGCAGTGATGCTGAGTTATGGTTTGCTTGCATGGTTGGACCAATAGGTGTGTGGATCAGATGGTTCTTAGCACGACTCAATGGTCGTGGCTTAGGAAAGGCAGGGTTCCTCAAATGGATTCCCTTTGGGACTCTAATTGCCAATGTATCTGCTGCTTCTGTTATGGCTGCACTTGCTAGTGTGAAGAAAGCTGTAAGTTTCTTTCTCATCATTCATCTTCCAATGCCACCACCACCACCACCCAAATTTTACTGCACTAGCTAATTTCTAAGCTAAGTTAGATCAGAAATGCTGGAATGAAAACACTATTTAATACACTCTTTTGAACACAGTCTCTATCATTGGTTGAAATCTAGGAGAAGTTCCAAAATTTAGTGGCTTTTACATAAATCTTCTTCTTAATTTTATAGTTTTCAATTGATTTTAATCATGTTTCTTATTAGATTTGAGAGCTAGACATACCCCTATAGGTAAATTAGTTTTCTTTCTATAATTCTACCATTCTTTCAATACAAAGTAGTATATTTCTTGTGGCTTCTGTGGTTGGACTGTTACTCCTTTGGTTTAAATGGTTTTTTTTCTTCCTTTTTCATTTTTTATAGTGTGGTGTTATATGCTGATATCTATAAAAAGCAAGAGGATATGCATTATGGTTTTGTTTGTCAGAAGCAATATTTATTTTTCTGTGATGCAGGTGCACAGTAGGGACTGTGATACTGTGGTAACAGGAACTCAATTTGGTCTGTTGGGGTGTTTGAGTACTGTCTCTACTTTTGCTGCTGAGTTTAATGCAATGAGAGAAAGTAACTATCCTTGGAGAGCTTATGCATATGCCATTATTACACTATGTGTCTCATTTGTTCTTGGAATATTGATATATTGTGTCCCAGTTTGGACAAAGGGGGTTTGACATTCATGCATAGTTTGTGACTTCATTACAACCTCTTTTTTACATATAGCAGTTTGATATAATATTACACACTAGTTATAATATACACTCTTACTAAATAGTAAGAAGCAACTTGTTGCTAATAAATATGAATTCAAGTGTTTAAATCTTTTGACTAATTAATAAGCCAAAAATTAAAACGTTAAATTATTGATGTAGATCTTCCGGTCTACATCTTCATACTTGTTTTCATTTTAAATTATTAAAACGTATTTATTACGTGACCAAACGAATTTATATTAATTTTTTTTATTCAGTTTCATAAATTTTTTTAAGTCAAAATTTGATCATTTATATTCTTTTTTATAATTATTTCATCTTTATCCAATTGTTATCTAATACTCTAACTATATAATTATATATATTTTTTAATATTTGACATTAGAGAAAAGAAGATTGGTATCATTTTAACATTGAATACTTTATAATATTATTTGTTATTATTTTTAATATTTTTTAAAAACTATTTAATTAATATTTGACGAATGTTTTTAGAGAGTCTACAACTTGTTAGAGTGTTGACTCCATAAAAGTTCTAAGTCTTTATTGAACTTGTTCTGCACGTTAGTGATGGTCTTCTGAACATCTTCTTCATTCTTAGAGAATAAACAACGTTCACTTACAAAATATTCTCCAACATTTAAATTAACAAGAGCTAAAAAGAATATTTTAAAAATATTTAGTAAATAAGTAAAATAAATTGAGTGAGTATTTCTAAAAAAGATAAGTTCGATTTATAAACTCTTGAATCAGATTAGTTTTAAAAAATAAATCTTTACTAAATATATGAACCATTTAATTCGTCACAATAAAATCATTTTTTTTTGTCAATTATGCAAATAGTTTTATCCTTATTTGTGAAGAAGAGTGGATAATCTTAACTCCTTTTACCATCTTAGGTGTAGAATACTTAAATTTCGAACCCATGTAAAAACTTTGAAAATTGTATACAAGATGTTAGGTTTATATATATATATAAAATAAAGATTTTCAAAAAAAATTTTATCAGCAAAAAATAAATAGAATAAAAACAGATATTTCAAGGTGTCTCAATCCTTATACAAAACTTCAAAACCAAGTTTCTTAGTATTCAACTGGAAGGATTCTTAATGTATCAATATACATATAAACGTACAATACCCTCTCTCAATCCGTTTGAACTGAATTTCTTATGGTGTATCTTTTATATAACCATATTACAATTCTCAATACTATTATTTTAATATTTTTTATATTATTTAATTAAAAAATTACTTTTCATTATATATATATTTATATTTAAATTAATCACATTAACTCTTATAATAGTATATTTCTCATTTGTTAATCTTTCTTCATCCTTGCTTTTGTCCTCGTGGCAATCGCATTCATTATCATAATAGTAAAAGAGATTCTCTGCATCATCTTCACAGATCTCCTTATACACATTATCCATCACAAAAAATGTGAAAAAAAATCATACTTCTCTTTCTACCTCTCTCTCTCTCTCTCTTAATCAATGCTTTAGGTTCCCATCAAACTCCTATAACATGGTTCATAATCATAGCATTCATTTTAGTGACAGCTTCATCAATGGTCCCTCTTATAAGAAACAAAACACACAACCTCATTCCCACACCAACAACCACTTCCTTTCTCTCTCTCATTCTCTCTTCAGCCATGTCATCTTCTTCATCAAACTCCGATCACCTTCCTCTCAAACCGATCCCCGGAAGCTACGGCTTCCCATTCTTCGGACCCATAATCGACCGCCACAACTACTTCTACCACGAGGGCCGCGACAACTTCTTCGCCGCCAGAGTCCGCCGCCACAACTCCACCGTCATCCGCACCAACATGCCGCCGGGGCCCTTCATCGCCTCCGACCCGCGCGTCGTGGCGCTGCTGGACGGCGCCTCCTTCCCCATCCTCTTCGACAACCAGAAAGTCCAGAAGCTCGACGTCCTCGACGGCACCTTCATGCCCTCCACCAAGTTCACCGGCGGCTTCCGCGTCTGCGCCTACCTGGACACGGCGGAGCCCAACCACGAACTCATCAAGGGGTTCTTCCTCCAAGCCCTGGCCCGGCGCAAAGACGCCGTGCTCCCTCTCTTCCGAAACTGCCTCGGCGAGTCCTTCGCGGAGATCGAAGAGCAGATGAGTAAGAACAAGAAAGCAGATTTCAACGGTGTGTTCAGCCAAGCTTCCTTCAACTTCATCTTCAGATTGTTCTGCGATAACAAAGATCCTTCGCAAACCAACCTCGCTTCCAAGGTTACTTACTTCGTCTTCCACACTCTTCAATCTCTTCTTTCTGTTTTCTATTTTATAACTGTTTTATAACTGTTTTATAACTGTTTTAGAACTGTTTTATCAGTATCTAATTTCACATCTCATAAACTCACACCTAATTAATAAGAATCATATGTTATATCACATAAAAAAAAATATTATGAAAAAAAAAAAAAAAAAACTAAACTAAAATTCAAATATTAAAAAAAAAAAAAAAATAAATACGTATTTTAAAAAAAAAAAAATAAATAAATTATACATAATTATAAAAAATTCAAATTTATTAT
>Ga0123342_1003288_pt1 | contig 26035 bp, 21 predicted proteins | sample Turbeawhitnodule_FD_89960 | JGI IMG/M metagenome (GOLD analysis project Ga0123342, IMG submission 89960) | Root nodule microbial communities of legume samples collected from Mexico - Turtle bean Mexico white nodule | ecosystem: Host-associated > Plants > Roots > Nodule | place: Mexico: Nepantla...
GCATCCAGAAAACTGAGCAGCTTGCACCCTGATGCACTGTCTACCAGGGCGTCTATGCTTGGCAAAGGGTAAGAGTCCTTCGGACAGGCCTTGTTCAGGTCCGTAAAGTCAACGCACATCCGCTATTTTCCGCTGCTCTTCTTGACCAGGACAACATTAGCGAGCCATTCTGGATATTGGATTTCCCTGACGTGGCCCGCTGCAAGGAGTTTCTGTGTCTCTTCTTTGATCGCTTGCCTTTTCTCCTCGTTGAACTTTCTTCTTCTCTGGCGGATGGGCCTGATCTGGGGGTCCATTGCCAAACGATGGCATAAAAAATCGGGATCGATTCCCAGCATATCTGAAGCAGCCCACACGAACGCATCCACCTTGGCGATTTGGTCTTGCGTCTTGCTATCCAGGATCCTTCCCAACTTAAACACCTTGTCGCTGATCTCCTTCTCGAGTCATTCCTCTACTGGCTGAGGTTTCCTTTCGCTGGCGATCAGCGCTCTCGCGATATCGGTTTCTCTGGCGCCCACCGTGGGGCCGTATAAAAGGTGATTTTGTAAAAAAAGAATGAAAGAATAAAACGCTTATTTTACTTGAAAATTGCGTAGTTACTTTAAGATTGATATATTGTAAGGTTACGAATAATAAATTAAAAACATCAAAAGTAGTTAATAATAATAATAACAGTGTAATATATATTATAATAACAAGTTAATTAATTACAATTTAACTTAACTTAAAAATATGATCAATTACTTTTCTTAATTTACATTTAAATGGACATATCTTTCTACTATTTTATTAATTTTTTATCTGTTTATTTTTTCCTCCATTTTTTTAAATTGATACTTTAAATTTTATATTATAACTTAAAATTATCAAGAATGGTAAAACAAAAAGATAATTTGTGTACATTAAATGGAAAAATGTCATTAAAAGATAAAATCATGTTTTGTGTTCAATCATCTCTTCTTAGCAACTCAACCAACTTTGTGTTAAAATCTTCATCTACAATTGTAGATGGTCGACTTGCCCCTCTAAAAAAATAATACCTATTCCTAGATCAATATACAATCTGAACGGTTTTGGGGCCATCAAATTTTGTTTCACCACATAACATAGAATTTAAACAAAACACACAAAAATAAAACATAATAATTAAAATACTTGGTTGCCTCCCAGCAAGCGTTTGTTTAACATATAGCTTGACGCCTATTTCTTGATTGTTCTTTCAACAAAATCACGGTGATGAGCCTTTCATTTACACCACCTAAATAAGGCTTTAGCCTTTAACATTGACTACCCAACTTTTGTGTGACATTGAGTCCTCTAACTCCACTTCTTCATAAGATTTAATAAGTGTTATTCTAGGTGGTGGTTGTCCTTCCTCGACCATGTTACTTTTTTCTTGAATTATCTCAATGTGAAGGGTAGACAGAGTTGAAGATTCTTTTCTAACTTCTCCTTACTTTTCTTTTCTTTCTTTTCTTCTATTTTTTGAGTTGTCTTCTCAATTTCTAAATCTAAGTGCAATATATCTCTTAAAAACATGTTCTTTAGATATCATATATAATAAGACAACTAAAGCAATTATTAACACAAAAAACAAATAAAAAATAAAATAAAATAGAAAAACTAAAAATTTTAAATAAAGAAAAAAATAAATAATATTTTTTTTAGAAATAAAAAAAAAATTAAATAAAGAAAAAAATATAAATAAATTAAAAAAAAATCAAAACAAGAAGCGTATAATTAAAATTATCTAAATAAAAAAATCAGAAAAATAAAAAAATAAGAATAAAAATAAAAACAATATACGAAAAATTAAAAGTAAGAAAAAATTCAGAAAAAAAAGAAATAACCATAAAAAAAACTTACGAAAAATAAAAACTAAGAATAAAATAAAAGAAAATTGAAACGAAAATACTAAGAATAAAATGAAACTAAAACAGAAATATTCAAAAAATAAAAATAATAAATAAATAACTAAATAAATAAAAAAAGAAATAAATACTAAGAATAAATAAAAAAATAAAACTAAAACAAAATAAAACAGGAAACTTGAAATTGCAAATAACTAACTAAAAAAAACACTGCGTGAATTAAAAAAACTAAAAACTAAAATAAAAATAAAAAAATACATAAAATAAAAAATGCACTAAATAAAATAAAATAAAAAATAAATACACTAAAACTAACTTAAATAAAATCACTAAAAAAATTAAATAAATTAATTACACTAAAAAAACTAAATAAAACAAAATAAAATAATAAATACACTAAAAGGTTAAATAAAATACACTAAATAAAAACTAAATCAAATAAATACACTAAAAAAATAAATTAAAATAATAAATACAATAAAACTAAATAAAAAAATTAAATGAAATAAATACAGTAAACACAAACTAAAACAAATACACTAACCAACAAAAAAAAAATAATTAAAAAAACTTTAAAAAATATTCATATAAAAAAAAGCTTTAAAAAATATTCACATAAAAAAAACTTCAACAGAAAAATATTCACATCTAAAAAATATTCATTATACTTAACAAATTATACTTTCAAATTTTAAACAAAATTGTTCCCCGATGATGCTAAAATCTTGATGACTCTTTTTACGGTAAATGTACAAAGTTAAAAGTAATAATTGGTCCTTAAAGAGACCCATAAAGTACAGTTATTTAAAATCCTAATAGTAACATCCATTAAGTTTAAGAATATGTACAATAATTTGATTTGATATTGACAATAGTTTACATGAAAATTAAATAAAAACAAGGTAAAATGTTGTTGATTCAATTAGAAAAATTGGAATTGGGGTTCATCCATCTTACTTTTTTTGTATTTTGAAAAGCATAGTAATATTAATTATATCCTTTGATTGATGTTGATGCCCTTATAAATTTCATTTATATAGATTTCTTATTGAGAGAATGTCCTAAATATCGATTCCTCGCATATTTATAAAAACTCTTTATCATTACGATTAAATGTTGATATCAATTAATATTTCAAATCTATTCATAGCTTTCAAATATGTTAAGCATTATCATTTAGGTCAGAAACTTAGAAATACTTTTTAGTTAAATGTAAGAATCAAAATCATGGTAACATAAACATTACAAATAAAATAACAATACCAATCATCAACAAGAACAAAATATTATATTTAAATATCACCTAATACATAAGAGTTTGAACAAATTACTCCCAATATAAAATGGTAGAATTAGTCACATATGTTGGCCATTACAAGTATGGAAAGCAAGAAAAGAAGACCCAGGATGTTTCTCCTTGACGGCTGCTTCCTTTACAGTTTTTATCACCTCCTATTCTCCCAATGAATTTCTAGGGTTGTGCCTTATGCCTCATATTTAACCTAATTGGACTTGGGCTAAGTGACTTATTGTTTGGGTGTGATTGGGCTCGCTTGGGCGAGTTGGACGAAAACAAGCCCAACATCTCTGGAATGATCTCTCCTGGGTGAGATTGGGCTTGCTTGGGTGAAATCCTCTAGGAGGCTTTTGGCTTAGGCGAGTTTGGGCGAGTGTAGGAGCGTTCCAACTTTCCCTTTTTGTCTTGTATATTCTCCTTTTGCCCTTTCATCTCCATTTTTCCCTAAAATTCTGAAATTAAAACAAATTTGGGAATAAATCGTTCTTATTCATATTATAATCACAAAATATGTAAAAAAGTTTAAATTCATAAATTAGAGGTTAAATTATAGTTATTTTATCAATAAACATCCATAAGTGCTTGAATTTTAATATGAATTGAAATATGACACTTATTAGTGGTCAGACATGAAGAAAGAAATAGCTTAATATGATGTTGCATGGTTGACATGTCAGAAGGAAAAGGTAGAACATTAAAGACCTGTTGGTTTGTTGCAGCAATTAGATATTCCTAAGTGGAAATGGGATAACGATTGTTATGGTTTTTGTTACTCATTACCAAGATAAGTAAAGGGTCATGATGTAGTCTGGGTGATAGTTGATCGACTGACAAAGAACTCACTTTCTTCCTGTTAATTTGAGGATATCTATGGCCAAGTTGGCACAATTGTAAATCAGAGAGATTATGAGATTGCACGGAGTGCCTTCCAATATTGTTTCGAATAAAGATCCCATTTTTACTTCACGGTTTTGGCAGATTCTATAAGATGCATTGGGAACTAGATTGAGAATGAGCTCTGCATATTATCCTCAAACAGATGAGAAGTTTGAGAGAATGATTAATAAGTGTCATATTTCAGTAATATTTCATATTAAAATACAGGCACTTATGAATATTAATTGATAAAATAACCATAATATAACCCCTAATTTATGAACTTAAACCTTTTTACATATTTTGTGATTATAATTTGAATTAGAACGATTTATTCTCAAATTTATGTTAATTTTAGGATTCTAGGGAAGAGTGGAGATGAAAGGGAAAAAAAGAGAATATACAAAGCTAAAAAGGCAAAGTTGGAAAGTACCAACACTCACTCAGGCTTGCCCAAACTCGCCCAAGCCATATGCTCCTAGAGGAGGGAGCCGTCAAGGAGAAACATCCCGAAAATTCTTTTCTTGCTCTCCATGTTTGTAATAGCCAACATGAGTGACTAATTCCACCCTTTGGGATTGGGAGTAATCCATTCAAACTCTTATGTGTTGAGGTGATATTTAGATATAATATAATGTTCTTGATTGATGATTGAGATTGTCATTTTATTTGCAATGCTCGCTTACCATGATCAAGATCCTTAAATGTGAATGGAAAGTAATTCTAAGTTTCTGATCCAAATGATAATGCTTAACATATTTGAATGTTAGGAATAAATTTGAGATGTTAATTGTTATCAACATTTAATTGTAATGATAAGAAGTTTTTATAAATATGCGAGGAATTGATGTTTATGAGACTCTTTTAATAATTTTATATGTAAGGAATCAATATAAATGATTTTTATACGAACATCAATATCAATCAAATGATAGAATATTACCATGCTATTCAAAATACAAAAGAGTAAGAAGGATGAACCTCAATCCTAATTTTTCCAATTGAACCAACAAACTCTTTGAATTGTTTTCTTTTTAATTATTACACTCATATCAAACTCCTAACAAAATTTATTATTCTGTTTTATATTTAGTGAATCTTTTACTTGATTATTCATCTGTTCCTTGTGGGTTTGGTATCCGTCCTTAGGGACAAATTATTACTTCTGACAACACGGTGCACTTGCCGTAAATTAGTCATCAATGATCCATCCTTAGAAGATTTGTTGAGAACATGTGTAATGGATCTTCTGGGGAGTTGGGATGAGATGTTGCCTATAGTGGAGTTTACTTATAATAATAGTTATGATGCCAGTATTGGGATGACACCATATGAATCTTTGTATGGGAGGAAGTGCATAACTAATTTATGGGTATCAGGACGATGAGACAATATTGATTGGGCCAAAGTTACTTTAGCAGATCACTGAGAAGGTGAAGTAGATACAAGACAGAATGAAAGCTTCTCAGAGTAGGCATAAATCATATATAGATTAGAGGAAAAAGCCTTTGGAGTTTATAACTGAAGACCATGTTTTCTTGAGAGTATCACCTACCAAGGGTGTATGACGAGCTATCAGATAGAGGAAGTTATCTCCTAAGTTTGTTGGACCTTATAAAATCTTGAGAAAGATAGGTCCAATCGCTTATGAGATTACTCAACTAAGGAAGTGTATCCGAGACCTAGTCACGTATTGGAAGTGGATAATGTGCAAATCAAGGATAACTTGTCTTTTGAAGCAAAACCAATTAGGATTGAAAATCATAAGAGTAAATAGCTCACAGGCAAGACCATTAGTATGGTGAAGGTGTTGTGCGATGAAAGGTTTGGTGATTCAACCTGGGAATTTGAAGAAACCATGAGAGAAACATATCCCTATCTCTTTTTTGATAAGTCAATTTTTGGGGACGAAAATTTTCTTGTTGGGGAGAATGTAAGGACCGAGAAAAATAGTCTTAGAGTAGAAGTTGTACAATTAAAATGACACCTGAATATTTTATTATTAAAGTTAAAAGAGTATATAAATAGAAATTTAGTTATTCAGGTTTCATTTTAAAAGAACCATCATCTCTCTAAAAACTCTTTTTTTCCTTTTTCTCTGCCTTCTCTCTAAGATTCTGATATCATCGCTCATCAATTTGAGGAATGGAGTCCGCCATTAGACTCATGACAGCAAAGACTATAAGACTACCCGATCAGAATCTCTTATAGAGTAAATTATTTTTTTCTCTTCTCTTTGAGTAAAATTTTGAACTTGTTAAGTTTGTCTCTATCTAGGATTTACATGTGACTCTTTTAGCTTCAAAGTTAATCTCTATTAGCTCAAGATCCCAGTGATATAGTTAGATTTTTTATCAGGACTCTGTGGTGCAGGTTAAGCTATCCTTGAGCTTTTGGTAGGTTTGAAGCTCTTAGTGAGCACATGCTCAAACTCAAATAGGGGAAACTATTTTTAAATTTCAAATAGAACCTTAGGCTAGAAGATCTGGATGTGAGGGTGACATGGTCACCAGTCTCAAATTTTCTTGCAGGATTGCTTGTTTTTTAGTATATTAGAATTTTATTGAGATTAGAATGTGAAATTGTAGATATGATAGATGTTATAGATTTTCAAATACAAATGTTTGATTTTGCTTGAATTAGATTGTTATTATTAAATTGAAATGATTCTTATGTATAATTGGTTAAGAAAGTATGAGATGTTTGTTGATGATATTATATGCAAAACGGGTAGATACAAAAACTTGAATGTTATTGAATTGTTTAAAATTTGTAATTTGAATCTGTTGAAAATTGAATAAGTGTTAGTTATCGTGGCAATTTATGTTTTTTTTAATCTTCGCTCAAGCACAAAAATAAAAGGTTGTTCTTTCGTTATTTTTCACTTAAATAAGACAATATCGCTCAAGTAAAAATTAGGGGAGGTGTTTTTTATGTGATTTTTGCTAAATTAAAAATCATATGGGTGCTGGCAATTTGATCCTTGCTCAACTAAGACTGTGTTGCTCAAAATAATTTATTTTATTTAAATTTTATGAGGCAAAAATATATATTTATATTGTATAGGGGAATTTTGATGTGTATGGAGAAAATATAATGATATATGTTATTGTTGTGACCTTTTATGGTGTTATTGTCCTTTTATGGGTGTAGGTGATGACTCTTAAATATTGAGTATTAAACACAAGACTTGTTAAGGAAATAAGATATCATAATTTTTAATATGATCAAGTAGAGAATAATGCAAGTGCTAGTAGAAACATCAAGATTGGTTGGGCAGTAAATATGTATACAAATGTTTATATATGTGTGTAAATATTCTTCTAAGGAATTGTAGTTACTATAATTTCTAAATATACAACTTTATATATTTGGATGATAAATGATCATATATCATATTATATAATTTTAGTATTTCTATGAAAATATATAAAAGTCTTTCAATAAGTTTATCATTCTTATTCATCTCCTACCAAAGACAAAAAAAAAAACCAACAACCATTTAATAAAATAGATGGTTTTAGAAGATAGTATTGAGTTATAAACACCTCAAACTAACATATATTGTATTTCATTGTACATTTGACCTTTAAATTGTCTCGTAATTCTCAACTAGAACCAACATATGACATCAATATTAATCTAGTTCATTGTGACTCTTTTTACCCCAAAATAGGTGGTAAAAGTTTCCATTGACATTTCACTACCTAACATCTTCATCTATCAGATTTAGATTATCAATAAAAGTCTAGATATCTCATTGATACAAACCATGCCTCAATTTTTACATTATATTTCCCCTTGACAAATGCAATCTCACACCAATTGTATAATTGATTTCATCTCATTCCATTATACTCATAACAACATATTTCAATTTCTTAAAATAAAGCATTAAAATTATATAATAAAACATTATATTATAATTATGCCACATTTAAATAATATGAAATATTAATTTATTTTAGTAAAACATGTCATACAAAACATGAAAATACAAGACCTCCTCACTTAACCAATATTTTTTTCTAAAATAATATTCACTATTGGTGTCACTTTGCTCAAATGACAAGTGATTACTTGAACAAAACTTGGTTCCTTGTATGAGAAATTTGAGAGTTGGAAACCTTGCTCTCACATCCATATATTCCTGAGCAAGATACACATTAGTTGAATGATATATGCAAAACCCGAAACATAATAAAAATGCTACATTTGACAAAGTTAAAAGCTTTCAAATATCATTTTACACTTTTTTTTAATCAACTTAAAAAAAATCATATTAATGTTTTGTTGATGATCAAGATAATTCTTACACAAATTATTAAATAATAATGTACCATACCATTTAACAAGTAACATAAATAAAGTATTCTTAATAATATATAACTTAATCAAGTTCCAAAAGTGCATTTCAATTTCATTTTGGCTATTATTGTATTCTTAGAAATCAAATGTCCAAAAGTATTATTATAATAAACGTTATGTTTAGATATGTCTAAAATGATTTTGTTTAACTTTTTAAATAAGTATATTTTTTAATTTTAAAACAATTAAAATAAAAATAAGATAAAAGTTGTAATGGAATTGGAAATAAATTATATTCTATTTTATTTTTCTAGTTTTCAACATAATGGAGATCTCATAAATATAAAGGTCAACTTAAGGGTATATTAGGGTATATAATTGAGGGTAATCATCATCTTACAAACTGATTTTGTAAGGATGGATTATACTTAAATTCACTTCTTGGTATAATATTAGAGTGTATTCTAAATAAATTCACTTCTTGGTATAATTTCAGTTTTAAACAAGTATAAAAAGTTAATAAACTAAATTTCTCTCAACATTAAAATCGAAAGGCTCCTTTGTAACTATATAAGATATTTTTATTAAGTATAGATACACAATATTTATTTACTTTTTATTTTTCAGGCATTGCTTTTCTCTAATGGAATTTTGTTTGACCTATCATCGTGTTCTCTAATGTGTTTGTAAAGTAAAGATTGATTAAAGATAATTTTTGATATATTTAAATCTATGTATTTGTAAAGTAAAAATTGACTAAAAATATTTTTTAATGCATAGTAAATGGATAGCACCAAAATTTGAGTATAGAATTTGGACTCAATAACTACTACTAATCAATCTATTAATAATACCAAGCATATAATATTAGGTAACAATTTAATTCCAAATAACAAATAGCCGAAAAAATATACTTTTATAAATGGGAAAGAGTAAAAATAATATTTAATTAAGATAAATAAGATAAAATCCCTGTGGGATCCAACAGAAAGTAAAAAAGAATCTGCTTTTTGGGATAGGAAAAGGAATAGGGTTAGGGTTAGGGTTTTGGTCAATAATGTTAATCTCATTTGAGAAATGTGCTTTCGGCTGCCTACACTTCAGTACATGCCAAGATCCCCACATCTTTTATGGCCACGTCATTTCAAAAGTACAGCTGCGAATCATAGGGCTTTTAATTAGGGCTTCTTTCCCTTACCATTTATTTATTTATTATTTATTATTTTATTAACGAAAACTATTACACAAGTTTTTTAACCATGCTTTTCAACTATAATTCTAAATATATTTAGGTTGTAAAACGCAGCAAAGAGTAAAGGGTCTGTATTAAAATATAATATTTTAAAACATTTGTGGTACACACTTAAAATTTATATTAATAGAAAATATTCCTAAAATTAAGTCAAATGTTTTTTTTTCTTTTAGATGTTCATTACCATATTACTATAAAAAATATTAAATAAAAAATTTAGAGAAAAAAAATAATTAATTGTTGAGTGTACCGTCCCGTGACTTTCAGGAATTGGGTCGATCAGGTTTGCCAGTCTTTGGCCGACTGGACCTGACAGGTTAAGCCCAATCAGACAGTTTTAGCAAAATTAGTCGTTTTCTTCGGATCTAATGAATAATTCGATAATATTGCTTAATATTTACCTGCACAATATCCTTAATTATATCTCTTAAAATACTCTGATTTACATGCACAATATTCTTAATTATATCTCTTAAACACTCTGATTTGCTTGCACAAACGTTCCTGATTATGCTGCATAACTACTTTGATTACGTGACAGAAAATATTTCGATATATTCAGATTTCAGGAAAAGTTACCGTAATATGACACATTAATGCACAAGAAAGCTAGGGTCCAAAGGTGAAGCCCATGAAGCCTTATAAATAGACGACCACCTCCAGGGAGTATCTCAACTTGCTCTTTTACAATAAACTCACTAGATATACAGAATTTTTATGCTCTTACTGACTTGAGCGTCAGAGTGTAATCGTAGGAGGAGCCCCCATTCGTTCTCTAGAAGCTGACCTACTAAAGCTTGAAGGGAGGCCGTCAGGAGCTCATCCGGATTCCGACCGACTTGGAGCCGGCGAGAACATTTGGCGCCCATCGTGGGGCCCGGTAAAACGATTCCCACTACCATCACAAACATATCAGAACTACCAGTCATGAGGACCAGACAGACGCCAGCGCCGGAAGTAGAAGGGGAGGTCACATTACAACAAGTAATGGAGACAATGTGCACGTTACAACGCGAAAACGAGGAGTCAAGAAGACAAGTTGAGGAGTTCCAAGCCGCTCAGGAACTCCTCCGGGAAGAATCCGCACTTGAACAAAAAAGATTGAGAGACGAGGCTGAAGTCTCCAGATGATTGATGGAAGATGCCCTTCGGGCACATGAAAAGTTGCAGAGAGCGAACGAGGACCTTAGGAGAACCTTCCACGGGAGGACGAATGCAGGACCCGCGGACCGAACTCAAGGGAGATGGCGAACGGATCCCCGTCCTTTCTCTCAGGCCATTATGGAAGAACCAATTCCCCCGCACTATATGATGCCAAAAATGCCTTCTTTCTCAGGCCTGGAAGACCCCGAAACTCACCTTAAAGCCTTCCAAGCCCAAATGCTCATCTCAGGGGGCTCAAATGCCGTCAGGTGCAAAATGCTCCAAGGCACTTTCACCGGGACAACCATAAAGTGGTTCAGCGGTCTACCAAACGGAACCATCTAGTCGTTTTAGGAATTTTCCCAGCTTTTTGGGGAACAATTTGCGGCCAACGTGGTGAAACCACCACGAATGGCCGATTTGTTCGATGTCAGGCAATGGGAAGGAGAGCCACTTAAAGGATACCTCAATCATTTTTGTGAAATATCTGTGTGCGTGCAAAACCCACGGGACGAGATGGTCATAGACGACTTCGTGAAAGGATTGCGAGCGAATCCATTCAGCGATTCGTTGCTCAGAAATAGGGTAGTGTCCATGACGGAGGTCCGAGAACGAGCTTCAGTCCATATAGCTACTGAAGAAGCCATTCGTCAAAAGAAAGCACACGAGCGCCACGGCGAGGTGAAATACAGAGAACAACGCCCCCGAGAAGCCCAACCTCAAGCGGTCGAGACCGCCATCACCAGATGAGTGGATAGGAGATACGTGCCCTACGTGGCACAAAAAGAGGCAGAAACCAAAGGTGTACCCCATTCTCCAACGCCACCAGTTCTACCAGCTTTCACTGTCTCATTAAAGTGTCTCATAGAAGACCCGACTATCTCTGCCAAGCTAATACAACCCAGGAAAACCGATCGCATCCTAGGGTACAATTTGTCCGCCTGGTGCGTTTTTCACCAAACACGGGGCCACGACAAGGAAAAATGTCAAACGTTGATATCCTAGCTGACCGAACTAGTGCAAGCCGGTCAACTCAAGCAGTACATATGGACCAAAGGAAAAGAAGGGTCGTCCCGTGGAACAACACCGAAAAGCAACGATCACGTCACCCCCATACTAGAGGATTTCAACACCATTGTCGGCGGATTTTCAGGGGGTGGCACCTCGATAGCAGGACGAAAGCGTTACTCTCGAGCAGAGCTAATATGCGAGATCACAGAAATGAAGCCGATAACCGAACCGATCATATATTTTTCAAGCGCAAACAAAGCATACATTTCCCCTCATGAAAACGACCTGGTCTTCATCACAATAATCACGATGGGGCGAAACGTACACCGAGTACTGGTCGATCAAGGGAGCTTCGCAGATGTAATGTTCCTGAACACCTTCGAGGGTCTGCAAATACCGAAAGACCAGCTCAAACCCTTCAACGGAACGTTGGTCGCTTTTAACGGGGGAAACGTACACCGAGTACTGGTCGATCAAGGGAGCTCAGCAGATGTGATGTTCCAGAACACCTTCGAGGGTCTGCAAATATCGAAAGACCAGCTCAAACCCTTTAACGGAACATTGGTCATTTTTAACGGGGGGCATGTAGAGGTGTGAGGCTATGTAGAACTTCGAACGATCTTTGCCGACGAGATAAATGCGAGCACCACCATTAAATACATTGTGGTGAACACCCCATCATCGTACAACCTGCTGCTAGGCCGACCTTCTCTTAACAATCTGGGGCAGTCCCATCCACGACACATCTGAAGATGAAGTTGCCCTCGCCGTCTGGGTCGGTAATAACTTTAAAAGTAGACCAAAAGGCTGCTAGAAAATGCTACGAAAATAGTTTGAAAACTCAGAGAGGATCATATACTATTGTAACGTCAGAGAAGCTTTCAGACATTGAGGCAGACCCAAGAATGGACCAACGTGAAAGACGACCGGAGCCAGTCGGCGAGGTGAGAGAAATCGATATAAATGGCAGGAAATTCAAAGTAGGGGAATCGGTGGGGGAGACCTTCGAAAAGGCCCTGCGGGAGGTGCTATCAAGGAACATGAGCGCTTTCGCTTGGTCAACCGCCGATATGCCAGGTATCGATCTTGATTTCTTATCTCACCGATTAATGGTTGACCCATAGGCAAGGCCGGTCGCCCAAAGGAGGAGGAAGTACAACGAAGAAAAGAGGTCGGCAATTCAGGAAGAAACGAGCAAATTAGTAGATGCGAATCACATAAGTGAAATCCAGTACCCAACGTGGCTATCCAACGTGGTGATGGTAAAAAAGGCCAACAGAAAATGGAGGATGTGCGTTGATTTCACGGACCTCAACAACGCATGTCCAAAGGATTCATATCCCTTGCCGAACATTGATGTATTGGTAGATAACGCCTCCAGCCATGGTTATCTGAGCTTCATGGACGTCTTCTCAGGATATAACCAAATCCGATCGAAGACAATGTTTAGTTTACGCGCTTTTATATTCAAAATGCTCAAAAGCACATACTCGGACAACCAAATCCGATCGAAGACAAAGTTTAGTTTACGCACCTTTATATTCAAAATGCTCAAAAGCACATACCCGGACAACCAAATCCGATCGAAGGCAAAGTTTAGTTTACGCGCCTTTATATTCAAAATGCTCAAAAGCACATACTTGGACAACCAAATCCGATCGAAGACAATGTTTAGTTTACGCACTTTTATATTCAAAATGCTCAAAAGCACATACTCAGACAACCAAATCCGATCGAAGACAATGTTTAGTTTACGCGCTTTTATATTCAAAATGCTCAAAAGCACATACTCGGACAACCAAATCCGATCAAAGACAATGTTTAGTTTACGCGCTTTATGATTTATGTTTGGGGGCATACTCTCATGATCGGACGCGATCAGAGTAACCTAGAGTCAGGAGTCGTAATTTTGTCACATGGTCAGATACGATCAAAAACCACCCTTTAGTTAAATTGATGACTTTCGAGGTAGAGTCTCCCAAAAAGCCTCTTAGAACAAAACGATCAAGTTAGGAAGCATATAATGATAGAGTCACCATGGCACAAAACGCCAAAAAGTTTACAATACGTAAATAGACATAGGAGCAAAGGATGGAGTACAAGGCAAAACATCCTTGCAATTCAAAAAGCAAAATACAGCGGGAAACGACCAAAAGATCACACGTCTTTGACAAGTTTGCCATCTACCACCGCATAACAAGGATTCACATCGGAAAAGTCTATATCAGGGTGGATAACGCAGGCCTGCTCCACGACAGCTTCAAAACCAATACCGTACGACTTGGTTATGTCATTCTTCAAAGACTCTGAGTTGTTCACCCACTCAGCCTCCCTACAAACGATTTTCCCATTCAGCTCGCGAATCTCATCCTCCCAGGTCTTCACATCCTTTTCCAGCTTACGAATCTAAAGAAACAAATCCGCCTTCTCCTGAGTCCAACGACCCTTCTCCTTCCGAAGACGGTCTATCTCCACCACCTCTGTTTGAAGACGAGAGATCTCCGCCTGAAGCTCGCACCTAACGTTGAAGCACGCCGATTTGCTCCAACTCCTTTCGAGTCTTAACATTTTTCATGTTGACCAACATGGTGGCACGAGCAAGGAGACCCTCGGCGTCACTCCCCAAGGCAACATGCCCCACACCTTCAAAACGCTCTACATCAGGTTCCAGCCAGTTATACAATTTATTATGGGTGGCAAAGTTAATAGACGAATCTCAGAAACTTTGTCTCGGCCCCGAGGCAGAGCCAACTTCCCAGTTCTCAACCATAATCAGTTCAACGTCAGGCGCACGATCGTCGGATCGGGATACAGCCGATAAGTCTCGCACATTGGCCCTCCTCTTCTTCGTATTAAGGTCCGACGCAGTACGTTCACCCTCTTCCGAATCAATTACAAGAGGATTTATACCACCTTCGTCATTAACAAAGATGGGCTTGGGCATTCTTATCACTTTCAATCGACGGGCCAATTCAACTTTCGACAAGGAGGAAGTCAAATCAGAAGAAAAACAACACAAACAAAAAGATCAGAGCTATACCAAGGTAAGTCTTAAGATCAGAAAGTTGGTGTTCTCGCTTCAAAATTTTCGGGGTTTCAAACATCACACCCAGGCCCTCCAAGAAATTACATATACCCCTCTCGTAAGGAGTCAAGATTTCCGACCGACGAGTTGGTTGAGGTCTCGGTTTAGAGGCCCAATATAGAGGGAGCCCTTCCAACAAAGAAGGAACCTCGGTAGAAGGACGAACTTTGATAAAGTGACCTTTGAAGTTCTTGTACGATGATTGAAAAAGACTAAGTAAACCCCTACCACCCACACTGTTCAAAGAGGTCCACAACTTCCTAGGGGAGGTCTTAAATTCGAAAAAGTAGAAAAATATATTCAAAGTCGGAGTAAAACCGGGATAGTAAAAAAGAATGCGGAAGGCACGAACAAAAGCCCAACTGTTTGGATGCAATTGTGTTGGCGATGCGTTCAACTCGGTTAAAATCTCTTTTTCAAACGGGTCTAAGGGAAGACGAAGACCTAGCCTAGTAAAGCAGGTTTCGTAAAAAAAGCAAAAAGGACCTTGAGGATCACCGCCCTCGTCATTACACACGGGCTCACCTTCATAGCAAGCTTGAGTCTCGATGAAGCTTTCCTCCCCTCTACTAAAGGAGTTACGAAACTCCTCGAGAAGAGAAAAAGACGAATATACCGAGACTTCTTTCAAAAGGTCTTTCCTTGCCCAGGGAAACATGGCGGTATAATCCATGGACCAGACACAACTGAAAACAAGCAAGATCAAGTGAAAGACAGAGGTTCAAAGGACATACCTATAGATGCTGAACGGAGACACCACAAATGGAAGGAAGGTTAGCGCGGAAGGAAAGAGGAACCTCAAGCAGAACGAAATAAATTATGGAAAACCAAAAAACAGTGAAAAAGAAGCGAAGGGGAAATCTGAAGCGTTGCCCAGTTGACAGCCAACACGTGTCAAAAGCAATAAATGACTGACCGCTCATGTCACTCGGAAGTGACATCCTCGAGAAGGCAACTTGGGCGTCGCAATAATCGAAAATCCCAAAATCTCTCGCCCAAATTCTCGAAAGGAGAAATGCCGATTGGACCGTTAGGCGTGGGGCCGATGACGAAAACACTTTGTCCTCAAAGCCTTTACGCCTCGAAAAACTCCGCTCAAGGCTGGGGGGCTGTGTACCGTCCCGTGACTTTCAGGAATTGGGCCGATCAGGTTGCCAGCCTTTGGGTCGATTAGGTTTACCATCTTTTTGGACTAACGGTGGTATCCTCACACTCTAAAGCCTTTATGCCTCGCGAAACTCCGCTCAAGGCTGGGGGGCTGTGTACGGTCCCGTGACTTTCAAGAATTGGGCCGATCAAGTTTGCCAACCTTTGGGCCGATTGGACCTGACAGGTTAAGCCCAATCAGACAGTCTTAGTAGAATTAGTTGTTTTCTTCGGATCTAATGAATAATTCAATAATATTGCTTAATATTTACCTGCACAATATCCTTAATTATATCTCTTAAAATACTCTGATTTACATGCACAATATCCTTAATTATATCTCTTAAACACTCTGATTTGCTAGCACAAACGTTCCTGATTATGTTGCATAACTACTTTGATTACGTGACAAAAAATATTTCGATATATTCAGATTTCAGGAAAAGTTACCGTAATATGACACATTAATGCACAAGAAAGCTAGGGTCCAAAGGTGAAGCCCATGAATCCTTATAAATAGATGACCACCTCCATGGAGTATCTCAACTTGCTCTTTTACAATATACTCACTAGATGTATAGAATTTTTATGCTCTTACTGACTTGAGCGTCGGAGTGTAATCGTAGGAGGAGCCCCCATTCGTTCTCTAGAAGCTGACCTACTAAAGCTTGAAGGGAGGCCGTCAGGAGCTCATCTGGATTTCGACCGACTTCGAGCCGGTGAGAACATTGACTAAATTAGATATTATTTTATATATGATAAGTGTCTAATTTTAGTAATATTTCATATTAAGTTGTAGACATTTATGAGTATTAATTCCTAAAATACATATAAAATAATTCCTAATTTCTGAATTTATACTTTTTTACATATTTTATTATCTTTATTTGAATAAGATAATTTATTTTCAAATTTGGTGTTAATTTTAGGTTTATAAGAAATAATGGAGGTGATTGGGCTAAAGAAAATAAGATAAGGTAAAAGAAGAAAGCTCGAAGGCCCAAAACGCACAAAAGAGAGAAAAAAAAGTCCAACTCAAAAGCGATAATGCATCAGATTAATTGGGCTAGCGTAACTAATTCTACCATTTGGAATTGAGAGTAATCTATTCAAACCCTTATGTATTGATTATGTGATATTTAATTATGATATAATATTTTGTTCTTAATTGATAATTGATATTGTTGTTTTGCTTTTAAATATTTGTGACATGTTTGAGGATCTTAGAACTGACTAGGAAGTATTTTTAGGTTCTGACCTCAACAACAATACTTAAACATATTTGAGTGTTAGGAATAGGAATAGACTTGAAATGTTAATTTTTATTAACGTCCGAGCTTGATTCTAAGTTGTTCTTATAATTATGTGAGTGATCGGTATTTAGGGAACGTTCTTAAGAATTTTATATGCGAGGAATCAATATAAATGACTTTTATACGAACATCAATTTCAATAAAAAAAACATAATGTTAACATGGTAATAAAGATACGTAAGAGTGAGACAGATGAAACCTAATCTCTAGTTTTCCAACTTGAAGCAACCAATTCTTTGCCTGTTTTCTTATTGATCATCGCCAAAACAACCACTTTTAACACACTTTGTACAGTTCTATTTTATATTTAGAAATTATTGTTCTTTATAATTCATTGTTCCTTGTGGGATCGATATTTGTCATTCGGGACAAATTATTACTTCTGACGATGCAGTGCACTTGTTGTAGAAAGTCATCAATATAGTAATTATTGGTATCTAATATAGTTTCTATTACTAAAACAATTTTTAAATTAATTTTTAAATTTGTATCTAATATTAACTACGAATTTAACTAAACCTTTGGCAGCTAATTAGATACCAATTTAGAAATTAATTTGTAAATTTTATTAATAATAAAAACTACTTTAGATATCAAAAATAATTTTAGTATATAAAATAGTATCTAATTTAGTCAATATAGTAACTAATTATTTTTTATGTCTAAAATTGATTTCTATTTAATAATTTTTTGGTAGTGTATGTTTGTGTACATAATATAATCATAGCAGTATATAAAACAATAAGATATACAAGGTAAGCTAATGAAATAAAGTTCTAACATAAAAGTAGAAATAAAAAAATAGTTAGATTTGAAATTTATATATACAAAAATAGACATACAAATGTAACACCCCAACTATTATATAAATAATTTGTTATTTAATTATAAATTGGGAGTAATTTATTTTAATAATATTTTCTTATAGATAACATTGCTCATTATATAACCTCATAGTTATAAATATGTATGTCAACATTTTATATCTTTATAATTATTCACAATATATTACAAAAACATATAAGTTTTTGCACAAAAGTAAGAGTTCTACATCATAATAGATAACTATCTTTATATTTTATTTTTAGATATTAAAATTAAGTTCTCCATGAGCCAACATTCTAGAGAAGATCTCTCAAAATTTTATTAAACAACTCTTACTGATCAGGTTCTGCTTCTAACAGGTACATATGAAAGAAAAACAAAAAAAAAGTAAGGTCTTTATAAGTCTTAAATATCAATCTTAATAAACTTAGCATACAATACAAACAATGAGGCTCTATGACTTGACCTACAACCATAAGATCCAATCTCACTTTATCAAACAAATGGATTTGTATTCCACTTTTGATAGTCCAACAAAAAGATACTAACATTGGTGATGGTGACATGTTAGAATTATAGGCCTTAAACAAGAGGGAGGGTAAATTGTTTTTGAAAGATTTTTGCAAATATTGAAGGTAGAGTGAAAGACAATGAAAATTCAATCAATTAGAAAACTGTTCAGTCAATTAGAAAACTGTTTTTAGTTTGGTTGCAGAAAATCAACCAGTTGCTTTTGTGAAACAACTGGTTTTTTATACCAATAGTTTATAAAAACAAAGCTAAAGTAGTTTAAAGAGTGTAAGGATAGAGAGATTCACACATAATGTTTATATTGGTTCACTCTTAACCAAGAGCTAACAACTAAGAATTCACTAAGTAATCAAACCTTGATTACAAAACACACACCACAATGATGATCTTGAACCCTTCAAGAACACACACCACCTTTGGCAACAACACACAATTTTCAGAACAACCCTCTGAAACTGCACAACACCAAGTCACAAGAAATACAATGATTAAGGAAGAAATGAATAAAATACACCTGGATACAATCAAAGATTAAAGTACAAAGAATATAGAGAATCCTATTCCACACTTGAAGAAGATCCAAAAGCTCTTTTGAAATCTTGAAAACTGATTTTGATTGATCTTTCATAGATAGTTTTTTACCAGGAGCGTAAAACAAACTTTTTATACTCCAATCAGTTGGTCAAAGCATTTAATTCAAGAACCAAAATCAATTTGAATCATTTAAAACCGATTTGCACAACTTAACATAATTATGTTAAGGTTTTTAGAAAATCAATCGATTGAAATCACGAATCAACCGGTTGATTTTGCTTGACAACAAAGTCAAGCTTTTCAAATCCTTTTCAAAAACCATTAACTGTAAAACAACCGGTTGAATCGACATTTCAACAGGTTGAATTGACATTTCAACAGGTTGAATTTTCACTTTCTTTAGAAATCATATATTTTTTTTCAAAAGGAGTAAGATTCATTTAACCTTGGATCATCACAAGGAGTGTATTAACAAATTTAACTACTTCTAGACACACACACAACCAACAAGGATCTTCAAGGATTCTACTTGGATTTGGAGTCATCAAAACACTTTGTTCAACAATCTCCCCCTATTTGACGAATATAAATCCCTAGTTTGCTTGTCTTTTTGTTTTTGAAATTGATAGATCATGCAAAACAAAAATTGTGCACATACAAGGCATACATAGCAGCAAGATAACCCATGTTTAACAAGCACACAAAGACTAGTTTTCTGCATAAGCTTTTCAAGCAGAAAAACCAGATAAATAGTGTGAAAACAGTGGTGAATTAAGGTACAAAGCAGAGTTATATCAGAGATATAACAATAGTTATAACAACATAAGAAACCATAGAGTGTAGCAGCAAGGTACAACACATAAACCACACCATTCTCCCCTTATTCGTCTTCACAAATAGAATAAGAGAATAGATAAAAACAAAATTTAAGAAATTGTCCAGCAAGCTAAAACAGAATAAGAATTAAAACATTAAATCCTTCAATCCTCCTTGCCATATTGGATCTCAAATAGCTGATTCTGGATAGCTTCAATCTGTTCATCTAGGTTCTGGAGCCTAGCCATACAAAACTCATGATGATTCCTTTGATCATATGCAAAGCTATCCATGTGATTTGTGATCAACTTGTCAAAGGGTGTCATGGAAGAGATACGATCATCCACGTTTCCAATGCTTGGACCAACACCACATGCTTCACTAGGAACATCATTGCCTTGATCTCCCTGTTCACTTTGATGTTCATCAGCTTCATCATCTCCAGCATTAGCAGTAGCTTGATCATCTCCATCATCTTTAGCAAGGTTTCCACTAGAAGAACCCTCTTGTTTTCTATCTTTGCTTACCCATTTGCCTCCAACTTTAATGAATCCCATCTTGCTGAGTGATCCATTATTGATTTCATGTGATGGCTTCACTATCTTAGATAACTCATCTTCAAGATCAATTTCAAAGTAATGCAGAAACTTAGAGATAAAGAATAACATAGGGATAGTGGTAGTCACTTAACCTCATTGATTTTTGCATGTGTTATTTGAAGATGTGAATCCAATTGACCTTGATTTTCTTCATTATGTAGTATATAAGAATAAGATCCTCTTCAATAAGGACCGAATGATTGCTCCCTCTTGGAGTTAGCATCCAAGACACTATGAAAGCAATGATTCTTTCATCCAGCTTCAAGCCTCCCACAGAAAAACCCTTCACTTTGGATTGAGGGTTTTTTAGGCAGCTTCTATAGTACTGCATTTTGTTGAATTCTTATACCAAACTAATGTTTCCTTTATTAATTCTCAGCCTAACATACTTCAACCCTATTACAACAATTCACACATCTGGAGTAATTTCCATATCAACTCCTTTCACATGGGAGCTCAAGTTCTCACCATCAATGTGAAGATTTGTGTAGAAAACCTTCACAAGATTATGATATATGTTTCCTGACATTTTCATAAACGTTTACAGCTTCTATTCCTGTAAAACATTCCTCACTTCATTGAGGTTTTGTTCTTTCAGCCAATTAAATGTGATCAACTTTGGATTGTTGATAGCTTTCCTCCTTGATTTATGCAATAACTTTTCGATTTTCTCATTATCTCCTGAAAACCAGTTCTCAAGATGCCCACCTTTTTTTACAACACGAGTCTTCATCCTTTTTTACGAGGGAGGTGTTGAGTCCATGAGGCAGAGATGAATTTTTGAGACAATGTGGAGAAATCATTAGATTCAAATGAAGCAACAGAAGGAAAACAATGGTTTGATCTTGTGAAAAAATCAATTGAACCAGCACATGTATTTAAGCAAAAAAAGCAATCAAGATACATTGTCATTTAGTGGTATGTTTTTCAATAGAAAAATAATCTGTTGTAGTGGGAATATGTCACACATCAGTCCCAATCAGATTTATCAATGACAACAACAATTCAGTTTTGACCATCCATAAAAGGCACTTAAATTTCCAAGAAACCATAGAACATATTCTTTTATAACCAGAATATATTCCATTAAGATCATATTCAAAGGCACAATCAATGTATATTAGACCCACAACAGATTTTGAATGAAAAGAAACAGTTGCACTCATGCATAGAAATCCAAAACAACTTTAATTCAGGGTTGCCAGAGGTAAAACAATTAGTTGTTTCGTGAAAACAATCGGTTGTTTTACTGAGATAACAAATAAAAGTTCACAAATCAAGGATTTTTCACAGAATAATGCAAAATACATAAACCTTTGTGCAGAGACATTCCACAACAGATTTAGCCAAGAAAAAGAAACATTTGAGATTTCATGTAATCAATATGAGGTACACACACAGATTGAGAAATGAAAACACTATGCATGAGCCAAGGATGTCACTTGACTTTCAATAAATCCTGCTTTGTGCAATTGAGAACTGCTCACATAAGATTTTACTTTAGATATTTTCCTTTGAGGCTTCATTCTTAACACTAATATGCTTCTTGGCTTTTGAGGGCACCTACAAGAAAGATTCAAGAGACAAGATTTGGTCCCCTAGTAAATTTGTGTCCATGGGCATTAACTGGATCATTAAGAACCTTAGAATTCTTAGGAACCCACTTTAAAACACCCCTGGGAATAGAAAATTTTCTGACTCTTCAAAATCTAACAAAGTGGTTTTTCTTCATATAGTAAAAGCACAAAAAAACGGCTGTTTCGACAAATCAATAAGTTGTTTTTCAAAGAAGCTTGAAAATGGTTTTGAAACTAATCTTTTCTTGCTGTGTGGATTAAAACCCAATCCAGCTTTGCCAAAAACACATTTTTGAGATGCAAGAGCAGTTTCAAAGTTTGATTGGCCTTTGCAAAACTTGTCCATAGTTTTTAAAAGATAGTGGTCTTTCTTTTAAAGTGATTCACAATTTTCACAAAAGCTAGAATCACACTTGCAAGAAGAGTTCTTGTAAATTATTTCTAGATTTTCCAAATCAGTTTTTGAATTGTTCAACTCTTCTTTCAATGTCTTGACTTTGTTTTGCAGCCAATTATTCATGCCTTTCAATCGATTATTTAAAAGGGCCAACCTATTAGCTTCTTCATGATTCTCTTTAAAAGCATCAAGAAGCTGGCTGTAATTTTCAAAGTTTATAGAGGTGCTAGAACTTACACTACTTGTTTCTTATTCTCCCTTTGCCATCAAACACATATTGGTCTCTTCATCTCCATTTGTTGATGAGCTAGAGGAAGATACATCATTATCTTACCAAGTAATGTAGGTTCTTTTAGCTTTGCCCTTCTTCTTAAATTTCTTGCTTGCTCATCTCTCCTTGCTTTCATTGTTGGGACAATTAGCTTTGATATGACCCTATTTACCACATCCAAAATAGGTATAATTGTTTGAATTGAAATCATTGAGTTTCATATTGTTATACCTATTTGAAGATTGGTTCTTGTCCTTACTGTTCTTTTTCAAGAACTTGCTGAATTTTTTGTTTAGCAAGTTGAGAGTTTCACCATCATTGTCCTCACTTGATTCTTGCCCATCTCTATGACCAACAACTTTCAAAGCAATGCTCCTCACATGCTTCTCTTCATACTCTTGGTCATTCAGTCGGTTCATTTCAAGTTCATGTTCCCTTAGCTTACCAAACAAGGAGATTGTGGTAAAGGTTGTCAAATCCTTAGATTCAGAGATTGAAGTGACTTTAGGTTGCCAAGATCTGTCCAAGCATTTGAGAATATTGATGTTAAGTTCATCCCTTTCGAAGATCTTGCCAAGGTTGATGAGATGGTTCACAATGTGGGTGAATCTCTTTCGCACATGACCAATGGTTTCCCCTTTTAGCACCATGAACATCTCATATTCCTGAATCAGAGCATGCTTCCTTGCTCTCTTCACATCAGTGGCGCCTTCATGGGTAACCTCAAGAATGTCCCACATCTCTTTTGCTGAAGCACATTGTGAGACCCTAAAAAACTCATCAGAATTTAGAGCAAATGTGATGATGTTTTTAGCAATACAATCATATTGAGCTTTTTTGCTTTCATTCTCAGTCCATTGGGACCAAAGTTTCTCAATGAAAACATTATTTTTTCAGCTTTAGGAACAAAAAGGCCATTTACAATAGCATCCCATATTCCTCCATCAGTTCAGACCACAAAATAGAGATGGCTTGTTTATTGAAGCACCCTTCCCAAAGGATAGTTTTTCAACCACTAAAAGAAGTTTTAGGATCGGAAATTTGATTGACTTTAAAGAACTTAGCTCCTGATGCCAATTGTTAGAATTATACGTCTTAAACAAGAGGGGAGCAAATTTTTTTTGAAAGATTTTCGCAAATATTGAAAGTAGAGTGAAAGACAATGAAGAATCAATCAATTAGAAAACTGTTCAGCCAATTAGAAAATTGTTTTTAGTTTGATTGCAAAAAATCAACTAGTTGTTTTTGCGAAACAACCGGTTGTTTATACCAGTAGTTTATAAAAAAACAAAGTTAAAGCAGTTTAAAGAGTGTAAGGATAGAGAGATTCACACAAGATGTTTATACTGGTTCACTCTTAACCAAGAGCTACATCCAATCCTCAGCTAACCACTAATAATTAACTAAGTAATCAAACCTTGATTACAAAACACACACCAAAGTGATGATCTTGAACCCTTCAAGAACACACACCACCTTTAGCAACAACACACAATTTTCATAACAATCTTCTGAAACTGCACAACACCAAGTCACAAAGAAATACAATGATTAAAGAAGAAAGGAATAGAATACACATAGATACAATCAAAGATTAAAGTACAAAGAATATAGAGAATTCTATTCCACACTTTAAGATGATCCAAAAGCTCTTCGAAATATTAAAAACTTATTTTGATTGATCTTTTTTAGTTAGTTTTTGACCAGAAGCGTAAAACAACTTTTTTATACTCCAATCAGTTGGTTAAAGCATTTAATTCAAGAACCAAAATCAGTTTGAATAATTTAAAACAAATTTGAACAACTTAACATAATTCTGTTAAGGTTTTCAAAAAATTAATCGATTGAAGTCATGAATCAACTGGTTGAATTGGCTTGACAACAAAGTCAAACAAAGTCAAGCTTTTAAAAAACCACTAAGTGTAAAACAACCGATTGAATTGACATTTCAACAGGTTGAATTTTCACTTTCTTTAGAAAACATATTTCTTTTAAAAAGGATTAAGATTCATTTAACCTTGGATTATCACAAGGAGTGGATTAATAAATTGAACTAGACACACACACAACCAACAACAAGGATCTTCATGCATTCCACTTGGATTTGGAGACATCAAAGAACCTTGTTCAATAGAACAGGTATCGGATAATCTCAAGTTTAGCCTATGAATATTCTAGTTCAGGACCTTATTATGAACTATCCAAATATTCACTTACTTGGTAATATACTTCATTAAACTCTACCATGGTCCATGCCTTTAATCCCGCAGTGTATCAAACTGTAACTTTCCAAACACAAAGGCTCATACATAGCATGGCTTAAACTCAATGCAATGAATTTTATGACTCTTTCTCAACTGACATACTATTTGACACTTACAAGAATCACATAATATGATGAATATTAAGATACATCACATTTATCTTAACCAATAATATATACACAACATTCAAAAAAATACAAAACTATAAAAATAATAATAAAGCATATATGTACCTTTCTTTTATCCAAGATCATTAAATAAAAAAATAATAATACATAGCATGGTTTAAACTCAATGCAATGAATTTTATGATTCTTTCTCAACTGACATACTATTTGACACTTTCAAGAATCACATAATATGATGCATATTAAGATACATCAAATTTATCTTAACCAATAATTTATACACATCATCTAAACAGATACAAAAAAGTATAAAATAATAATAAAGCATATATGTAACTTTCTTTTATCCAAGATCTTTAAATAAAAAAATAATAATTACTTTTACTTTATTTTTAATATTACTTTATATATTTCTTCAAATTATAAAAAATATTTTAAATAAAATAAAATAAAAACAAGAAATTTAAATAATTAGATATGGATCAATATATTATAGAAAAATAAAATAACAAAAATATAAACTAATAAATATGATCAATGCCTAACTAGAGTAAATTAAACAACATAATCATAAATTGAATAAAGAGAACGAATGCGTAACTGATGTGAATGCAACAACAAGAATACATGATTCTTTGACATTCTTAGGAGTAACTTGAGTTGGTCATGAAATGACACTTTACTTAGAATTGGATCAATGTTCTAATTCAAGAACTCACCAAGACTTTTCACCAAACCAAAGCTCATATGGAAGTCCATATATTGTCAAATGGAATCAACAACAAGGA
>Ga0123342_1003289_pt1 | contig 26034 bp, 9 predicted proteins | sample Turbeawhitnodule_FD_89960 | JGI IMG/M metagenome (GOLD analysis project Ga0123342, IMG submission 89960) | Root nodule microbial communities of legume samples collected from Mexico - Turtle bean Mexico white nodule | ecosystem: Host-associated > Plants > Roots > Nodule | place: Mexico: Nepantla...
ATTATAAATTAATTTTAACTAAATAAAAAATAATATCATTATAATTAAATTAATAATTTTAATTTTATTATTATTACTATTATTTAGTTTTATTTATTCTTTATAATTATTTTAGTTATTTATTATAATTGTTATTTCATAAATTTATTATTTAATATAATTATTATTTTATCTATTTATTAATATTTTTATTATTTTAATAAGAATAATTATTTTTATATTATATTATACAATTAATTATATTTATTTTATTATAATATAAATATTAATAAATTAATAATATCAAAATATAAATGTATATTTTATTATATGTAACTTTGCTTTCTTCGCAAATCTTGCTATAGATACGAAGAAAAAAGGTCAAAAATATTTTCCTCATTTTCTATTTTTAAATAACTTTTTATTCATTGAATTTTGTGTATTCTTCAACATTTCTCGCTTGCACAAATCTTTCGTGAGAAATATAGCATAATAGTGTTCGCCTAAATGTCACCCTATTAAAGTTGGTTTAATTAACTCTATAGTGGTATAGACCGATCCGTCAACATACCATAGCTCAGTCTCCTGATCGAGTTTTGCATGGACGTGCAGACCGATTAACACATCTAATCTATTAACGCTCAAATTAAGATAAGAAACTAAACTTCCATTAAGAACTAGGTAATATGCTCTTAAGTGTGATCAATTTCACTAATCCAGTCCAATAAGGTAAGTCCATTAAAATAATATAAATAGCGTACATTCTAAAAATAAGGTACGTCATTATCACTGTACACCTTCCAGTGCCGAATGCCCTTTTTATTTTCTTGAGTGTCGGAATGCCTTTTACAGGTACCCACATTCGGTATTCACATGAGACTGAGAGATCGAGACCCGAAGGAGTGGCATCGAGACGAGAAGGATCACAGTGAAGCCCTAGCAACCTGTCCGAAAGAAGGAAGAAGACGAAGTCATTCAATAGTTCTCTAGGTTTCATCCCCTAGCAGGAACAAACTCTAAAATAACGCGAATAATTAATTTTTTTAAAAAATAAAATTTAATTTTATGCTATATAAAATATATACATAAAATAAGTTGATGTTATATTTTAAAAATAATATAAAATAGTAAAACTTATGTCAATTTAGTCAACTAATAAATTTAAATTACTTTTATTATATAAAAGAGAAAATTGGTTAAATCGACTCTAAATTATTATTTTGATATTTTGACAATATGTTTAAGTGTTAGTGATGATATCACAATTCAAGAAAACATCAAATAAAAATTAATTTTAGAGATAAAAAATAATTTGTTATTATATTGACTAAATTAGATATTATTTAAAAGGCTAAAAAAAATATTGATATTTAAAGTAGTTTCTATTATTGATAAAAGACTTATAAATTTGTATCTAATTAGCTACCAAGGTTTTAGCTACCAGCTTTAGAATATAAATAATTGGTAGTTAAAACATTGGTAGCTAATTAGATACCAATTTAAAAACTATTTATCAATAATAGAAACTAATTTAGATACCAATAATTTTTTAGTCTCTAAAATAGTAACTAATCTTTTTATCTTAGAAATTGATTTCTATTTAATAATTTTCTATTAATGTCATTACACAATTATTTAATTAATTGTTATTAAGAAAATATTGGTAATTATTAGTCTAGTCAACATTATGTCATTGTTTTATTTCTATTAAGAATATGTGTGAGGCTTCATTTATGATACTAGTAAAAAAATCCTCATTTTCACTCCTTTTTCTCACCTTCGTTGATTAAATCTTAAATCCATGAAGAAAAATCTTAAATCCCTACCCGTGTTGAACATTGAATCCCTACTCCTCACCAACACATGTCTTCGAATCCCTAATCTCTAACCTTAATTCCTAAAGTTCTTTATCTTGCTCAAAATTTATTCGTTGAACTCGAGATCCTTTGCACAAAGTGAAAATCTCATGGAACATTGAGGGTTTTTTTGAGCTGCAAAAAATATCAAGTCAGGATGCTACGGTGATGCTTGCGGAAAAACATTTCAAGAAGCTTTCATATAGAGTTTTGGTTATGTTTTGGGAGGATAAATGGTTAGGAAAACAACACTTATGCATAGATTCCCTAGGTTGTATTCTATATCAACGTGTCAAAGTAAAACAAGATAGGAAGTAAATTCTGGAAGGGTATGACAACTTACCTGAAGAGGAGGTAAATTCTAATGGGAAATAGAATAAGAGCAAGAGTTTTTGGAGAGTATCAATAGAATCAATTTGAACATGAACTTAAATAGGTGGATATGGGATGGGGAGCGAGATGAGGTTTTTTCAGTTAGTTCTGCTTACGCTTACAACAAAATAATTTTGATTCAATTTGTTAGACTTTTCAGTAGTTTTGGTGTACTAAGGCCCTATCAAATGCATAGTTTATGTCATGGAGGGTGATTTTGGTGAGAGTGGAAATCAGAACAAATCTAGGTAGAAGAGGTGTTAATTTAATTATTCTTTTTCAGACTGATACCAATGTTTGGTCCAATGTTTAAAAGAGCATCAGGTAGTGTTGTTAGGAGTATTTATATACATTATTTTGACATGGTATGTATGCTTAGCTATTTATATGTATGTTGGGATTTTTTCACTTGATTTTGTTGAGAGGAAAGAATTGTTATACGTTGCAGCTGAAACAAGGAAGTTTGGTCATCATGGACCTGATACAACATAATAAACATCGTATGATGTTTCTTGAACATGTTCTCTGGCGAAGTATCATTTGGGAGATAATGTTGCTCATATGGAGTATGAAGGATGAATCTTTATAATTTTGAAGCATCCACTTCCTTCTTTTACTGATTTGCAACTCCTAGGCTCTTGCACGGTGGTTGTATTTTGTTGGGTCCTATAGTATTGGCTAATTCTGCTGGTCATTGCTACTTTTTTAGGGTTGTGTTGATAAGAGATTTTATTTGTAAAGTTGTTTGAGGGTATGCGTTATCGTTGTTGGCTGTGGGCAATTGTCTTTTGGAGCAACACCAATTTTGTTGCCTATTAGGAGTTAGGGTGTTCGCCACTCCTCTTTGTTAGATATTTTTTTGGAGGTTATGTTGTCCCATAACCTGTCAGATGTAATAAAGTTGGAGTATCCCTAAAATTCTCCACATTTATTTTATTCATTCTTTTGTTAAAAAAAGGGCTTTGGTTATGTGAAAATAAGGTTGTCTTATTTTATAAAAGATATTATTTGAATTTATATGATTAAGCATCGATAAACAAACTATCATCTTTGGAAGATTAGATGTATCGACTTGAAAAAATTCATGGTAATAATCTGTTCAAAGTATGAGCCTAAATTATAATTTTTTACCATTAAATGTGAATGATTTATGCTTCTGTTATCTGAAAATAGAAATTAATTAATGTATTATAAGATATTAATATGAACTTATATACATGTTTTCATATTTGAAACCAAGTTGTGAATTTGAAAATGTTTTACTGTAGGGTTAGTTTGAATCCAATTTATATTCACCCAATTTTTTAAATGAGCACAAAATAAAACTAGGAAGATTACCTTTCTTTTTCTCATTTCTATAAAAATAACATTGAAATCCGAAAGGACCACCTAATTAGCTATAACTTTTTGTTGTATCTTAGTCAAATTGTCCCCTAGAATGTGTCCTTTAGTATATGTAGTTTCACTATAAACACTTGTTATATAAAACTTTTGATGATGCACCATTACAAACCACTACAAGAAATGTTTCGACCAAAAACAGACGAAAATAAGAGAAAATCCCACGCAAAAGTTGATGATGTATGGGCTCAGTGTCCTATAAAAAGGGACATACAAAATGGATGCAAATATTTTCAACCTAACCTATGTAACATGGGCTCCTAGTGTCAGCTTTGCCGACACAATATGCTCGTGTAGCATCAACCTAGTCCACATAAAAGAGAATAATAATTTAAGTATTAAGTTTTAGTGTCCCTCCATAGTCGATACATGAGTTAGAATTTTAAAAAATAAAACATACATGTGTGAGTTTAGCTCACACAATATGGACGTGTAGCGTCAGCTCAACCCACACATAAATTAGAATTAAAAAAAATTAAAAATAGAAGAATGGGTTTAGCCCACATATGATAGGCAATTTCTTCTTGCACATCCATGCCTCATGCCTTCTTCTTGCACATCCATGCCTTCTTCTTGCATCTCCATAAAAGAAGTGAAATTACAATTTTATCCTATTTTTCATCGTCTCCATTGAGCACCCCACCTCAAACTTCCACCATCACAACAACCCCCACCTCCAACTTCCATCGCTGCAAAAACTCCCCATTTCAGTGCCACAACTGTAGTAGCCTCCACCTCCATAAGCAGAGAAAATTGTATTCCAAATTCTAGAATCCAAAAATACAAATTTTATATGTATATATATAATAAAAAAATATCAATATCTATAATTTATTTCAATTTATATCCAATAAATTAAAAATAATAATAAAAAGAATCTTAATATAAGGATGTATTTTATTTATTAAAGAGTTCTTTTTAACATTTTTTAACAACAACTTGGTCTAAAACATTTCTATATTTTTGTTATTCTTCTAATAATCAAATTAAATAAATAATTACATATTCTTTTATAATAATTAAATAACAAAGAGTTTTTTTTTTATATATTTATAATATCTTTTATCAAAGAATGTTTTCAGTTATGCTACCATTTAAGCTGTTAAATTCTTCTCAACTCAAATACTATTTAAACATAATTATATATATATATATTATATACTATAAAATATCTTAATATTAAATTAAAATCATATCTCATAAATATTCCCTAAATATATCATTTTACAGCTCATGTAAATATTGCTTAATTATACTATTTTAAATCACATCTCACCAATAACACAATGGCAACATATATTTATAATAAAAACTAATAAAGTTTCATTACTGCTTTTTTTAAAACCATACAACAATTAAGTGTCAGACACCCAAAGTAGAAAAAATAATATTTTTTTTTCGCCAGCTAAACCCCCATCCAGATATAACAAAATTTAATTAAATTATAAATTTTCTAAAATCTTTAGTGTCGGTCAAATCCATGCTCAAATCAGTTTTTTTATCATATAAATTTGGGGTCAAATCCACTTAATTAATATTACTTTGTCATTTTTTAAAATTATTGACGTGAACTTTACGTTTGTTTGACTAATTATATATTGGTTATTTATTTTCTTGTCCATTTTATTTAGGCTTGACTGACACAAATATCGTTCCTTGCACGACCAACACATGCATGACAACTAAACAACATTATTCTTGTAGTGAGCACAATAAGTATTTGCGCATAATCTTAAATAAAATCACATCAAACCCTGTGATTAGAAGGACACCAAATATTTCACAGTTTAGTTTTGTGTGCATGTCAGATATACCCTCTTGAATTTGGTATGTGATGAAAAGCCTAAGTATCATGGTTATGCTTTAAAAGTTGGTATCTAAAATCTTCGTAACTAATTAAATACCAATTTAGAAACTAGTTTATAATTTTTTTATTAATAATTGAAATTATTTTAGACACCAATATTTTTTTAGTCTATAAAATAATATCTAATTTAGTCAACATGATATCTAATTATTTTTTAAAATTATTTTTTATTTGATTTTCTTATAGTACAAGTTGAAGATGTTTGACTATTGGGATATGTTATTGTAAGAAGTGAGGTACATTCCAGAGCTTAAGAGAAATCTTTTGTCAATTACCATGCTTGATCTTATGGGTTTGACAACCAAGATTGAACAATGTATCATAAAGATTCTAAATGGGGCATTTCTAGTTGCAAAAGGGTGAAAAAGATCAATCTTTACATTTTAGACGATTCAAAAAGTGATAATGCATGCTTCTATGTCTAGTTAGACGGAGAAAGACAAGGAAAAAATATGGAACTTGAGGTCCTGGAGTGAGAGGGGTTTAGTGGAGAAGAGGAAGTATAACCAACTAGAAAGTGATAGGCTAGAGGAGATAGTTTTTTGTGAACATTGCATACTAGGAAACACTCATAGATTGAAGTTTGAGACTGGAAAGCATACACCCAACCAATCAATTGACTATGCTCATGCATACCTATGAGGGTCTAATTTCTTCATTGTCATAAACAATTACTCAATGAGGGTGTGCATCTATATCTTGAAAAGGAAGACTGAAACTATTTAGAGATTTAGGGAGTGGCACACCCCGATTAGTATTCAGAAATGAACTAGACTCAAAGTGCTCGAAATCGACAATGCATTGGAGTTTATTTTAGTGGAGATTAATGAGTTTTGCAAGAAAGACGATATAAGGAGACATAAGAAGGTGGTAGGTACACCACAACAAAACAAATTGTTTAAAGAAGGATATCCTTTCGGCAGTTAGTAACTTTGATTTTAGAGGGAAATAGCCTAGGGGATCAAATGCGTCATTCATTTGTCTCATCCCTAAGATTGAAAATCCTCAACAACTGAGTGAGTACAAATCAATCTCGTTAGTGGGGTGAATCTATTAGATTATTTCCAAGATATTGTCTACTAGGCTGAAGAAGGTGTTGAATAAAGTCATTGATCCTAGACAATCTGTTTTTATCGAAGGAAGGAGTTTTTTAGATAACGTGTTAGTAGCTATTGTAGTTCTAGAGGAGGTGAAGAGGAAAAAGGCTAAGGTGGATTACGAGAAGGCCTACGATTCGGTGCGCTGGGACTTCCTTTACTACATGATGGACAAACTTGGGTTCTGCGAGAAGTGGATTTCTTGGATTAGGTCTTGGTTGGAGTCTGCTTCGGTGTCGATTCTATTAAACGAAATCCTGAATAAGGAGTTTTCTCCAAAGAAGGGTTTGAGGCAAGGTGATCCTTTAACACCGTTCTTGTTCCTTATTGAAGCTGAAGGTCTAGTCGGTGTTTCAAGGAAAGCAACGGAGAAAAGTTTGATAAAGGAGCTTGAGGTCGGGTATAAAAAGGTTAAGGTTAATATGCTTCAGTTAGCATATGACATCTTTTTTTTTTCGCGATGCTAGCATTAAGAGCATCAGGGTTTTGTTGAGCTATTTTGAGCTTGCTTCTGGGTTGAAGGTGAATTTCTCGAAGAGCAGAATCGGAGGGGTGGGGGTTGATCAAAATGTAATTCTTCGCTTTGTGTCTATTCTTAATTGTGAGATGATGAAGACCCTTTTCAAGTACTTGGGATGCCCGTCGGGGGGTGTCAGAAGAGAAACGTGTTTTGGAACGGTGTTGTTGATAGAATCAAATCTAGATTGAGCACTTGGAAAGGGAGATTTATTTCGATGACTAGGAGGATTTGCTTGGTCAAGTTTGTAATTTCGTCTATTTTGTTGTTCTTTTTATCCTTGTTCAAGATACCTTCCACAGTTGTGAAGAAGATTGTGACCCTACAAAGGAACTTTTTATGAGGTTGGGGGTCCAAGGGGAGGAAAATTGTTTGGGTTGCTCGGGATAAGGTGTGGGAACCACTAGATGTTGGTGGCCTTGGCATTCTCAATATCAGGTTGTTTAATCTGGCTTTGTTGGGGGAAATGGATTTGACGTTTGTGTCAGACTAAGGGAGGAGGACTCTAGAAGGATATTATTAGAGTCTTAATATGGTGGATGGAGAAGCCGTAGAGAGCAACAACTACTCAACTCAGATTCGATATGGTGGAGAGATCTGAAGGAGGTATGGAAACATGAAGTCTGGGGTTCGTTCTTTGAATATCGTTTCAGGTGGAAGCTCAGTAATGGAAAGGAGTTACTTTTATGAGAAGATAATTGGTTTGGTTCTGGTAGTTTGAAATACATGTTTCCAAGGTTGTTTTCATTGTTAGTATCGAAAGATGCTAAGATCTCTTTGTGCGGGGATTGGGTTAATAATGTCTGAGTGTGGGATCTGTCTTGGAGAATGAGCCTTTTTTTTCTTGGCAATTGGAACTGGTTTCTCAACTTCTTGGGTTTGTTCACCTTTCGAGTCCCTCTTTGGATTTTGAGGATAAATGGATCTGGAAGGATGGTGATTGTGTTGACTATTCTGTTAACTCAGCTTATGGTTTTTTAAAGGGTGTGTTAGAAGAGGAGTCTTTGAGTTTCTATAACTTTTTTTTGGAAAATTAAGGCTTTGCCTTCAGTTCATATTACTGCTTGGAGGGTCTTGGAGAACAAGATCACTACCAAGGTCAATTTGGAAAGACGTGAGATTACGATGGATAAAACAGTTTGTTGCTTTTGTAGGGAGAAAGAGGAATCTACAAGTCATTTTTTCTTTGAATGTAGAGTTGCTTTGCTAGTATGGGATTTGTGCTATGATTGGGTAGGGGTGAAGTCAGTTGATCATCTTGAGTCTGCTTCACATTTCTTGCATTTTAACTTGATTGGCGCTCTTGCTACTGTCAACTTAGATTTTGGAAATATTTGGATTGCTTTGGTTAGTGAAATTTGGCGTCATAGGAATAAGCATATTTTTAAGGGAGGAGTGATTGATCATTTTGAAATCTTCTCATTGGCTCAACTGAAGGTATGGTCTTGGGTTACTTCCAAAGTTCCTTCTACTTGTTTTTCCTTTTCTGATTGGTGTCTATCCTCTAGTTTGTATGTTTTCGATTAAAAACAAGTGATTATTGGTTCATTGGGTTGGTGTTTCGTCTGCAGTTTGTGAGGGATTGTTGTTGTTGTTTGGATTGTTGTGGGCTTTCAGTTCAAGATGTGTAAGGGTTGGACCATCCCTGAAGTAGTTCACATTTATTTATTTTTTCTTACTGATAATAAAAAAGAAAACAAAACCGATAGACTAAGAGGATGAGGGTGTGATGAATCATTCTTATGGCAAATGTACCAAATTTGATTTCAATTAAGAAATTTGGAAATGTGTTTAATCTTTCTCACTCGTTTTTAGTTTTAAACATATAACATTTCATCTTGATTTACATTGATGCAAATATAAAATCATTCATATTGATTCCTCGCATAAAAAATTATTAAGAAAGTCTCCTAAATGTTTATTCCTCACATATTTATAAAAACTCCTTATCATTACGAAAAAATGTTATAAAGAAACAAACATTTCAAATTTATTCCTAGCATTCAAATTGTTTAAGCATTTCTAGCTTAGAAGTACTTTCCAGTCAAATCTAAGGATCAAAATCATGAATATTTCAAGCTTTGAGAATAAAATGATAATACCAATTATCAATTAAGAACTGAATATTATAGATAAATATCACCTCAATACATAAGAGTTTGAACATATTACTCTCAATCTCAAAGGAAAGAATTAGTCACTCATGGTGGCTATTACAAGCATGCACAACAAGTAAAGAAGATATAAAGTGTTTCTCCTTGTGATTTCCTTCTTTAGGGTCTTTCCTTTGGTTTCGCCAATTATGTTTAGGGTTATGTTTCACACCTTCTATTTAACCTAATTGGGCTTGTGCTAAGTGAAATGTTTATTCATAATATATTCATATGCTTCATCTCTCCTTAAATTCCTAAAAATAACACAAAATTGGGAATAAATAATTCTTTTTCATCCAAAAATATGTAAAAAAGTTCAAATTCCTAAATTAGAGTTTTAAGTATAACTATTTTATCAATTAAAGTCCATAAGTGTCTATCTTTTTTGTATGAAATATTACTGAGTTATGACACTTATCAAGGTGAAAAGTATATTTTTGGGAGTTGGATTGCCTGAGTCCTTCTAGGGAGAAGCTATAAACAATGTCATCTATTTGTTAATCAGGAATCCATTGTCTACTACTAATATCAAGACTTTCAGGGAGGTGTAAAATGGAAGGCCAACAAATTACGACAATTTGATGGTGTTTGGCCCTTTGGTATTTGTACATGTCAAGAAAGATAATTTGGAAGCAAAGGTTTAAAGGTGTATCTTCATTGGACACACAAAAGAAGTGAATGGATATAAGCTATGAAGGTTAGAGCTCGGGGAGCCTAGATGGTTCATTAGCAAGGATATCACATTTGATGAGACACGAATGATTGTGATGTATAAAGATCCAAAGAAAGACCAAGAGAAAGTTCAAGTTGTGATAGAGCCTTCCTAATAATGATCAAACATCCTGCTAGAGTCAAATGATGTAAACCAACTTTCTACCTCTTATTCAAGGTTAGGATGTGTAGAAATTCACTTTAGCTATCAGCTTACGCATGATAGGGCGAGATGAACAATTAACCATACGCATAGGTAAGGTATGCACACCTTATCTTCTATGCTTTGACAACAACTAAAGATTAGAAGGTTTAAAGCAGACACAACTATGAATTCGTAGGTAAATTTTACATTACTCACAAATTTTACCCACAAAGTTATATTCGTAAGTAAATTCAATATTATTATTAATATAAATATTTTGATAAACATTATTAATAATGTTAATAGTTATATTTATATTATTATTATAATATTACAAATATTAATAATATTAACGATATAAATAATCTTAATAATATAAATAATATTAATAATATTAATTATATGTGTAATATTAATAATATTATTATAATATGAATAATTATAAATAATAATCATAACTAATATTCATAAATAATAATTGTAAATAATAATCGTAAATAATAAAAATAAATAAAATAATAATATGCAAGATTACATTTGATTTACCCACAGACTAGAGTTGGTAGGTATTACCTACAGACTCACGTTGGTGGCTATTACCTACAAACTCAAGCTGGTGGGTATTACTTATGGATTAAAGTTAGTGGATATTACCTAATGTTTGAAGTGGATGAGTGTTATCTATGAACAAGAGTTGGTAGTTATGCATACTATTAACATTATAAAATTAAGAATATTAATATAATAATATAAATAATATGAATGGTATTATTAATAAGAATGATATTAATGACATTAATGATATTAATATTAATGACATTGATAATATTAATAATTTTTATATTGTTAATAATATTAATAATCATAATAATAAGTATAATAATAATCATAACATGACAATAAAACTTGTTTGGTGTAATGGTTAAATTGAGTCACTCAAGAGACTTGGGTTCTCGTTTTGATTTAAAGAAACAACTTAGACTTTCGTGTGATTCGGCTCACTCACACGGGTAGATGCTTCATTCAGACCATTTAGTCATACGCTTTTATCTGACTAGTGTGTTTGCTCTAAGAAATATTATACCATCTACTACAACTAAAACACAAGATAAATATAAATAACATTTAAGGTTAAAATAAACTCTATTAAATGAATTTGAATTAAAATAGTGAATTTATTCATGATTATAATCCAATAATCTATGATTAAAGCTTTAAAGTGCAAATGCAATTATGTTCATAAAGTATATCGTGCTTACAAAAGAGGTGACGAAGGTACTGTGGTTGAAGGGGATGACCAAACACGTAGATGTTAGACTACCCTTCGTGAGAGACATTGTTGATTCTAAGGAGGTTAAAATCGAGAAAATAGTCTCAAAGAAGAATCTAACAAATGTGTTTACCAAGTCTTTGCCAAGATCAAAATTCAAGTAGTTCCCGGAATTGATTTTTTTTTATTTTGGTTTAAGAAGAATGGAAGTTGATGTGGAAGCTCTTTCATGATTGAAATCAAGGGAAAACTATTGGCTATTGACTCAAATCATTTGTATGATGAAAAGCATACAAGGTCGTCTACTAGGAGAGCATCTAGTAGTGTTATGTGTGAATTGAATAGACTATTCAATGCAACACATGTTTTAATGATATTGACACTTTGTTTAAACAATTTTTTGTTATTCTATAATTCTAAGTTCTATATATATAGCACTTAAACGTGTATAGAAGATACATTAGCAAATAAATTAGATATAAAACCTTCCAATTAATAAAAGTTTTTCTTTAAATCTTATTTTATTATTATTGTGAAAAAAAAACCAAACACACACATTATGTCCTTTGCTTTGTCTGAAATATTAGCTACAACGATCCAAGTGAGACATAACAGCATATGCTACAAGTACACACTAAACTCTATTTTGTGTAAAATTTTGGTCTAAGGTATGTTTGGATTTTAGCATGCTACATTTTAAACGTGTATTGTTGGTGGTGCCAACCTAGTGTGATTAGAGTATATAGTGTATGGAAGGTCTACAATGTTGAGTACATGTATGGTATTACGTTTATTTATTACCCATACTATTTTGGTGAGTAACGTGAATAGTAGGTGCAAGGTAAGATATTCCCACTGACAAACAAACAGTTAATAAAAACAGGTTTTTAAAAATTGTCCTTCAATTCATCTTTCTCTAGTACACTCCATTCTTCACAATGCATGTGATCCTTGCAATCAGACTCTTCTGTGATTTCATCTTTTCTTTCTGTGAAATACCCAACTTCACGTTGGCTACTAGAAACTTCTGGTTACTTTCCCCCACCCAAAGGAAAAAACAACAACCCAAACAAATAATAATTACTCGTGATTTATGGCATCCAGATTCTGCCTGTTCAGATCAAATGAACTTGGTATCTTTTAGTCAGAATGTTTTCGACAAACTTTTAGTCTCCCTCCATCTTTGTCTTGCACGTACTTGAATATTATTATTTTATTAAAAATCTAAATACGTGTTTAGGTATTGATCAAGACTATAAAACAGACAGTAATATAGAACTATCTAATAATTTTGTATGATCTCAATTATTTAAGGTCCTTCTGAATGTTTGTTCAAAGATTCTCTGAATCGTGGTGAAATTAGAGCGGTAAAATACACAAATATCCTTTTTTTTTAAGATGTTGAAAAGGAATAAAAATAAATAAAAGTTACAAGATGTCTATAGCAGTAAGAATCAAACTTTTTTTTATTAATAAATAAATAAATAATATGAGGTATTTCAGGAATATTTCAACCCTTGTACAAAAGGTAAAAATAGAACAAATCGGTTACATACTCTATCCTTAAACAAAACTTCTATTCTTCTCCTCATCACTAACCTTTATATTTCTTGATGGACTTCATACAAACCAACGGTTCGAGAGACCAATCAGAATAAGAAAAACAAGTTGAGCGTACCTTCGGTGTCACTCAAGACCAGGCCTTCAAACGGCGCCATCGAGAAAATTTCTGAGTGATCTATGTGCCCGTTCTTGAAGATCTTTCTATTTCTGTGCTTCCACAGTTCTCCTATAACTGCTATCCACACACTCAACCAGATCCGATTAACGACTTCGCTATCCTCAATCAGTCTAAACTGTGAAAAATGCATTTTCGGCTCCCGATGCACTAACGATGCTTGTCCCACCCACTCATGGCATTTAGACCAGACACGCTAGAAAACTCTGCATGTACAAAAGAGATAGGACGTGGTTTCCTCCCCCTCTCCACATATACTACAGGCGCTACTTTCCACTCTTATGCCTCTTTTCACCAGACTACTTTTAGATGCTATTTTATCCTCTAACACCCTCCATGCAGTTAACTGCATTGATGGTTGAGCCTTAATCCTCCAAAACTCCTCATACATAGCAACTCCTTTCTCTTGGCCATCACTTATTAGGACTCTATAAGTTGATTGGACTATAAACTTTGCAGCATCACTGGCTTTCTAGACCCACTTATCCTCCTTTCTTTCAATAATGCTCTTTGTATCCAACATCCTATCTAGTTCTTGCTCCAATTGCTTTTCCCAATCAAACAAATTTCTTTTCCAGCCCAAGTTTCAAACCCACTCACCATTATTATTCCATCCTCCTACTTGTCTCAAATTAACTTTTCTTTGAAAAGAAATTGAAAAGAGCCTTGAAAATTTTCTTTTCATAGATCCATCTTCCAACCATCTATCTTCATAGACTAATCTCTTTCCCGTTTCCAAAAATTAACCCGTAATAAGAAAGGTTTTAAAGAGCTTGAAATAGCATTATTATCAGAAGAACCATATTTTGCTAAAAAAAATGAGCACAAACATTTCCTTCTTATAGAGTATGTACTTTATGAGTAAACTATCTAATCCTTGACTTGAAGCTTTCGAATATAACAAATCAATGTAGAAAAAACACGAGTCTCCATTTCAACATGGCGAATCAGATGTGCAAAAGAGAGAGAATATAATTGTTGAACAAGATGTTTTGATGTTCCAAAACCAAATGAAGCTTGAAGACCTTGTTGTTGTTGTTGTTGTGTGTGTGTCTAGTTGTTTGAAACTTGTTAATTCATTTGAATCTTTAACCTTTTGAAAATATGAGTTTTATAAAAAGTTGTTGAAATTTCGAAACAACAGGTTGTTTTACCTTAGTAGTTTTTGAAAAGGTTTTGAAAAGCTTGACTTTGTTGTCAAGTCAATTCAATCGATTGTTTCAAAAAAACAACTGATTATTTTTCTGAAAACCCTCTTCTTTGCATTAGTAACTTTCACTAATCTTACAAGGGTAGATGAGGGTAGCTGTGGAGAAGGAAAGTTCGGTAGTGGTGTGTGGAAGCTTGTAGGTAGGAGAATGGGGCATGAAACAACAACACCAAAAGCACAAGAGTGTTAGCCACTAGAGCTGAATATTTCCTATGTTTGTATCCATAGCCAATTCCTACCAAAACTGGCTTTGGACCTGCAGGGCACACTGCTGCCAAGAGAAATAAGAAATGTTTATGGTATGCAGATCTGCTGGTGAACATTGTGTGAAAGGCCACAACACAAGAATTAGGGTGGAAGCCAGAAGCAAGCCATACCAGTTGGAGAGGGTACCAGAGGAAGCGGGGGTTGCTGGTTGTTTTGGAATAGTGATGCAGGGGAGATTGGGCCAATTTTTCACCATAAGTTCCTCTAGTCTGGGCTGGAACATAAGTAGTGATGGACAACTTGCATTTTATTCAGAATTCATTTCCAAGGCTATCCTAAATGGTAGTGTTAATAGATGCTTTAGTGTGGTGGTTCCTTTATGTATTAGGTAATCCTCTGCTGGCAGTTCTATGAGGGCCAGAGTCGTTTAAATATTTTTTCTTGTTGCTCTTATATATCATGTTTTGTTTTGTTTTGTTTATGTAGCCAATCTTTGAGCTTACACTGGTTTTGTTAGTTAAAGGCTTATAGTTGCTGAAGGTGCTGTAGTTGGCTATAATAGCCCCGTATGTTTGGTAGGAATGTCTAAATTGTTTCTTCTTAGAGGGACGAGGGTCTCTTGATCTTATATACGGGTTGGGATACCCCTGAAGTGTCTCTTTTTTTATTTATTACATTCTTTGCTGACAAAAAAAAATGTTTAAATATCACTAATACATTAATAAAAATGCTTTTTTTGCTACAAATTTATTTATACATTAAGCATGATTTATTATATCAAAATATACATATTTATCAGATAAGAAGTGGTATCAAGTAGCACAACTCTCCTAAACCACACTCTTTGCTATAATTAAATAAGATGTGAAATTTAGAGAAAGTATATAACGAGGGTGTGAAATAGTATATTACTCACAATTTTTACATCTGTTGTTTATCTCATGAGAGGCTAATATAGCTTTGAATTCCATAAATAACAGTTGAATAGTTGGTATAGTGCACAGTTAGGGCCAAATGAGAGTTTGGTAAATGAAGCCAAAACTCCAATTATTGGTTTTGTCTTTCCCATTTTCCATTACAGTCTCTCACTCTTCACAACACCCTCTTCCATGGTGTCACCCTCATACATAGTTCTCTTTTGTATAGTTTAGTCACTCATCTTGTTTTACATGCTTCGTCACATCAACAACAACATAAACAAATTACAAAACAAAAAGGGGACATTATGGAAGAACTTAGCACACTCTAGATCATGCACCATCATTACAATTTCTTGTTTGTGTGTTGAAATTTTTCATCACATAACAGAGAGGAAAATGTCTCCATGGGACACAACAACTTTAAACTCTCCCAATTGAACCATGGGAAATTCGACCAAATATTTGAAGAGGAACCCTAATGATCACCACACAAAAAGAAAATTCAACACATAATTGTTTCTATCTCTCTATGTTTAGGCATTTGTTGACAATCCTATTTGTTTTACTTCTTTTTATTCTCAATAATTCTAGAAATTAATATTTCATCAAAAGTAGCTACTTGGTGACTTAAATAGATTATATAAGGATAAAATTAGTCAAATATTAAATATAAGCTTATTAAAGAGAGAGTTTATTTGTGGTAGCACTATTAATTAACATGCCGAACATGGGCCAAGTACTTTCTTTATCATTTTTTACTCTCAAAATTCTTATACCCTATAGATTATATCAGATTTCGGTGGCATAACAAGCAGATACAAAGGAAAAATTATACATTAGGGAGATTGAGGGTAAACCAACTGACAACAAAATTTGTATTTAACAAACAATCGGCTAGGAAAACTATACACATACACACCGAACCTTAATTTTATAAGAAGAAAAAAAAATATAAGACACTGTTTGGTTAAAGAATAAGAATTTTTATTTATGGTGTTTAAATATTCTCATTGTTACTAAAATTAAAAGGAAAGAGCAAAAAAAAGTAAAGGAATAAGCCAAAATCTTTCCTTTCATATTAGTATAACAATTGTAGATTTAGATGAAGGTATGCGATCACTGCTTATCCATTAACAACTTTTTTATCAGTAAAGAATAAATAAAATAAAAAGAAATACTTTAGGGGTGTCCCAACTCTTATACAGAAAATGGTCATGCCAACCTGCTCAACACCTTCAGACTCCACATAACAACAAAAAAGTGATAATTTTGTACATTAACAATTGTACATCATTTTGGATAGATTTGACATTCATCAAAAGTGTTAGTGACTTTTGATCAAGTTTCTGTTTTAGTGGATTTTTTTGGGATAATTGTCTAGTTTTTTTTTATAAGTTAAATATGTTAGGAAGCATAGTTTTCTCTCTTCAGTTATTATGGAGTAAAGTTTGGAGAGTTTTTTTTGCTTTTTTTCTTTAAAAAGATATATTTGAATTATATAAATATAAAAACATAGTTTATAGGAAACATTTTTCCTTCCTTGTCATTTTCTCTATCAATATGTTATTTTTATTTGGCATCCTTTTCCTTACAATCTAATGAAGTTATTAGGAGATTGTATCCTTAGTCCCTTCCCTTCTCTCCACATCAACAACATTTGTATATAATATTTTTACCCTTTAATAGTCACAATGCAACACCAAGTAACCTTATTGCTCTCTTCACACCTATAACCTAACTGTTTTAAGTTTAGTTCACACCAAATAATATTAAGGTTAATAAGTTAGACTTTTTTCCTCAGATAACACTATTTTCACTTTTATTTCCCCATCCAGCACCCTTTTGTTTTTATTTCCTTATCTAGCACTGTTTTTTTCTCATGGTTTCATTTTGTATTTAAAAAAAAAAGACTTCTTAGAATTTGGTTTCTAAGGATGATGTTTTTAGAATTTTTTTATTTCTTTGTATAGAGTGAATGGAAAAGAAAAAAAAAATATAAAATAGAATAAAAATAAATTTAAGAACCAATAAAATAAAATAAAATAAATTAAAAAACTTTTTTAAATAAATTTTTTTTTGAAAATTTTAATTAAAAATGGGGAGAATAAATTTTAAATATTTATAAAATTGAAATAGAAGAAAATTTGAAAATTAAAATAAATGTAAACTTGTAACAATATTTTCCTTTTTTTTTGTATTTTTATAGTAAATTTGAATTGTGGAGAATAAATTATAATACATTTGTAAATATATTTTTATAATAAAATTGGAATGAAAAAATTATAATAAATTATAATGTTGGTACCAAATTAAATGTTGATATTTTTTGTTTGTTAAAAATATATCAAAATAAGTATAGTAAAAATTAAATAATTTTTTTTGGATATTTTATATACAAATATTAACTGAATGGTTTAAAAAATTATAAATGAAAATTAATTTATTCATTGATGATATGTATGTAATAATAAAAAAAATTAAGTGAATAAATTTATTATTAGGTTAATAAAAAAATAAATTTATAAATTATAATTTTAAAATAAAAATTAAGAAAAAAGTTATATTTAAATTGAAAGATTATGTAAATAATGAGTTATATATAAATATATGTCATAAAAAATATTATATAATCATATTTAATTATAAATAAATATAATAAATTATAAAGAGAAATGAAATATGTTGTAAACACTAATTAAAATACAATTTATATATTAGTTAAAGGTGGAAAAAAAGACAATACATGATATTTAAATAACATAAATATGAAAACAATTAAAGGATTACTAATTTAGAAGAGTGTAGATGTTGATTTGCCAAGATGGTTGATGTAGGTACTATCCTGAAAGATGATTATCATTCACATTATTGTGTTGTGTGGCCTTAGGAAAAACAATAATGGATGAGTGATGTGATCATTCATATTAAGTTTGTTTAGATGTGACTCACCTCTCTTTTCTGGGAGTTTACATGGAATGGTAGATGGCCAATTCAATATATTTTTTGTCCGTGCACAATTACTAAATGATTCACGCACACAACAAAAGTCACCATCAGAGCCCACATGGAACTGCAATTAATTACAACAATGAACAACATGATCCTTATCGATATTCATTTGCAGCTGCAACAGATTATTATCAGCCAAAACAAGAACCTTACCGACATTTGTTATTAATAAACAATTTCAATTTCTCATTTCAATATTATTTGTGTGTCCATTAATAATTAATATTATTTGACTTCGGTTTTTTATAATTATGTATTATATTTTTTTATATGAAATTAACATGATTACATAATCAATAATAATAAAAATAAATACTAATTTAGGTTTATAGATTCAACTTTTATGTTTGTAGGGTTTAATTTTTTATTTTCTTCATTCTTAGAAAAACATTAAATTTTAAACTAAACATTTTTAATTTTTAACTTTTATTTTGTAAAAACTCATTTCTTTCTTCAATAATTATATTTCTAACTATTTTAACATTAAATATATTTATTTTTTTAATACATCAAAATTAAAATTATCAATTATTTTTAATTTATTAATTCATTTTTAATTTTTATTTTATTGATTCTTAAATTATTTTTATTCTATTTTATATTTTTTTTCTTTTTCATTCACTTTATATAAATAAATAAAAAATTCTAAAAATACTATTCCTAGAAACCATATTCTAATAGAGTTTTTTTTTTGAAATACAAAAAAAATCATAAGAAAAATAATATTAAATAAAGAAATAAAAATAAAATGATGTTGAATGAGAAAATAAAAATAAAAGTAAATAATATATGAGAAAAAAAAAGTCTAATAAGTTACACTCAATTGACATCAAATTATAAGGGTTTGTTAGGCTCTACGGCAGTAATTAAGTTACACAGTAATTGTGGGCCATGCAAGTACTGCTGAAATGTGTGATAAAGGAGGCTTGATTCAAACAACTCAAACATCAAGAAAGAACAAAAAGTATGAATTAAATATGTTTTTACTTTTTATAATTTTCGTATTTATAAATTTGTTTTACGGTTTTAATTAGCATCTGTTATCATTCACTGATAACATCTCAATCACCTATTGTAAAATATATACTTCATGTTTCTTAAATACTAAAGATTAAAATACATTTTTTTAGTGTAAGGGTATCCAAAAGTTAAAATTTTATTAGAACTAGAAAAATGCATTAACTAAAATCATAAAACAACATTTGTTAGGTACCAAAAACCATTAAAAAACCTTAATGACTGTAATATAATAAAGAACAAAAACATATGTAAGCATAATCATTTTTGTACATTATATATGTAGATCAAGTTATCGGATTTATTTATTTTTTCTTTACCTGTTAACTATTTCTGATGATATATATAGTTTTTTCTAGGATTTTTATCATAGGGTTATTTTTTTTTTTTTAACAAAATGGGGTCTGTTTAAAAAAAATTACAGGCAAGTCGTGTCAATTTGGCACGACTTCATATGCACAAATCGTTCCAATTTGACACGACTCTGCCATGGCACGACTTCTGCCCTGTCATACTGAAGTCGTGCCAACTTGACACGACATCTACCATGTTATACTGAAGTCGTGTCAACTTGACACGACTTCTGTCACGTCATAATTTTTTTTTAAAATTTTATTGTTTATATATTGGGTAGTAAGTTATGTAATTTTAAAAACTAATTTAATACATAACTTTCTAAGAGTGTTAATTTATATCCCGTTTTAATTTACTTTATTCTTTGCTGATAAAAAAAACTTACTATCCAATATAAATAATAAAATATAAAAAAAATTAAAAATTATGATGTGGCAGAATTCGTGCCAAGTTGGCATGACTTCAGTATGACATGGCAGAGTCGTGTCTAATTGGGACGATTTGTGCATATGAAGTCGTGCTGAATTGATACGACTTGTCTAAATTTGTAATTTTTTTTAAACAAACCCCATTTTAATAAAAAGTAAAAAAAATAACCCCATTATGAAAATCCCGTTTTTTCTATCTGACATTTTTCAAAAGGAAAATTACTAACCATACTTTTGTCTTTTGTTTTCTCTGTCTTATCTTTGACTAGATGTGTATATGCATCTATGTTGTTGTGTCAATCATTTTCCTGATTAACGGTTGTGAAGACTGGTGTTATTCGAATTAACCAGTGCATTGAATAAGGTTGATGGGAACTGGAACAGAACCTCTGGATCACCCTCTATTTAAAGAGCCTCATGGTTCCAGATTCCCAACACACACGTCAAGCAAGATCCAAAAGTGAGCACGAGAAAGCAATAAAACATCAAGAGCTGTAGCTACAACATAGTCATGTCGGGAAGAAGGTCAAGGGCATCAAAGTTGTCTCAGAATGAGATTAATGACCTCGTGTCTAGGTTGCAACTACTTCTTCCCCAAATCAACCAAAGAGACAACTCAAGGGTATGTCCTCCTCCAACTTATCTTCTGCTCCATTTTCCTTTTTCTTATGTCTCATGCATACTGTTCAAACGTTGTCACTTCTACATCAGTTCCACTGGGTTACACATATGTCTTCTTCTTCTTTTTTGTCGAGGAAAAATAAATAAATTAAAGGAAATATGTAAGAGATATTTCAATCTTTTGTAAAGAAAAGTTATGATATGACTAGTGAGCCACCAAAAGCATATGTTTCTACCTTATTTTATTTATAAAAAATAAATTAAATTTAAAAAAAACGTTTATTAAAAAAGGATTCCTGGCCAAACATACATTCCAAACCTGCTTCCAGAAAAAAAACAAAACAGGTGGGTAGAAAAAGGTATCGAACACTCTAAACCCTAAAGATATATGTCTCTACTGTGTTGCACTAAAACCATATTTATGTTAATTTATTCTATTGTAAAGTTTAAATAAATTAATATTCATTAAAGGCTCCTTTCGTAAGGTTTTTATATAAAACTAAGGTTAAATCTGTTTTAATATCATTGGGATTGCTATTTGTCCCTTGCAAGGAGACATTTAGAAATGTCAAAACCCTTATACCAGAAAAACACATTCAACAAGTTCTCTAATAAGCTGCAGAATTTGTAAAACCAAAACAGACCAATAAACTGCATATTTTGCAGCATTTTAGTTGGTTGGTAATAGGTTCGGACTTCAACACGTGAGATTTCTCTATGTTCAGCCTCTCAAATTTAGTTTTAACTTGGGGATTGGATATTGTTAACCATGATGGTAAGCTCAAATTATTTAAAAACTAAAATTAGTTTGTTTGTGTTAAAAATAATCTTTTTTAAGAATGTCATTCGATAAATTTTTTTATAAATGAACTTATATATATTTTGAAGAAAAGTTTCTTTTTTTTCTCTTTATGAGAAGTTTACAGAAAGACCTTATGGTGTAGGAGCAATGGTTTGATTTTGGGTTTTGTTTTACTTTTAGTTTGCTGAATGCCTACAATTTGGAGGGTGAATGTAGGATTTCTGTTTACTCATTATGTAATTATATGCAACCAATATTATATTTTATGCTTAGTCACAGTCTTAAAGCTGTCACTTGTCACTTAGCCTTTGAAAAAATAATTGACTTAACTAAAAAAAGTGTTTTTTTTTTATAATTTTTGCATGAGTTTAGCTATGAAATGAGGGTGTAAATCTAATAAAAAAAAATTACTGTTGATGTGGCTTTAAAATAATTATTGTACAAAGTAACAAACTTACCATGTTAGTTTATATTAATGTAAACCTATTTTACACTATCAAGTAAAACTCTCCTTTATAATAATAGAGTAATTTTCTAAAAGAAAAAAAAATTTCTTTACTTTTAAAAATGTGTTATAAAATTTTATAAACTAGTAACTAGAATAAATTTTATGAAAGACAATAAATATGATATGCAATGTGGTTTTTTTCTTACAAAAAAAAAAACAGAACCTATATCCAATATTTTGAGTTTTCTTCTTAAATTAGGATTTGAATTTCAATTGGATACTACATATTTTCAAAGACTTCAAATCCTATAAAAAAAAAATAGACTAAGATTGTATGCAAGTTTTTTCCATAATACAAATGAGAGACTATAATAAGATGAATTATATTTTAATTTAAAGAAAAAGTTACCCTAGTTTTTTAAGAAGTTCCCGAGGGCATGGACCTTTTTTGTTGGTAGCTGATGCTATAGGGTAGCCTTTACTCGTGTTTATTTGGCTGTAGTCTTTTTATTTTCTTTTCTTACATTATATAATAAAATAGAAAAGACAAAATAACATAGAAAAAGTTACTTTTTTTTATCGGCTAGAAAAAGTTACTTACTTTCACACAATTTAGATTCAATTTCTACCCTGGTTTCTTTTATATTATATTAATTTAATAACCCTTTCAGTATTTCTAGTTTATATAATACAATAATTAATTACTCTTTAATGATTTTTAGTGTACAAATTATTTACTTTAATCATTATATATATATTATTTATCAGATATTTTAATTCTTATGAGTTTAAACTGTGTAGCACTAAAAAATTAAAATATATATAAAATAAAAAGAATTAAAATAATATATGGATAAACTAAAATGAAATATTTTAAGTATAAAAATTAAAAAGGGAATTTATACAATTATAAAAACTAAATAAGTGATTAAAATAATTTAATAAGTTGACATAATGGTTATGCCTTTTCACATTTTCTAAATTAATCCAAAGGTAGGTTGAAATGAGTTTAATTTTAATTATTATTTATATCATTGTATATATAACAGAATACATAAAAATTATATCATTGCCTAATTAAAATTATGATTATGGTTACAAAATTATAAATTATATATATATATATATATATTTAAAGTTATTGGATTTTACAATAATTATTTTTAAAATTATTTTGTAATTTCTTACTGTATTACGAGGCTCCCTCAAATTACTGTTGATAGATCAAGGTCACTTTTTCACCTACGAGTATTTAGTCATTACTATAGAGGGATAAATACTAAGTTTTTTAAAGTCGATAATATTATTTATATTTATGTTATATTTTACTAAATCATACATTTTTTCTTATTATTTTACATATATTATTACATGTTAATTTTTTTTTTGATCGGCAATGTTTATTAAATATTAATATTTTTATTTTAAAAAAATTAAACATGGTTTTCCATATAAAGGCAATATAAGAAAGTTTTGAAAGGGCAAGTGTAGTTTAAAAAATATATCTGTGTATTTAAATAGTTGCAGGAGTGATTAGTATAATTATACTTAGCGTAAATAAGTTTCATTATGTTTAATAGCTACGTATAAATAATACTAAAGTATTAAACTTGTGTATACCATTTTGTTATATCTATATCTGTTAAAAAAAACTTTGATATAAAGTCATAACTGAAATCCATATTATACAAAATTATTAAATAAATGGTTAAATAAAGTCTCAAAATACTATCTTTTAGACAAGCAATCCTTTTAAAAATAAAATTTAAGTAGTGTGTTGAAACTTTTACTAGAAATCAAATTTTGTCAATTATAATAATTTCATTCTTCCATATAAAAAAACTATAACTAATAATCCAACTGTCTCTACTTAATCATTTAAAAATAAGTGTTATAATTTGACTTTAACTTATCTATTTAAACTTTGTCACAAAATTGATGTATGCAACTTACAATAATGGACTTGTATAAAAATATTTATTATTTGGTCATTCAATTATAATAAAAAAGGATTCTTTACAATAACTATTTTAAAATATATATATATATATATATATATATATAAAATATTTATAATCAATTTATAGTGTACAAATTATACATTGATAATATAACAAAATTAAACCCTAAAAAGTAATGCTTATGATAAAACATATTACAACCAAACTTTGTTAAATATGAAGCCTTAATACAAAAGTCAGAAACCGAATACCATATTTTTGAAAAAAGAATTTAAATAGTTAAATATGTTTCTTTCCATATATAAATATAAAAATATTTGGTTTTAGTTTCTAAATAAACAAATATTTTGATTTGATCTTTAGGTATTAGCAAGATAAGATTCTCATTGAAAAAAACAAAATCTCTACTTTTAACTACTGATTTTTGTTTATGAATATCTAGGTACAGGTACATATAAATTTTATAAACAAGAGGACTACATATTATTAAAGAGACTATGGTTAGAAACTAAAGCTAAAAACATGTTTTTTTTTTCTTCTAAAAAATAAAACTTAAGTACAACGTAGTCATATATGAATTTTTTTTCATGTATTTCATTTAATTAAAAAGTTATTGATTTTCGTAATAATTAGTAAAAATCATCCATAAAAGAAAATCACAAAACAAAAACCAATTTTAGAGACACAAATAATTAGTCACTATTTTGTCTAAATTAGGTATATATTATTTTAGAAACTAAAAAACACAAATAATTAGTCACTATTTTGTCTAAATTAAGTATATATTATTTTAGAAACTAAAAAACTTATAAATCACTAGAGTAGTTTCTATGATTAATAAAATTTATAAATTAATTTATAAATTAATATTTAATTAGTTATCAAAGTTATATTTACTAACTTTAAAATCTAAAGTAATTAAAAGTTAAAATTTTGGTAGTTAATTAGATATCAATTTAAAAATTAGTGTATAAATTTTATTAATAATAAAAACTATTTCATATATCAATAATTTTTTTAGTTTCTAAAATAGTATCTAATTTAGTTAATATAACAATTAATTATTTTATCTCTTTAAAATTGATTTTTATTTAATTATTTTCTTACGGTGATCTTTAAAATTTACTATTATTTTACACTAATAATATATCAAAATTAAACCTTCCTCCAACCATTTCAGTTTCAGTTTAGAATTAATTGATTGTTTTCTTTTATTTCTGGTTAGAAACCCAGTGCCTTGCAAGGTGACTGAGTTATGTTGGTGAACAATACCACTGTCTTGGTGAACAATAACGAAGTTACCCTATAAAAAGAACTTGAAGAAACCCTAATTAAGGTTTTAAGTCAGCTTCTAATTGATTGCAAAATTATATAATTGAGCCAAATGAAGATTAAACTAAGTATAGTATTTTGAACTCCCACTTGAATTCAGCGATAGAAAACAGTGATAAGTTTATGTGTTTTGTTGGGCAGCAATCAGCCTCGAAGATCTTGAAAGAAACATGTTGTCACATTAGAAGATTACAGGAAGAGGTGGAACAACTCAGTGAGAGACTTTCAGAGCTCATGGATTCTGTGGATATCAATGACATTGATAGACAAATTTTACAAAACATTTTGCAACAATGTTAACAACATGCTTCCTTTTCTACAGTCAACTCCATGTCTTCCTTATGTTTATTCCCACTCTAACGTTGTCATCATGGAGCCTTCCTAAGCTTCAAATAACAACTTATCATCTTGTTTCAATAAATTGCTTTCATTATGTCCATGCATCACGTTTCATGGAAAATCATTATCTTTTCTTTCCATTTATCTCTATGCATATATATATATATATATATATATATATATATATATATATATATATATATATATATATATATATATATATATATATATATATATGTTAACACAAAAAACAAAAAATATATAGTTATATAAATAAAAA
>Ga0123342_1003290_pt1 | contig 26030 bp, 10 predicted proteins | sample Turbeawhitnodule_FD_89960 | JGI IMG/M metagenome (GOLD analysis project Ga0123342, IMG submission 89960) | Root nodule microbial communities of legume samples collected from Mexico - Turtle bean Mexico white nodule | ecosystem: Host-associated > Plants > Roots > Nodule | place: Mexico: Nepantla...
ATAATAAAATAAATTTTAATAATAATATTTAATATTGATTTTTTAAAATATATTAACTTCTTTATAATAATAATAATAATAATAATAATTTATTATTAATATTATTATATATATAAAATATAATTCATTATATATAGTACAATATAATGACAGTAGATAATATTTAAAGATTACTAATAAATATTAAATATTACGTAAATTTATTTTTAGAAATATTTAATAATATTATTAATAAAAATAAATAATGATAATAATAAAATAAAATTATAATATAAAAAAACATATATAGTTATTAATAATAATAAAAAAATATAATAACTAGCCAGAAAATACACATCCTCTGTATCTGCAATTTTTTATTTTTTTTTATTAATGTGTATTCGTATTTTATTATTATTATTAGCGGAAACACAAACGTTTTTGCGCTCGTGTATTCACAATTTTTCTTTTGTTATTAATGTGTATCCGTATTTATTGTTATTATTATTATTTATCCAATATTTTATTTCAACCATTATTGTGTATCTAATTTTTTATTTTTGTTATTAATGTGTATCTTTATTTATTTATTTATTTATTATTATTATTTATCCATAATTTTTATTTTTATCATTACTATTTATTCTTATTTTTTATTTTTATCATTATCATATATGTATTTGTATTTATTAAAATGAATTATAAATTTATACTCAAACATTCTAATTCATCATAAATATATGTATTTCTGTATTTTTTTAAATATTAAGTTGTATATATGCATTATTTAGTTTTATCATTATCATACGTGTATTTGTATTTTTTAAATATTAACATGTATATTTGTATATTTTTATTTTTATCATTATATTATATTCCTATTTTTTATTTTTATCACTACCATATGTGTAATTCTGTATATTAAAAGAGAGTTATTAATACATAATATATAATTTATTTTTATCATTTTTTAATTTTATTTTGATTTTTTTAAATGTATTTTTTAATGAAATGAATTGTAATTTAAAAAAAAAATCGGGTGCATATCACACGTTCTAAGGAATAAGAATTTACTTAATAATATAAGAAAATTGAATGCAACCGAATATTAAGAGTGATTTATTTTGATTAATTAACCGTGAAATTGATTATTAGAAGATTGTAAAGAAAAATAAAGAGAATTAAGAAGTGATATCTTTCCTAATTAACGCACTATAAACTAATTATCAAATATTTAGGCTTCATATCCACATTTCCATTAACCAACTCAACAACTATTCGACTCTACTCTTCTTTTATGCATTACCCTCCATTTCCCATCAAGCTTCACAACAAAACTTTCAGCTTTCAATAAAAAATCATATTTTTTAAAATAAAAACTTCTACATATTCCATTTATACCTATTTGAATTTTTTTAAACTTTTTATAAGATGCAACAACAATTTTCTTCTCTGAATAAAACTATTCAAATAAACCTAAATTAGTGTGTTTTTTTCACATATACAATTATATTTTTTTTATATCAATTATATGTTTTTTTATATCGGATGTGACTTAAAACATTTTTAGAATGATTTTTTTTTAAATTTAAAATTGTTAAAAGATATTAATCTATTAAAATATTTTTATCATATATTTTTAATGATTTTTTTTAATTTTATATCTATTTTTTTACTTTAATATTGCCATAAATTGTATCGTAAAAAATAAAAAAAAATGATTATCTTAATTAATATTACCTAAATTACTTGATTGAATTTTGCAACTGAAAAAAAATTATTTTAATTTAAATATTTTATTAATTTATTTATCTCAATTAGTATGTCAAATTAAAAGAAATTTAAGTCTTAATAATTTTTTTAGTGATTACAGTAATATTTAACTTTCTACATCAAATATATAGACAATAATATATATATTCCTTTTTTTTAACATAGTGAAAATTATGCCATAAAAATATTCTTTTTTTAAATGCATATTGATTGAAAATTATTAAAACTCATTATATTTAGTAAAATTATGTTTATTCTGGTTAACCCAATGATTTTAAAAGACCTCCCATTAAATTATGTTTCATAGAGTAAAAAAAAAATCAGATCTTCATAAATAAAATTATAAACCAAAATAAGATAATACATAAAATAAAAAAACTATAACATTTTACATACTAATTTTAGTGTTAAGAATGAAGATGAAAAAACATTATTCTCTGGTTGCACGAGTAGAATTAGAGTATGAGAACTTATATTTTTTATAAATGTAGTATAAAGCAAAGAAAAAAAAGTTAGAAAAGCTTGAATTATAATGCAGTGAAGAATAGAATGTCTTTGTTATGAAATTACAAAGTGGTCACTAATGCTTTGTTTGTTTCTGGTCAATCGCTGTAGACGAAGAATGAAAGGCAAATATTTTGCTTGTTTATATCCACTTATTAAAGTGGACTTGTGAGTGAAGAAATGCACTGAAACATGTTTTCTTCATCTTCATACTAATCAAAGATATTCAAAGAAAGCGAAATAGACTATCATAATTAACCATATTATCCTTGAATAATTTTTAAACCTATTCATGTAAAAGAAATCAAAACTATAATATTTAAAAATAAAATACTAAATATTAAATATTTTTTTAAAATATTTAATAATATTAATGATAATTAATTATAATGATAAAATTATAATGATAAATAATAACAATAAATGTAATTATTTATAATAAAAGATAATTTATATAATAATAGTATTAATTATAAAAAAAATATATAGAAACAATAATATTATTTAATATAGAATTAATTTTAAATCATTTTTTATAATTTAAATATTTGAATATTATTTATTTTATTAAAATTCATTTTTTACATTTTTTTATAATTAGATAATTTATATTTTTTTTTAAAAATGAAATATTTGATTAATAATGTTTTAAAATAGAGTTTATATATAAATAAGTAATTTTTTAATTTACTATACTATTATTTTTTATTAATTAAAAAACTAATTAATTATATTTATTTTATAAAATTGTTTATTAAACAATTTTTATAATTTTTAATATTATAGTTTAATTTATAATAAATTTTTTTATGTTCTAACAATGATAAGTAGTTCATAATTTTTTTCAAAAATAATTGTTCAACGGTAAAATAATTTATGAAATTTTAATTAATTCAATGAATACTTCATATTTTATTATTCAAGTATTTTTAAAAATAAGAATAAAGTTGTAAACTTACATTTTAAACATTTAAAAAAAAATTCTACCACCACCATCACATATTCACGGATTCCGATAAACTCACAAATCCACTACATACCCTAATCCAAACAACTTTACTTTTTTCACACTTTCTTCTCAAATCACTTCAAATTCATTCCCTCAAATCATCTCATTAATCCAAACACACCATAACTAAGAAGACTTAGGCTCTGTTTGGATTAGGGAGGGGATGTGTGAGGATTTGAGGGAGTGGATGTGTGAGGATGTGTGAGGAAAGTGTGAAAAAAATAAGGGTATTTGGATTGTGGTATGTTAAGATGAATGTATGAGGAAAGTTTATGGGAGTTTGTGAGTGATGTGATGGTTATGAGGGAATTTTAATTTTTTTGAAAAGTGTGAAATGTTACTTGACAGATTAATCCTTGCCTATTAAAAAAATTAATAATAAAATGAGTTGTTTTTGTTTAAAAATGAAAAACTTTCACACATTGAGTAGATTTAAAAATTATAATTAAAAAAAATATATGTTAAATGTAAATATGTATAATATTAAAACTATAATTAGAAAATAAAAACATAACAAAAATAAAAATAAAAACAGAATTTCAAATAATTTCTTTAAATATTAAACATATACTATGAAATGTTTTTGTTATATATATTTTAAACATTGTACATTCAAATGAAGTATTGTGATACATTCAAATGAGGGTAAATTTGGAAATAAGGGATGCTGATATGGTTTTCCCTCTACATCTCTTCATTTTGAGGGGAAAGAATATTTACTTTTCACAGGTATATCTTCTCTTTCACTTCCCTGCACATCCCTTGATCCAAACCATGGATATCCACTCACATCCTTCCTCTTGAACAGTACATTCATGGAAGCAAACAAAGGTTAGAGAAAATCAAGGAATGATGATCTATAAAAGAAAGCTCAGAACATATATTAGTTTTAAAAACAAATAAGAAATACCAAAGGATCATAAAAACAATTTTATTTAGTAACTACTTAAAGAATTGAAATGACTGAGATGTCCAAAATAAAATAATAAAATAAATATTTTTATAAGGATAAAATTGAGAAGTAGATGTGTAAAAAAAAAGTTTAAAAGGAAAATTATCTTTATATGTATATAGGTATAAAATCTGTTGTTATTTTTATATTATTATTATTATTATACACTATGAAAAACTTACTGTTTGAGATTGGAGGAAACTAAGGAGAATTACACAGAACAATTTTTAATTTATACACAGATTAATTATGTCAAACTATTAATAATAAAAAAAAATTTAATTGAATATTGGTAAAAATAGAAAAAAAAAGGAAGTGTTTTGCCATAGTTGGGAACACTTTTTGGTTATTCTAGAATTTTAGATTTCTATTGGTTTGGTGTTGCAAGAATGAAGTCACTCAAAGATGGCTAAATGATATGAATTTATGCGTCACTGCAAGTATTTTTTGTAGGCTTGTCATGTGGTGAGTTTTGAATTCTTCTATTGTTGTCATAGTCGATTTTGAACCCTATATACGAAAATGTAATGCATGTAAAGAAAATGGAACAATTGAAATAAAACCATAAAAATAAGAAGGATAAGAGTATGTCAGAAGAGAGAAAAGAGAAAAAAAAAATGAGAATTGAAGATGTGTCTCGAGAGGAAAGGATATTGTGAGAGAAGGGAATGAGACTTGAGACACATTGTAACTGATAAGTTTAAGAAATGACAATTAAGAGAAAGAGAAGTAAGGACTTTTTTGTGTAAAGAAGAAAGTAAGAAGTTTTTTTTAGAGAGAAAGGAGTGACAAATTTTATTTGATTTTTAGATAATAAAGTTAAAAAATAAAAGTGAATTCTAAAAAAAAAAAGAAATGGCAGGAGTATAGTAAAATAACAAAATAATCAAAATTAATTAATATAAGGATAAAATGAGAATAAATTTGTGTAAACAAAAATCTGTTTAGTTATAAAGAGAAATCCCCTTTATATACACAAGCATAAATAACAATTATTATAATAATAATATTGTTATTTAAATTAATTACAAAATTACTTTCAACTAAAACAAAAAAATTACTTTCTAATTGTCTTTTATAAAATTACTTATATTTAAATTATTTATTTATATATAATAATTTTAAATTTTTACATATTTTCATATTTTTTTCATTTATAAATTTTTATAATTTAGAATATTATTTTTTTATAATTAAAAGAATTATTTTTTGATAACTTTTTATGTTACAAAATTAAATTATTTGTATTTTTTTAAAACTGAGTTTCTACCCAATACAGTAAATAATATTTAATTATAATTAAAATATATAAATAATATATTTTTAAAATTAATTTAAATTAAGGATAAATTTATATAAGCTGAGATAGCATTGTTGTTATGAGAATTTCTACAGTGATATTTTTTAAAAAATATTTAATATTTTATAAAAAAATTTATTAACTTAAATCTATAAAAAATATCTCATATTTTATTATTTAATTTTTTATAAAAAAAAAAAAAATTAAACTTATTTTATATTTTTAAAATAAATTAAAAACCTTTTGAAACACATTCAACAACTTAATTCAATAAGTGAAATTCTAAAACATTCACTCGTTCCTATCCTCTCCCCAGGTCCTAACAGAACAAAATTAAAGTTGTGAGTCTCTTCCTCTCAATAAGTTTCTCCCTCTCATAGAGTGTGTTCTCTTTTCAGCTGATGTATGCACTGAGTCAGCTCAAATAGCTTCTTTACCAAAATATAAATACAATCAAACTGACCCGTTTGGATCTGGACTGTGTAAGAGCCTTGATTTTGAGAAGTTTTAACAGTTCGGAGTTTAGTTCATACCGCTTCTTTTTCCTACTGCATCGTGTGTGTCCTCTATGGCAAAGAAACCTGTCAAGTACTTTGTGGTATATGTGTCTGTGCATGAGCTCTGTTAATTTGTTTCTTCTTACTGTTATTGTCAACTATCTTCTGGCCTTAATGTCTGGATAAACACCCAGGTGGACGCGTTCACCGACTCGGCGTTCAAGGGGAACCCTGCAGCAGTGTGTTTGTTAGAAGAAGAGAGGGACCAAACATGGATGCAAAGCCTAGCAACTGAGTTCAATCTCTCCGAGACATGCTACTTGACTCGGATTGCAGACTCCCAGAGATCTGATATCTCGCTCAATGGATCCTCAACTGATCGTTTCAACCTCAGATGGTTCACTCCAACTACAGAGGTGAATTTACTGTTTCATATTCACTGTCCTTTTCTTTTGTGTAAATTATGTTCACATTCTTTTTGTCTTGTCTTGTCTTCCTAGGTTGAACTTTGCGGCCATGCCACTTTAGCATCTGCGCATGTTCTTTTCTCATGTGGTTTGGTGAAGTCCAATATTATTGAACTTTTCACTCTGTCTGGAGTTCTAACTGCCAAAAAGGTCCCAGGGATCAATGAATCAGGCGCCTCAGATGATGGGTTTTTCATTGAATTGGATTTCCCTGCTGATACAGTTGCTGAGTTCAATTGTGCTGACATTTCACAAATTTCGGCCGCTTTGAATGGTGCCCTTATTATTGATGTAAAGAGGACAACCGCTGAAGATAACCTCTTGGTATCTGTTTCTGATTTTTTGTTTTGTTTTCTGGCACACCATCAAACACGCTCATTGGTTTATGTCTGCTAAGTCATTCTCTTGAGTAACAATATGTTCTGTTCAAGGATTTGATGTGCTAATTAATCATATTGTATATTGGAAATGGCATGTTGGAGTTGAATGGTGAAAATTTCATATTGTGTGAATGATGAAGCTAATGATGTTTCCTAGGTTGAACTTGCTTCAGGAAAAGCAGTTGTAGAACTACAGCCAGATATTGGTGCAATAGCAAAATGCCCTGGAGGGGGAATCCTGGTTACTGGGACTGCTTCTCCAGAGTCTGGATTTGATTATTATTGTCGAACTTTCTTTCCCAAATGTGGAATCAATGAGGTAAGCACGAGCTAGCTTGTGTTGTCAAGTGGCTGAAATAATAAAATCTCTAACAAAGTGTTTGACAAATCTCCAATACATTAGATTAACATTCAATGCATCTAGTAAGATTGCTACAGCCATACTACTGAGAACCAACAGTTAGAGATTGCATACTTCTTAATCATGAAGTTGCTAAATTGTCATTTTCTCTTATTTCTCATTTGATATCTATAATTATGAAATAGACTTTTAAGCCTAACTCAACCCCATAAAACCGGCTTATGGGGGGTAAGGTTTGCACCCACTTATATACAATAAAATGTCCTAATCTTTAGTTGATGTGAAATCTCTAACACATCCCCTTATGCCGAGAGTGACAACTCGTGCGTGGGATAACATATTATGGATGGTCCGATAACGGTCCGATAGCGGGTGACCTGATAAGTCCAACAAACACTCGCTAGGATAGACTTAAAATAACTTTGATACCATATCATGAAGTGGACTTTTAAGCCTAACTCAACACCATAAAATCGACTCATAGGGTGAGGTTTGCACCCAGTTATATATATAATGAATGAGACAGATGCATATCCAGCTTGCTTACCTGACTGAAAAGTGGCTTTTACATAAGTAATTTGAAAAATGATCTGTTTTACGTGTATGAGAAAGGATTGTTCCAATCTTTTCATCTATTGTAAAGAATTAGCTAGGGAGATGTTGAAGCACTTGTTGATTCGCTTCAGGATCCTGTCACTGGAAGCGCACAATGCGCCTTGGCACCTTACTGGGCCAAAAAGCTGGGGAGATGTGATCTCAGTGCTTATGCGGTACTCTTTTCTCTTCACCTTTTGGAATATTATTGTTAATTGTCATAGTAAATTTGTGGGTTACTTTTGGGCAGGCATCAACAAGAAGTGGAGTTGTTCATGTTCATTTTGATGAGCAGAGCAAAAGGATACTGATGCGCGGAAATGCTGTAACTGTCATGGATGGGTGTGTTCTGATTTGACCTCTAATGTTATTTTAACATTGCAAAGAAAAATAGACTCAGAAAATGTAATTGGGTTAATAGTCAGATATACCTGAATTATAATCTCAAGTTGATGATTTATATAAATTGGAGAAATACTTTTGTGAGATCAGAAGTCTTACAAGAGAAAATTCCTTTAGTGATTACTTTTTTTTTATTAAAAACGAAGCACAGTATAATTTTCGGTAAAATATATTAAAATTGTTTTCTATTTTTTTACATTATCATTGTTTGTTTTTTTTTATATATATTAAGTTTATTTATAAAAGTTATAGGAATTTTGGTTGATTATTACATGAATGCATAAAATTTTAAAAATTACTTATTTGGACAAATATAGCTTAGGTGCACGGTTTTTGTTTTAGTATTAAAAAAAAAATCATGGTGTGAATTTTTTTTTTAAATCTTACATGTACTATTTGTTAAAAAAAATCTGTGAACAGAAATGGTGCAGAGGACAATTTCTTTATGTCTTTTTTTTTTATATATTTAAAATTATGTATTCCTTCCTTCTTCTGTTACATTTATTCAATCAGAATAGGACTTTTTAACGAAAATAAGATAATTTTATTGGTTAATTATTGAAATAATAAAATTTTAAAAAATTATTAAAATAGATAAATTAATTTACACAATTTCAATATGAAAAAGTTGTGTCAATCAATTTAATTAGTGTTTAATTAAAATTATGTTATCTTAACACTAACTTTAATATTATTTAAGATTTAATTACATGTGAAAGTGATACAACTTATTTATTTTAATACTTTTTTAAATTTTATCCATTTTGACAAATAAGTTATAAAATTAAGGTTATATATGATATGCTCTGGTTTATTTATAGTTGATGAAACTATTTATCATATAAATGTAATTAGACTACAGCACTAGTGTTATATTAAGGTGAGTGATGTGAAAACTATCGAAGTAATGATCTGCAGTGGTTTGTTTTGTACAATTCTAAGTTCTTTTTAAGAGGAAGAGAGAGCAGAGGAAATTCGTATGTTAGAACTACACAAAGAAGACTTTATTATATAAAGTTAACATGAGAATTACAAGAATGAGAAGTATCCCAAATAGCATAATTTCACTATTTGGTTTGCCTATTAACAACATTTACATTAATAGGAGGTATGGTTGGGTATCTTGTTATAGTTTTCTGTTTCTGTGTTCTGTTTATTTTATGGATTATTCTATTCATTGCCTTCTCGTAGTAAACTATTCTTCATGAATTTGGCCTTGAAACAATCATTTTCTTCCAAAATAAATCAACTAAACAAGCGTGTTCTAGTTCTAGATAGTGGTCTACAGAAAGGAACCACTATCTTAAAACTGGGAGCCCTATAAACAGGTGGCTAACTTCAGTTTCATGGCAGCTGACTTTTATTGCAAGCACATTATAAACATGTAAGGATTAGAACATAAGAACAGAGATTAAAACTAAACCATCCTCACTATAAAATTATATTAAACCTAAGTATGGTTTTAGCAATTACCAATTATGTTTGTACCATTGTCAAAACGTTAGATTGAGACAGTCTTGTTTGACCAAGCTAATACGTGAGTTGTCTTTGGCTTACTGCACCGCATAAACCAATCAAAGGTGGCAACTGCCACTCACATATAAATACAGATACCTCTACACCATCTCTTCAAACTTCATTTCTGTTTTAATTCTCATACACAGCCATGGATAAATCTTTCAACTTTCTGCTTCTCATCACCCTCTTCCAGCTTTTCTTCATTGCACCCTCTTTCGCTCAACAATCTTTCAGGCCCAAAGCCCTTGTTGTCCCCGTTACAAAACACGCATCAACTCTCCAATACGTAACTCAAATCAACCAAAGAACTCCTCTTGTCCCATTAAACCTTGTGCTTGACATCGGAGGCCAATTCCTCTGGGTCGATTGCCGGACCAATTACGTCTCCTCCACTTACCGCCATGCACGGTGCCGCTCCGCTCAGTGCTCCCTTGCCGGAGCCACCGGCTGCGGGGACTGCTTTTCTGCCCCCAGACCCGGCTGTAACAACAACACGTGCGGCCTCACGCCGGACAACACCATCACCCACACCGCTACCGTCGGCGAGCTCGCTGAAGATACCGTCTCCGTCCAATCCACCAATGGCTTCAACCCGGGACGAAACGTCACCGTTTCCCGCTTCCTCTTCTCCTGCGCCCCCACCTTCTTACTCCAAGGACTCGCCACTGGAGTCTCCGGCATGGCCGGTCTCGGTAGAACGAAAATAGGTCTTCCCTCACAGTTCGCTTCCGCGTTTAGCTTCCACAGGAAGTTCGCCGTCTGTCTCTCCTCCTCAAAAGGTGTCGTTTTCTTCGGCGACGGCCCTTACGTTCTTCTCCCCAACATTGACGCCTCTCAGTTACTCACCTACACCCCTCTGTTGATCAACCCCGTCAGCACCGCTTCCGCTTTCTCCCAGGGAGAACCCTCCGCCGAGTATTTCATCGGCGTGAAATCCATCAGAATCGACGAAAAGGTTGTGCCCGTGAACACGACTTTGTTATCCATAAACAGCGACGGCGTTGGCGGAACGAAGATCAGTTCCGTTAACCCTTACACTGTGTTGGAAGCTTCGATCTTCAAAGCAGTGACGGAGGCTTTTGTAAAAGCGTCTGCTGCGAGGAATATAACGAGGGTGGCTGGTGTGGCACCGTTTGAAGTGTGTTTCAGCAGTGAGAACGTGTTGGCCACGCGGTTAGGGGCGTCAGTGCCAACCATTGAGCTTCTTCTGCAGAACCAGAAGATCTGGAGGATTTTCGGAGCGAACTCGGTGGTGAGTGTGAACGATGAGATACTTTGTCTGGGGTTTGTGAATGGTGGTGAAAAGCTGAGGACTTCGATTGTGATTGGTGGGTATCAACTTGAGAATAATCTCTTGCAGTTCGATTTGGCCACTTCAAGATTGGGTTTCACTTCTCTGCTCTTTGGAAGCCGAACTACGTGCGCAAACTTCAACTTTACCTCCACTCTGTAGGGCTTTGTTTGGATTAGGGGTTGTGGGTGAGTGGAAAGTTGAGGGTGTGAGTGAGTGGAAGTGTGAAGAAAGTGTGGAGAAAGTTAAGGGTGTTTGGATTGAGGAATGTGTGTGAAGAAAGTTTATTAGAAAGTGTGAATGATATGATAGTTGTGAGAGTATTTTAATATATTTTGAATAGTGTAAATGGTAAGATTACAAAATTACCCTTATATATAAATAAATAAGAAAATAAAATATTAATTAGTTTAAAGGAAATTTAAGTTAATTAAATTAATTAGTATTATATTATTTAATTTCTATTACATTATTTAAGTTAATCAAAATTTGTATTTCCATTCTATAAAAATAATAATTTTCAAATAAATAATTTTTATGTAAACTATGACAAATAAATTATATGAATTTTATGGTATGTGTATGTAAAATATCCAAAAACATAAAATATAGCATTCAAAATTTCTATTTCCATTAAGTAAAAATAATAATTTCAAATAAATAAATATATTTTTTTATAAAGAATTAAATGTTCAGAAAATAGTAACTATGTACACATAATATTACAAATTCTAATTTATTATGTAATCTTTTTCTGTTTTTTTTTTATTAATACAATATTTGTTTATTAACATTGTTAAATCTTAAAAAAATCTTTTGTATATTTAATTTTTCCGTTTATAAATTACTGCAACAATTTTTATAATATTTTTAATAAAGGCATTTTAAAATAATAGATCTCTAATTTCAATCTATAATAAATTGAATTCAATTCATATCACAAAAATAACATATTCAAATTTGATGAAATTTTTACATTAATAATATATAATTTTAGATAATCAATTTTCTTAAACATTCACATCTAAAATTATAAACTAATTAACAAATACTTTAAAATAATTAAAACAAATTTCATTCAAAATAAAATTGTCCAAAAAATCATTCAAAAATTAGTTCAAAAAATAGAAATCCAAAAATCTGGAAAATTAAGAAACATAATCGATTATCACCTATGTGTAAATTACCACATAATCGATTATCCATATACCACACATAATCGATTATGCTTCAAGTGCAAAAAACACCATAATCGATTATTCCACCAAATTTTTTTACAGATAATCGATTATGTCGTGAGAATAATCGATTATCCACACATAATCGATTATGTTTCAAGTGCAAAAAACACCATAATTGATTATCCCACCAAATTTTTTCCCACATAATCGATTATGGCAGACGTTCATTTTCACTCATAATCGGTTAAGAACGAAACTAAATTCACAGAAGCTTTGTGAACAAGTGAATTGTCTCTGTTTTGTGAGATGTCTCATGTGTTTGTTGCTGATGTGCATGCATGCTTTTGCTGAAAAGCTTCAAACAAAATACTTCCTCATGCATGGCCAGATACAGTGAAGGGCACACATGACTTTTCTCTTATCCTACGTGGCACTCACTCCCTCACCCTCTCCTTTCTCTTCACTTATGAGAAGACCCTCATTTTGGCCAACTTTCTTCTCACCCTCACCCTCACCCTCACCCATCTACAAATCCAAACAGGGGTGGCACCCAACATCCGTCTGCACCTACAGTGCCACCCCCAAAAGCAAACACCCCCTAGAAGCAACTTTTCTATAATAAATGCAAAAATAAAAATAATAAATGCTAGCTGTGGAACTTGAGTCTGCATAGTTACGTGTAAACACATGTGTTACACAATTGTATGGTTTCCCCTATCATACTATAACTTCGAACATTTTATATATATTTTTTACTGAGTAAGAGTGTGGGAAACCTCCACTCCACGCCTCTCTGTCTTTTATCACCATGCATCATTTATAGTTTTGCTTTATTTAATAATTTAATGATGAGTGTTTATAGTTTCCCTTGATCTTAATTTTTTTAGATTAGTAGCATTAAGTATTATATTAAATAAATTTGTTAAGGATTTTAAAACACCATCCCTTTTTCATATTAATCACAACAATAGTTCATAGAAAAAAAAACTTAAGCAAAGTCACAGTGAGAAATGAATTATACAATTTTTTCTTAATAAAAGAATGCATGAGTTATAATCGGCAACCCCAGATTAAAAGATCCAACTTTCGACCACCCTTCTTATCTCCACTTTGGAAAATGAAGAATCCCCCAAAACTAAACCCCATTCAACTCAAGGTAAAGAAAAGTCAACCCACCAAAACTGATTTCCCAAAAGCCCATTTTTGAAGCATATCTAATACTAAGTAATCTGGTTTAAAATTTAGATTAAAGATAAAAGCTGATTTCCAAAAAAAAGAAATATTTAATCCGTAAAATTCAAATTTAATCAATCGAATAATTAATGGTCCCCTTGATGATTTCGTGTACACCTAAAATGAACAGTGACAACTTGCGTTTACAAGATTCTTTTTGCTAAAAGTGGTTTTGGGACGTGGCAAAATCTTTGTGGTGAATGGAAGGGGCAGTGCATGGCGTTCACCTCAAGAGTTGAGTAGGAAATCGTTGACCTCTCGTGCTGTTGCTCCTGTCATTTCAAGGATTAGTTGAGAACAACTAAGAACCAGAACAACACAAGAACAGTACCCCAAAGCCAATGGATTGTGACCCTTAAACCAATCTTCTTACATTATTAATTGTCCAAATCCTAGTAATTTCATCTGGATTTTCTTCAAAATCAGTTTTTTTTTCTGTCTCTTCTGTAATATTTCCCCTGCCCCATTTGTTCTTGTCTCGCTTTTTCTGTTCTTAGAAGCTTCTTTCGTTGATCATCACTCATGTGGGATATTTAAGGTGACTACTGACAACCCATATTTCGTCCTTGTAATTTTGGTATGCTTAGTTAGATATTAGCACTTCTGTTATTTTCTACATATCGTAGTAATTTTTACATTCTGGATTTGACTGCATTTCTGTTTACTTCGCATATCTTTATTTGTTGTTTATGTTTTGTGTTTATTAGGAGGGAGTCCTGTTGTTGATCAATTTGTAATGTTGAACAGTTAAAGTAAAAGGGTATTCTGCAGTCATATAAAGGGTTGCAGGTTATTTTCTAAGTGCGTGTTTCGTCAATGGTTAAGACTCATTGGTTAGATGCTTGTCTTTCAGAACTTTCATTCGAGGAGTAGTTTATAGAGTCCAGAGGAAAACAAAATGCGCTGTAAAAATTACTTTCTAAACTTAATGTATTAAATGTAGCTCAGACATATAGTTAGCTTGATGGTTTTCTTACGGATAAAACTTTGGTGTTGCACTTTTGGTGCTAAATAGGCGGAACGGAATGCTGATCTGCGGCTATTTAGGATATCAAAGAGTTTTCCTCTTGTAATTTACGGTGCTTAGTATGTTATTTATACTCTGTACTAGTAATGTACTATCATGACGAAGCATCTGGTCCAAAGAATGAATTTCAGTGCTTCCAAGTGGTTTACCTTGACTGCCTGCCTGCGTAGTATTGAATGATATGTTATACTCTCTACAATATATGATGAGAAGAGAATGTTTATTAAAAGGGATATAGTACCTGTGCTACTTTTCTATTACTAGTTTACTTTCTCAAGAATTAATTCAGTGCTGATGTTATCTTCACAAGTTCTACAATAGACTTATGGCTTTACTAGTCAATAATAGACACTTAAATAGCAAGCTCCCCTTGCAGTATTTCTTGCAGGCTTTGAAGTAGTATCTGTCACTAGTTTACATTCCTTTGGATGTTGTGTGCTGGAGTATCTAAAAGAAACGTTATTAGTTATTGACAATAGCAAGATCTACAATTCTTCCTATGTTACAGGGTGTATTGATACAACATGCCTTATTATGTCCAGGAAAGCTCAGATTTATTTTGAATTCCAACCTTTTAATTCGCAATTAAGTTTCTTAGATTACTGAAATTTTATTACTTTTAGAAACTTCAGCAGATCAATTACTCTCCCACAATATCACCGTACTGATGTTTTCCTTTAAATTAAAATTGAAGTAGTAGCTAATTTTAATATGACAAGTTTATGGTATCTTGTAGTCGTCGATGGAGTTTGGATAGAGTAGTTGTTGATTTTGGTGGTTGGCACTGATAAACTAACTGGTTTTCGTTGGTCCTCATGAACACTATATTAGGCAATAGCTTTTACAGAATTGAGATTGCCATGTTACCAAAACATTAATTGTATTCTCCATTATTGACTAATGTATTCAAAAGGCTAACTTGTTTTTTCCACATTTCTGTGTTAGTTATTTTGATTTGAATTATGTTCTTTGACAGTCACAGGATTATTGTTATGGCAGTTGCTCCTGCTGAGAGTATTGCCTCGTTGAGTAACGATCTCTTCTATGATATATTACGACGTCTTGACGGCCCTACGTTGGCTTGTGCAGCTTGCACTTGTGCATCATTTTGTTCCATCTCAAAAGAGGAGATTTTATGGGAAAATGTGTGTTCGTCTATATGGCCTTCAACAAACAGGGAAGATGTCAAAATGTTAATATCTTTTATTGGTGGATTCAGAAAATTCTGTGCAGATTGTTTTCCTCTTATTGTTATCAAGGAGGTTGGAGAGTATCAATGGAACAGCTATCTTGAGTACCCTGATGATTGGACTGAGGCTGAATATTATGGGGAAATGAATGAATTGGAAAGCATCTCTCCATCCGATTTTATTTCCATTGTGGATATTAAGTTTAAGGAGAAACCAATCTGCTCCAAAGTTCTATGGGGAATTCCAAATGCAAATGGCTATAATGGGTGGTTCTACAACTGTCCATTTCGGATTGATCTTTTCAGTTGTGCTGATAGAGATGATAATAATGATGGTGTGGTTACCCTTTCTGTTTCTGATGGACTGCCACCACTTACATCTATGGAAAGGGAAAAGAAAGATGGGAAGCTATGGCGGGAACTTCGTGATGGTCTCTTGCTTAGTTGGATCATAGTAAACAAGAAAATTAAGCAATCTGCTAATCTTGCTAGCTGGAGCCCTCTAGATGGGCAAAGACATTGGCCAACAGATAAGGATTTTATCTTCCGTTTTGGATCTGTTCTCTCTGCCAAGGACGTTCTTCCTTCTCAAGTAGTGCAGTGCATCCTCATTATGAAGTTTAGAGTGGTTCACACTGAACAAGAGGGGGTTCAAACAACTCTTAGATCAACAGAGCTGAGTATGCAGTTGGAAGACATGGAAGGTGCCCATGTTAATGGGAAGAACAGTTTGCTTATTCTTAAGAAAGCACTTAGTTGTCGAAGAAGTAAAAATTATAGTGAAGTACACGAATCTTGTCTTGCATACTCAAAAGTTCAAAATAAGTTAAAAGAGGAGAAGATTAGAAACGAAAGTAGGATTGATACAATTTGTATTCTAAGTAGCATTGTTGCTGTAATGACATTCTGGTACTATGTTTTGTGATGTGGTAAGACATTGCTCATTTTACTGAAATAAGCTAATGTTGATCTAGCACATTATCAACTTGGCACACTCCTCTTATGTAACATAACATTCCAAATAAAGAAACTAAGCAATGACAGCTTCTTGGTTCGAACCTTTTGCAAATTGAGAGTATCAGCGGGAGCTGGTATTACCAAAATGTTTGACTGTTGGAAACTCTTTCACTATGTTCTTCAAAATTTGAAATACGTAACTTGTTTTAATTTGTATGAGAATTTATTCACTTTACCTACCAATTTACGTACTTAGATATAATCTTCTCCAAAATAAATCATTATCTTAGCTACTTTCTTGTGTAACTTCCCGAATAAACTTAATCATATGTTTATGTCATCTAACACTTGTTCAAATGTTTATCTTCTGTCATACTAATTAATGCAGGAATATAAACTTATCTTACTTGACCTTTTCTTGATATATGCTAAAAATATATATTTCATATCAAATTAAGTTATTGAAGCTTTACATTTGTGCTTGTAACTAAGTTAGCCTTCGACATTAAGTAAATTAATCATAACCCAAAGATACATAAGCAAATTGAAATCAAAATGAGAGTTAAGACCATGAACGAATAGAATAGATAGTATTTGATTTCATTACTAAGGATATTTGAGGTACACAAAGAGATTTATTGGTTACAAAGGGTTGTGGTGGAAACATGAAAGCAAAGCTCCAACAGTTCTGTATCTCTAATCGTCAAATGGGTACTGCTCATACCTGATTGTACAATCATGCAGCACCGAGCGAGCTCCTATACGTTTGGGACATGCGTTGAACATAGCTGTTTTAGCAACACCAAGGCAGGTTTTGCAGTCAGAGGTTGTGAGATTTAGGTTGCAAGCAGCATGTCCGTAGGCAAAGGAATTAGGATATGGAGAAATATTGTAGTAATCGTAATTTTTCTGCGTTGGAGTGTCTGTCTCCAATTCTCCAACAACATATGATAAACTGACAGCAAAAGGATCACCTGAGGTGTACCCACCAACGTTGCACAGAATGGTAGTGATGTTGGTGTTGAGAACACTGTCAGCAACACTCCACAGGCACAGCAAAACAATCGTAGCCGCTGCAATTTTTGAACAAATGCCCATCTTAATATTATGCCCTTCGATTAATTTCAACGACACACTTTATATTTTGTGAGTAGGTTTGAGTCTTCTTCACCAATTTATTTCTAATTTCTCTTCTGATCAAGTTGCAGTTCGCGTGTTTTGTCTTCATTCTCGTTCCCATATTCAATAGTAAGTACTTAATAATCCTTTCTCGGAATTCGACTCATTGTCCTGTTTTTCTTATATTTCTTTCGTTCGATTGGACATCTCATTATTAAAAAAAGATTGTAATATATTTAACTAAAAATCTTATAAATTTAACTTAAACTTAAAATTCAATTAAAGAATATGAAATTTTATATTCTTAATTAAATTGAGTTAAACTTTTTTCAACTCTTACCGTCTCGAAATCTCGATCAGTACTATGATTGACAAACTAATTGTTGATTATTCACTATTAATCTCTTAAACAAACAAAATAAATTTTTTAAGCATCATTAATTTACGCATAAGGTAAGAGAAGCTTTTATAATGGCTTGAAAATAATTAATACTCGAAAATTCAACACAATAAAAATAATATCTCAACAAGAGTAATATGTTGGGTTGGGCTCACTTCCTATGTGGAGGTCCAGTCCAATATTAACCTTTAGGGTTTTTTCGAACAAAGAGACATCTGTCAGCAGAAAAGACAGAAAGAGAAAAGAATAAAGAGAAAAAATTTCGCTTAGCAACTTTCGGTCGTCACCAACGCTTTGTTCACCGTTGGATCGAGCTTAAATTTTGTCAACAGGTTCATACTTTGTGTGACTTCAATCTGACCGTTCGGATCTTGCAGAAGTTGTTGTTTGAGCATAGAGAAATTCATCTCACACTAAAGCAGCTTTCTTAGCGTTTCTATTGAGGATGAAACTTTTCAGATACCTGCTGCTGTTTCGTCCACTGTTGGATCGGGCTGAAATTTTGTCAGCAGGTTCATACCTCGTGGTGCTTTAATTGGACCGTTAGGATTGTTCAAAAGTCACCGGAACAGTGACATATAGGCCGCATACCGTAGCTGCAGTTTATGAATTTTTCAGGTTTATTGTTCTTTGTTTCATCTCTGTTGTATTGCTATTTGGCTGGTTATCAAGCACAATTTGTGTGTTGTGATTTGAGACTCTCTTGTAACCATAACTTTGATCATAGTAGTGTTTGATTGACTGACCCGTGGATTTTACTTCTCACATTGATAAGGTTTTCCACGTTAAAATTTACGTGTTTTCCTGTGTTTTTGTTGCTGCCATTATTTGTTATTGCTACTCACATATTCTTGCAAGTTGGGGAAATTATTATGCAACGGATAATAATTTCCCCAACTTGCAAGAATCTGTGAGGAGAAATAACAAATAATGGCAGCAACAAAAACACAATTCAGGAAGACACACAAATTTTAACAAGTAAAAAGCACGGGCACAAGCAATCAAACTCCACTATGATCAAAGTTATGGTTACAAGAGAGTCTCAAATCACAACACAAATTGTGCTCAATAACCAGCCAAATAGTAATACAACATAGATGAAACAAAGAACAAAAGAAACCTGAAAAATTCACAAAACTACAGCTACTGTATGCGGCCTATATGTCACTGTTCCGGTGACCTTTGAACAATCCGAACGGTCCAATTGAAGCACCACGAGATATGAATCTGCTGAAAAATTTTCAGCCCGATCCAGCGGTGGACGAAACAGCAGCAGCAATCCGAAAAGTTTTGTCCTCAATAGAAACGCTGAAAACGCTACGCTGCTGCAATGTGAGATGAATTTTTCTCTTCTCAAACAACTTTTGCAAAATCCAAACGGTCAGATTGAAGTCATACAAAGTATGAACCTACTGAAAAAATTTCAGCCCGATCCAACGATGAATAAAGCGTCGGTGGAGAATGGAAGTTTCTGGAGAAACTTTTTATCTTTACTCTTTTTTTCTATTTCTACACCATCACTCTATTAAAAAAAAAAAATCTTAAAGATTAATATTGGACTGAGCCTCCATAAGAAGTGAATTCAACCCAACAAACACTATCCCGTTTTCATCTACCATCAATATAACAAAAGTAAGGTAATCCATTACTTAAGTGACTTCTTTCTTTTATGGATACCTTTCCAAAATTTTGGATTATGTCTTTTTACAGGTCCTTAATCAACACATAACATGTTTTTAGTTTATCTATTATATTATAACTTATGGTAAAATTAAATCTGTTTAAACTTTTAAAATAAAATATTACAATAATATTAATAATTTCAATACGCATTAACTCGTATGGGAAAAGAGGTATTTACTAGTTACTTCAAAAACTTCCCGTATTTACTTAAAACTTTGAACAAAAATGGTATTTACTGGTTACTTCTAAAAGTTTCCGTATTACTTAAAACTTTGAAAGTGTATATATGGATGTGTACTATATGAAGTGTATTTTGAAGTTCACTTCATTGTTGAATACTTTATCTATTGGCCTTATATTTTTCACCCATTCACCTTATATTTTTTCCAAGTTATTTGAATTTTTAGTTATAAATAGATCATTTTTAATAATTTTTTATTGAAAATTTTTGTTAATAGAATAGAGATAGAATACTCAATACAGATACTTTTCGTCTATATAAAATAATATGACATCATCTTCAACTGTTGTATTCGTAAATTTTTTTATATGTTACTCAATTTTTTTTTATTCAACATTGAAATTTTTAATTTATACTTAGATTCATAACACATTTTTTTATAGTATTATTTATTAATATTTTTTATAAAAATTACCCTCTTTTATATTGTACATACATAGAGTTTTATATTGATCTATCTTAAAAAATACTAAGAAATTTGATATATTGAATGAAGTTAATGGTACAAAACTTTGAAAGTTTATGTGCGAATAACTTATTTTTGGTTTGTGGAGAATTTGATGATAAGAAGCATAATAAGATGACATTAATGGATGTTAAGTTATTGTTTCAAACACATAGAGATTACTTGATGAAGGTATAGGTAGGAGATAAAGGATAAGGCTTTCTATTAGGGTTTAAATTAGTTTCTATTTGTAGGAGACTTACTAGATCGACCTCATTAGTCTATATGGGTTTTATGTGCTTAGTGGTTAATTTTGTTTTATAATTTTATCTTTTAAAAAGCTTTTGATAATTGAAAAAAAATGTTCATAAATTATTCTTCTCTTTCTCATTCAGATTTTTAAACCTTTCAAAACAAAGATAACGTAATTTTTTTTTTATATAATTTACAGCAGTTTGATCACTCCTCACTCACTTCACCATAAATGTAATGAATTTAACTAAGAAGATAAAGCGTAGTTTTGGCTAAGAAGATTTTTTTTTTTTAATAATTGTTGAATATGAGGGTATACATAGGTACATTATATAAAAGTTAAACAAAAATTATCAGCAAAAGTCAAATTTTTTAATTCAAATAAAGCCAATAAGATATCTGTTGTCTGCTTGTTGCCGGCCATTTAAACTTTATTTTACGTGGACGTGAATGTCTCATGACTCTGTTCATCGGCACTTAACTAAAATTTGACGAAACGGATCCATTTGTTTTAGTGGGAACAAAAAATAATATATAATAATTTTATAAAAAAATATTTAAACTAAATACATAATTTCATAAAAACATTAAGTTGTTTTATCTTTTATAATTTTTACATTCATTATGTTGAGTAAAAAGAAAAAATGCATTCACTTCATCCTGTCAAAAGGAATAAAGAGTCATAGGCTCACAAAAGGTCGTTTTACTTACTGAATTTAAAGAGTTATTTTAGCTCATTAAGTAAAAAGTATATTATTCAAGTATTAATTAACCATCAATTAATTTATTAATGACACCGATTATTTTTTAAAAAGTATAAGAACTCAATCACCAAACTAAAAAATAATTCAGAAAATTAAAAATTGGTAAACATGGTCTAAGACTTTTTAATAAGACAGTTTTTAAGATTTACGAATGTGAGACTGAAAGAAACTTGATACAGGAATTATTAGGGCTACATAGCACTCTAGTTATTGCTAATTCAGTGGAAATAAAAAAAACATAAAAGATAGATATTATAAAATTTCGGTTTTGAATCTCCTTCGTTTAAAATGTAGTGAGCCAAAAATTGGTTAAAAAAACTTTATGTGCATGTACATAGCGTCTAGACTAAGTTTGAGCACGAAAACCAGCAAGGTCTCCTAGTTGCTCCACCTCTTTGGTAAGTTCTTCTACCTTCTCCACCACTTTCTTCAGTAAGAACACAAAGCTAGCTACTGCAAGTGCATCCATGTTATCAATTGCTGCCACTTTCGACGTGGAAATTACCAAGGTTATCTCTTCTCTCACCGTCTTCAACTTTTCTGATATGTGAGCCTCACATTTCTTCTTTTTCTCCATGCTCTCCTCAAGTTCTCGCAGAATCCACACAATTCCTGACCCAACTGCATCAGACGATTCCATTTGGATACTTTGACTCACTGGTTCCACTTTCATGGCCTAACCAATGAACCATTTCAACCCAAAATAACGTTATTATGGACCCAAGGTGGGAGCAAAAGTAGTTCACAGATTTCTAAATACCTACCGTTTCTGAGGATTGGAGGCAACCTCCCAATGCAAGAGTTATTGCAGCCAGTTCTCGAAGAACCTCTCCAATCTTTAGGTACTTCTCCCAAGGATAGAAAAATCCAAATTTTCCATGCCTGCAGGGTTCCCATTTTGCAAAATTTGCCTGAAACACCCCATATATTTTCATTATTCACTTGTATCACTACTTTTTCTCGATAAAAATTACACAACACTAGATAAAAATATACATGCAATCAGAGTTTCAGAAAGATATCTCAGTTTATATAAAATGCTTTCAGAATCTAAACGTAATACGTACCAGAACCTCATCCTTTGATTTGGAGTCCAACAACGATTTGCAAACACTGAAGCTAGCACCAAACTTATTTTCTTTTTTACTAGCAAATTTGACATATTCCTCCATGCACCCTATTTTACAAATCACAACACTTGCATCTTAATTAAGCTATTATAGACGTCACTTTCAAAATGGGAGGAATTAGGGTGAAGAGAGGGGATGGACAGAAAAAATTATATGGAAAAAAAAATATAATATAATTAATATGATGAAAAAAAAAAAGATGAAAATGAAATGGAAAAAATAAATAAATAATTGGTGGGGTTTTGGCAATAAGTCCCACCACATAAAAAAGAATAATAGTTTTATATAAAAGACAATATGTCATGGGCATGTACAATAAAGAATTAATTTCATGTGATCTTGTATCAATAAAGTTTGGGTGCCAAATCATTAAACTGAACTTTTATGCATTAAAAAGCGGATATGTGCTGGAGGGTAATATATAATGTTAGGAAAATAATTATAGTTACTTGATAATTTGTTTTTAAGAGGAATATACATTAAACTTTTAATATAAATAGAACTAAAAAGGTTTTGTCAATATGAGTTTGGTAATTACAAATAACAATAACATGTTATCTATTTTAAGGAATTTAAAATGATTTACATAAAACCAAAAAAAATTGCACACTGAGGAGTGAATATTTACTTAAGAAGTATATATACATAATTAAATGTGTATAAAATATTAGATAATTTTATACAATTTTTTCTGACTCCATCAATTATAAGTTTTTTTTATTAGAAAATTATTCTTTAATGACTCAAAGAGTTATATACAAATGAATACATTAAAATTGTAATTAAATAATGTAAAAAATATTAAAATAATAGTATTGCAAGTTATAATAAGTTGAGTGTAAAATAAAGTGAGTTGTAACTTTTTTTTAATGTAATAATAATAAATTTATTGAAAAACTAGATTAAAAAATAAAATAAAAACAAAAATATTTAATACAAATAAAATATCAATATTTTATTTTTTATTTCTTTCACTCATCCAAATAATTTTATTTTCTAAGTTTGTATTTCAATCCTTTTTCTTTTTTTCCATTTTTTATTTTCTCACTTTTTTCATCATACCATGAACATTCCATAACAATTATGTTTTGCCAATATTCTAGTAGTTCCAAAGTTAGTATATATGATAGTTATTGAAATTGAGTCAGAAAATTAAGTACTGTATAAAAAGAAGAAACTAAACCTCTGCTACCTTGTAATGAATTGGCAAGGTGTTGGAATCTTGAGACAATGGAATCATGAAGTTCATCACTGGCCCACAAGGGGAAGATCAACAAGCTCACACAAATGCACACAACAAAACCCATCACAATTGTTAAAAGGCGTTCACGTGCAATTTCCCAAACTTTCTGATCTTCAGTGCGCACACCAGACACCACAACCAAATTAAAAGTGAGAATAAAAATCATCACTCCGTAATCGTATCTCATCTTCACGCTGGGAAATAGTCGAAAATATGTAGCAATTGTTCCTGAAATTAGACTTTGTCACTAACTGCTTAAAGCTAATCACTTTATAATTAAATATTGATCCAAATCAACTTCAGGCAGCAAAACTATAGCCACGTATAGAAGACTCAGGAAAATCTATCTACGCTTAATGCAATTGCAGCTGCATTTATCTGAAACTTTTTACCATTGTTCTTATTAAACGCTACGTAACAAAACAATCATACGACACGGACACGGATACAAAGATATGTAAAAAGATATGTAAAATCTTTAAAATGTAGGACACGGAAACACGAATCTATATATTATATAATTATGAATTATATAAATTGACAATAAAAATTTATGTGCACAAATATGTTTCAGATTATTTTTTGGAGCAGAAAGATATTTTTTTATGAGTGGGTCACAAGAATTTGTTTCTTATTTTTATAATCATAATAACAATTTATACAATAAAATTTGAATTTTGAGAAAATTAATGTATTTTTTACTTTTTAAATTTATGTTAAAACCATACTAAAATTGTCAGAAATCTAACAAATACTTTTTAAATTGAACGCTTCATGAATACGTATCTTACATGTGTCATACTAGTGTTCGAGCTTCATAGATTAAACGTAAAACTGTAACAACAATTTGAGAATAATAAACCAACAGTTGAGAGGTTTTATGTTAGAAACTTACCAAAGATAAACACAGAAGCACCAATCAGAATCGAGTTGGCAACTCCACCAAGATTTTGAGCCAAAACTGCTGCTATGCAACCCAGTCCACCTCCTAATATAGTTCCGATCCCGCGATTTAAACCTTTGCCTAGAGTAGCTCCTGCATGTTAATAAATTTAGTTTATGTGTATATTGCTTCAACTAAGTTACAAAGTCATGGCAATAAGGAGTAACAGTTGAAGCTATATTAATCTGTGTTACTGATGAAAGTGTACCTGCAGAAAATTCGAAGGTGACGACCACAGTCATAATAGCCCACATAGCATTTTCTCCAACTTGCTCGTAAAGAGGATCCAAGAGATACAGAAGTGAAATCAAAACAAGGGAGATTCCAACTTTGATGCTGTGGATAATTTTTTTAGCGTCTTTCTTTTGTTTATCCCAGAAATGGATTTTGTTTTCTGTAAGACGAGAAAAAAGGGGTGGAAGTGAAAATTTAAACGCTTTAGTATTCTTCCTTGGAGCAACATTGTCTTCACCATTTGTAATGGATATTACATGAGTTGATTCCATTGTTTTGTACCCTTTTGATTATTCAGCGGCTATACTAGAAGGGTTTTCTACGATCATATTTATAGCATGCAACAAGCATACATGGAACCAAATTGTGGATATCGTGCTGGTCCAATTGCATTCTTCCCTGAAAAAATGACTAAGAAAATGAAAAGTATGGCGAACATCTTAGTGCACTAACCATTTTTTTATTACTAAGCATAGTGCACTGAACTGAACTTCAGCCAAACACGGTTCTCACACGGTTTACCATATTCAATCCCTTACTTTTTTATACTGACAGATGTTAAAGACCCTCTCTCCAAAACTCAAATATATTTTCTAACTAAATAACCAATTTTTGTTCTGTTTAAAACATTTAATTTTACTAATTATATCTATAAGTATTTTTCAAAATATCATTTATTAAACTTGATATTAAAAAAATGAAAATTTTAATTAATCGAAGGATGTTCTTAAGATGAAATTATTCATTTGAATAAAACTAATTACAAAATTTACTTGATATTTTTTTCAAACCTATAAATGGAGAGACTATTAAAAAACAAATATTTTAAAATACAATAATGTACTGGTAGCCTAAAACCGAGAGGTATAAGCCGAGAACTACATATTAAATAACCAAAGTGATAAGTTAAAACCGAGAGGTCTGGACCGAAACCTGAAAGGATAATAGACATTATAATAAAG
>Ga0123342_1003291_pt1 | contig 26029 bp, 21 predicted proteins | sample Turbeawhitnodule_FD_89960 | JGI IMG/M metagenome (GOLD analysis project Ga0123342, IMG submission 89960) | Root nodule microbial communities of legume samples collected from Mexico - Turtle bean Mexico white nodule | ecosystem: Host-associated > Plants > Roots > Nodule | place: Mexico: Nepantla...
GTCTTTATTTCCTTCCTTAAGTAGATTGTAAAACAGTCTATAAATAGAGACTGTAATCACATTTGTAAGACACATCAGAAATACATTCCTTCTTCTATTTCTTTCTATTCCTTTCAACTATATATATAGATATAGCTTAAACAATAAATCAAATAGAATGTAAAATAAGCTTCAACAACAGAAGGTAAGACAGGAAATGTGACTAATACCGTCAGAGTGAAAGGGAGAGGAAAAAACAGATTCCATACTTGAAATTTTATCACTTATATAATTGTAATTTTCAAATGATATTATGCATTAATCCCTACTAATTAAACATGATTTTGATATAAAGTTTAAGTAAGAACATGTGACATGGTTTGATTTGTATATATTTCAGTACCTTCATTCCATCTTTCAAGGTCCGGTGTGGAGCCCCAACAAGGAGAAGAAGCAGTGCTTTTTTAATGTCATCATGTCCAAAAATTTCAGGAGCAAGTGATCGTGACAATTTATTGTAGATGTCACCATCCTCTGCTAATCGTGCAATCTGCTCTTCCTCGTCTCCTCTAAGTTCATATCTATGACAAAATAAATATGATAAGCAGCTGTTGTTTTGCCCCAAACTACTGTAGTAAGACTAACTAGTAGATAGGTATTCATTATGTTCAAGCAAGCCATATTAACATCAGTACTTGGTGGTGGTAAAAAGTGGTGCCAGTCATTATCAATTAAAATCTAAAAGCTAACTTACTCTTCGTATTTTCTCTTGAAATGAGTTACAGACATGGCCTCTAAGTAAGTGTCCGCAACCAAGCCTGCACGCATTGCTCGAAAACCAGTGTAAGGTATAGGAAGAAAAATCCCAGAGAACTCAACCACATCACCCGGAGCCACCTAACAATTTACAGCAAGCATGAGTTAACAAACTGCAGCAGTTAATTAACCATTAAATTTCAGCTCCTAGACAACATATGCGGTAACTACTAATTTAAAGCCAATAGGCAGGAAGTACTAAACCTTTCTGGTGAGTTCTCCTCTTAAATGAACAGTCATTGTTCGTGGAATATGGCCTTTGGGAACATGGTCAGCTAATTCTTGAATTTTGGCCTGGAGTTTAATCATTTAATAAATCTATTACCATCTTACTCTAAAGTAAATAATCAACTTCATAGACTATATAGAACCATATGAAAAATGAAAGTGAACAATTATGTTTTGATGACTCAACAAGAGAGCTAACCTCTTGAAATCTCAAAAACTTTGATGCTCTCAGTTGAAGGATAACATTCCCCTTTCTTCTATTTGTATCACAGCGCTTTGATGGACATTCAAACAAGGGCATGAAGACTCGAGCCGTTACTTCCTGTTTAGGAAGCAAGAGAATAACAATGTGAATGACCAACTAGCATGTAAATACCATAATACTCTAGCCATATCCCACAAAAGAAAGTATTAATCCATAACAAAACCTTACAGGGTTGGATAGACAGTTATAATCCTTAAAATATGGTTGTTTAACATCCTGGCAATCAAATCATTTCGGCAGAGAGAAAATTCAAACAGTGTGATGGACTTTTTCGAAATCGTACCAAGCAAATCTCATGCAATAGTTCTTTTGTTTATTTTATTTTTCTGCATAAAATCTAGTCTCTAAATTGTGCAGTTCATGCAGTCATTTCATCAATCACCTGGTAAATTTCAAATCCACAATCCTCGCACGTGTATACAGCCACTTTCATCAATGGTTTAACATCTGAACAACGTGTCACAATACCAGAGATTCTTACAAGCTGACCAATGTTCGAAGCTTTCACCTCCCTAATTGTAAATGGTCGTCCTTTAGAAGATGCCTTAATATAAAGCTCACTGCAATACAATCACGATGACATGTTAGGACCGTCACATCACATATAACTAATTTCTGCAATTACAACTACTCAATCACTACAAATTCAAGGAAAAGCACGGAGGCAAATCTCACTAATAGCGCTTGATTTCAGGAGGCATCTTCTGAAGTGGATCAAAACCGTCAACACCTTCCCCTGCTTCATCAGATCTCTGAGTCATCAATATGTCATGGTCATCATCCGTGAAGGCCTCGGTAGACTCTGGCATGAGCTCGTCAACTGCATTGGAGAAGATCCCAATATACCTTCGAGTGTTCTCGGTAACACGCCTAAGAAATTCTTCATCCAGATCCTTGTACTGAATTTCCCCAGAGAAAAAAAAATTAACAGAACCGTGGATTTTGATTAAGAAGCGCAATAGAGTAACAAGCATTACATTAATTAAGTCCTCGAGGTCGATCTGAACTGCTTTAGTTTTGTGGTTTGCAACGTCTTGCTGAAACGAACAAAAAAAAGAGAATAAAAAATTAGTGCTAACATAGTTGTTATCCGAGAGAAATAAGAGTTAGAGCAAAATAAAAACCCACCAGAATGTTAAGGTATTTAGCTTCGCCATTGGCGTCTGCGAAATTGGAAAGGAACTCCTTCGCCAGAGCTGGAATACGAAAAGAAACGAAACGGGGGAGAGTATGAGAAGAAAACCATAGATTACAAACCCTAATCGGAAATAAACTTAACGGGGAAGAAAATTTAGGGCAATAATCCCAGTCGGAAGAAACTCGGAAAAAAAACAAGTTTACCTGTGTCTGCTTTGAAATCAAGATCCTTGGTGGCCATGGTAGCGAAGAATACTACAGAGCAAGAGAAAGAGAGGGAAGCGGGAAAATGTACCTAGGTAATGGTCTGAGAATTGGGCGCCAAACTATATAAACAAGTAGAGAAGTTTTGGCGGGAAAAGGAACACCCTTTAGAATCCGCTGAGTCAGGGTGTATGGTAACTTACTATGTTCATTATAGAGTAGTGGTAGTGGAGTGTGTAACCTTCTAACTAAATAAAATGAGAAGAGTATTATAAATTCTAGCTTTATTTAATGCTTGTTAATACTAGATAACAAACTAAAATATTGTTGGGTTGTCGTGTTTTATATTAAAATAAAGATGGAATAAAGTATAAATTTTGTTTAAATATAACGTTACATATAATTTTCTGAAAAGTATTCCTTAATTTTTATTTTTCATAAATTTGTAATTTTAACTAAATCAATTTTAGTTCCCGTAGTTTCTTTTCTTAAAATTGTAAAAAAATAATATTTTTTTAAAAGTGTAATTATTATTTATATATTTTATTTAGAAGACAATTAAATCATGTTTACTGAACTTTTAATTTTTTAATTAATAATCATGTATGTTAATTTTACGTGTTATTACTACATAGGTACATATAAAATAACACGATGAATACAGAATTTTATATAATGTATTTATAAATTACTACATAAAACATTATTATACTATATTTATTATGTGTTTTTTTTATTCTCTATATATGCAATATTATTACACACATATATAAATTTTACCATTATATATTATATGTAAATCTTGTATGTTATAGTAGATATGATACAATTAAAATGACACCTTATGATTTTTTTTTTTCCTTTTCTCTTCCTCATCAGTTTGATGATAGGAATTCATCATTAGACTCCTAGCAGCGAGATTTACAAGACTGCCCGATCAGATGATAGAGTAAGTTTATTTTTGTTTCCTTTTTTCTTTCTTTTCCCTTCTATCTAAGATTTTGACCTCCTCGCTTATCAATTTGACGATTGGAGTCTGTCATTGGACTCCTGAAAGTGAACTTTACGAGATTGACCGATCAAAATCCCAAATAGAATAAGTTCATTCTTGACTCATTTTCCTTTGAGTTAGTTTTGATTTGATTAGGGTTGTCTTGTAGTTTAAGTTTGCATGTGAGGTTTTTATCTTAGGAATTAGTCTTTGTTATATCAGAGTTCTAGTGATATAGTTAGATTTGTGATATAATCATAGGTTAGAAGACCTGGATGTGGGGTCATGTGGTCACCAATTCCAATTTTTGTTTGCATGATTGTCTCTTTTGGAAAGTAAAGTAATATATTGACTAAAATTGTTGATTTTGAATCTTTTATATTGATTTTAAGGTGAATAATTTGTTGAAAGTATTTGTGATTGAGAAATGAAAGTGTTTGAATGATGATATAAATGAGTTGAACTGTTTTTGAATATTTGAATATTTTGTTGAATTACTTAGATGAGATGTTTGATTTAGAAAGCATGTATTTGGAACTTAGTTACGTGTTTAAGTGAAATTTGAGATATATTTGGATTGATTAGAAAGTTTAAAATATGATGTGATTGAATGGTGCATTTATGTGTTAAATGATGTATGTAATAAGGTGGAAGTGTGATTAAGACGTATTTTCAGGAAAGGAAATACCGTGCTAAGATTGTTATTAGGGTGTATTGATTTGTGAGTGTCTTGTGAATGAGACGATCCTGACTTTACTGATATAATGAAATCACGTAGATGAAGTTATTCAGTTGGTGAGAGTCGAAGAAGGTTCATTTAGCTGAGTCTGAGGTTTGAAAGAACTGATCAGAACATATCAAATGATTTTACCTCGTTATATGAGATGATGAGATATTGAGATTGATTATGCACATAACTGTGTGGATTCACAGTGAATAGTACGACAGGTGCAGGTATCTGGATGTTAATTTCAATACACGAGTATTCCGGAAGTAGAGTTAAGTGTTTATGTGTTGCGAGTTAGTATAAGTCTGACATGAGAAAAATGAGTTGTGAATTTCTTGGACAGACACTTATGGTTATGTGAAATGTTTAAGAAATTGTATGAGAATTTATGAATTTTATGTATCAATTTGAAATTTAAATTATATAATTTTTTTTGTTATAACTAGTTTAACCTATTTGTTTGTGTTTGTTTTTTTATTTGTGATGATCATGTTGTACACGAGAGCAGATAAAATTGCATTGCAGGTACTATAGCTCATAAGTGAGCATGGAGAATGTGATAGTTTTAATTTAAATGCTCGGTTTATTTTTAAAACTTTTGATGTATATATTAAAATCCCTATTAAAAGATATATATTTTTTAGATACAATTATGAATTAATGTTTGTTTTACTTTTATTTTATTATATATAGATAAAAATTAAGGAAGATATTGGACATGATATTATTATACTTACATTTTATATAGTATGGATGGGTATATATTTAAGGATGAATATAGTTATAGTACATTAATATTAAAAAATAAGAATGTTATTATCTATCCATAATTATATTTTAAATAATTTATAATAAAATAAGTTATGATGTAATTTTTTTAACAATGACCATAGTTTCATATTCTTTTTCATGCTATACTTTATCATGAATAAAGTATCATTGTCAAATAAATCTTAAATTTATTTTTTCTTTAGTTTTTGTCTTTAATTGTATAAAATAAATATTTACTTTTTCAATACAAAGCTATAATACTAATTAAATATCAAACTTATAAAAAAAATGTAGGGAAAACTTGGTCTCCACTTCATGGTTGATAAAATGTCTATGAAGAGATTAAATTAAATCTTGTTCCCTATGTTGTGCCAGCTGTGCCAGCTTTGCCTGTACAAGTCTATCCAATATGGGGAGCTCCAGTGGAATTGGATCAAGGCATCGCTCTACTGCGGCAACAATCACCTGTTCACAATTACAGTTAAATAAATTAACAAATAAATAATGAAATTTAAAAAAAAATAGTAGTTGAACCATTATTTCTTCCAACCTCATCAAGCAAGAAGTCCATTGCAGCCTCATCTTCAACTATTTCTTTCAATGGAGTCCTCAAGAACTGAATATCCAATTGAATTTGCTGGAATCCACTCCGGTTAAAAGTCTGGATCCTAACATATTCTTGTAAACTTTTAAGGCACAATTTAACAATGGTCATAACCACTGATTCCTGCAGTTTGCAAGCAAAGATTGATAAAAAGTTGTTTGCAACCAATTATTTAAATTTTGCATCACTAACATGATGGGTGTTCAATACCTGTGTATATTCTACTTTTGTGAAAATTTCAACCTTTTGCTTAAACAGCTTCGCTAGGTGTGTTTCCAGAAGCTGTTGGCTCCTTCCCTTCTGAATATTAGAGCGACTAAACTTCTCCTTCTCCTCCCTGAAAGAGTTGCTTCTTGATGAAGCAGAGCTTCCATTACTATCAGCTCTTCGGTGCTTCGTCAAATCTTGAGGCAAAATCTGCTTCACTTCATTACCCGTAATTTTGAGCTGTAACATCAAGTAAGATTAATCAAAATGTAAGTACTAAACACTCAGAAAAATTAAATAAAATCACTATTTAAGTACAATCCTCAAACAATTCAAAACAACTTAAAAGACGGAAAGGATAAAAAAAAAGTATTTGATTTAAAAGTGCCCACCTCTTGTAGAAATAAATCAACAAACATATGGACTTCTCTCGGTTCCTTGTGCTGTGCAAACAAAGCAAAGAAACAACTTCATTTTCAAATTCTTTCAAAGATAGAATTGGTATTTTTATTTTTGAGACAAAAGACAGAACATACTGACCTTAACCCAATTGGGTGTGGCAAACCTCTTCTTCAGGAGAAGTGATATTTTCTGAGTTCTCATATTTATGTACTAAAAAGAATAAAATAAAGAATATGTAAATGCTACTGAACTTGTACATTGTTATTTTAATAGAGGAAATTCTATTAATAAAAGGAAGAGGTATAAGGGTAAAAATATTAAAGGTACATACTGCAATAAGAGTATCAGATAATGAATTCCCCTTAGGCTTAAAACAAAAGCACTCAAGAAAGAGTGATATAACCGAGAAACATCAATAAAGTTAGGAAATTAAGTTGTTAACTTGGACACGAGGTCCCTAGAGCTATATCCTGATTTGTGGAAAATAATAGAATGATGCTACATTTCTTTGTTTTGAATTATTTTACAAGATGAAATGAAGTGAAATATGATGGAACGCATTCCATTAAAGTCCATCCAATACCCCTCTTTTACTTTCAATGTGGTATGTGTTATGAGGCTAAATGAAACAGGGCAGGAAAGTAATGACCAGGGATTCTGTTGTGTTGACTGCTAGAGAATGTGGGGAAATAGGAAACAAGAACAAAATGGAGAAGACAGATAGAAACAGCCTACCGGGTCGTCAAAAAATCTCGTCAAAAAATCTAAATTATAAAATTTAATTCATAATTATTCATAATTCATATTAGTTTTAATGGATTTATTTCAAATCCAGATACATATTTTTGGATTTTAAATCTAATCTATTTAATTGATACATTTTTGGATTATCCAAATTGTATTTTGGGATGGATTTTGACTTGGCCCGATCCAAGTTAAGCCAAAATAATCCAGCCGATGTCGAGCCGAGTGAGTCCGGATCGATGTCTGACCGAGTAGTCCTGGGCCCATATCTAGCCAAGCACGTCCGAGCTAATTTCGAGTTAAGCGTGCCCGGGCCGTTGTCGAGCCAAGCATTCCCGAGTCGATGTCCAGCCGAGCTGGCCTGGTCCGATGTCAAACCGAGCTAGCCCGGGCCGATATCGAGTCGAACGAGCCAGACTAATGTCGAATTGAGCAAGCCCGGGTCGATGTCGAGCAAAATGGGCCCAGGCCCGGGCCAATGTTGAGTATCCCGAGCCCGGGACGATATCGAGTAGAGTGAGCCCGGGTCGATGTTGAGTCGATTGGGCCCGGGTCGATGTTGAGTCGATTGTGCTCGAACCAATGTCGAGCCGAGCGGGCCCGAGCCAATGTCAAGTCTCCCGACAGATATCAAGCCGAACGGGCCCAGGCCAATGTCGAGCTGAGCAAGCCCAGAATGATGTCGAGCCGAACGGGCCTGGGTCAATGTTGAGTCTACCGGGCCCGGGCTGATGTCGAGTCAATTGGGCCCGAACCAATGTTGAGCCGACCGGGCATGAGCCAATGTCGAGTTTCCCGGGCTCGGGACGATGTCCAGCCAAACGGGCCCATGGCGATGTCGAGTGGAGCGGGTCCGAGTCGATGTCAAGTCGATTGGGCTCTGGCCGATGTCGAGCAGAATGGGCCCGAATCGATGTTGAGTCTCCAGGGCCTGGATTGATGTTGAGTCAATCGGGCCCGAGCCGATGACGAGTCGTTTGAGTCAATCGGGCTCGAGCCGATGTCGAGTGGAGTGGGCCCAGGCCAATGTTGAGTCGATTGGGCTTGGGCCAATGTCGAGTCTCTCGGGCCCGGGTCGATGTCAAGCCGAGCGGACCTGAGCAAATGTCGAGTCGTCCGGGTCCGGACCGATGTGAAGTCGTCCGGGTCCGGACTGATGTGAAGTCGTATGGGTTCAGGTCGATGTCTAGTTGTTCGGGATCGAGCCGATGTCGAGTGGAGCGGGCTCGAGTCGATTTCGACTCGATTGGACCCTAGCTCATGTCAAGCCGAGCGGGCCCGAGCCGATGTCAAGTTGGGCGAGCCCATACTGATGTCAAGTGAAGCAGGTCCGCATTGTTGTCAAGTCGATTGAGCCCGGGCCAATTTCGAGCCAAGCAGACCCGAGCCAATGTCGAGTCTCCCGGACACGGCCGATGTTGAGCCAAACGGGCCTAGGCCATTGTCGAGCTGAGCAAGTCCGGGCTGATGTCGAGATGAGCGGGCCTGGGTCAATGTCTAGTCTCCCGGCCCAGGCCGATGTCGAGTTGATTAGGCCCGGGCCAATGTCGAGTTGACCGAGCTTGAGCCAAAGTCGAATCTCTCGGGCTCTAGCCGATGTCCAGTCAAATGGGCCTGTGTCAATGTCGAGTGGAGCGGGCCCGAGTCGATGTCAATTTGATTGGGCTCTGACCGATATCGAGCTGAACGGGCCTGAACTGATGTTGAGTCGATCGGGCCCGAGCTGATGTCGAGTTGAACGGGTCTGTACCGATGTTGAGTCGTCCGAGTTCGGGCCGATGTCAAGTCGTTCGGGCTTGAGTCGATGTCAAGTCGTTCGGGCTCGAGCAGATGTCGAGTGGATCGGGATCGGGTCAATGCCGACTCGATTGGACCCTGGCTAATGTCGAGATCAGCGGGCCCGTGCCGATGTCATGTCGAGTGGGCCTGGGTCGATGTCGAGTCAAACGAGCTCAAGCCGATGTTGAAACATCTAGGCCTGGGCCATTGTCAAGTCGTTTGGGTTCGGGTTGATGTCGAGTCAATTGGGCACGAAACGATGTTTAGTGGACCGGGCCCGGGTCAATGTCGAGTCGATTGGGCTCAAGCCAATGTCGAGTCTCCCGAGCCCAGGCCTATGTCGAGCTGAAAGGGCCCAGGCCATTGTCGAGCTGAGCAAGCTTGGGGAGCTGTCGAGCTGAACGAGCCCGAGTCAATATTGAGTCTCCCAGGCTGGGGCGATGTCGAGTCGATTAGGCCCGAGCCAATATCGAGCTGATCGGGCCTGAGCCAATGTCGAGTCTTATGGACCCGGGCCGATGTCAAGCTGGGCAGGCCCGAGCCGATGTAGAGTCGTCCGGGTCTGCTCCGTTGTCGATTCGTTCGAGTTCGGCTCGATGTCGAGTACTCCAGGCTCGAGCTGATGTCGAGTAGAGCGAGTCCGGGTCGATTTCGGCTCGATTGAGCTCAGACTGATGTCGAGCCGAGCAATCCCGGGCCGATGTTGAGTCGATTGGGCCTGGGCCAATGTTGAGCCGAGCAGGCTCGAGCCAATGTCAAGTCTCACGGGCCCGGGCTGATGTCAAGTCGAGCTGGCCTGAGCTGATATAGAGTCTTCCCGGTTTGGACCGTTGTCGAGTCATCCAGGTTCGGCCTGATGTCTGGTCGTTCGGGCTCAAGCCGATGTCGAGTGGACCGAGTCCGAGTCGATTTTGACTCGATTGAGCCCTGGCTAATGTCAAGCCGAGCGGTTCCGGGCCAATGTCAAGCTGAGCGGGCCCGAGCCAATGTCGAGTGGAGTGGGACCAAGTCGATCTCGAGTCGATTGGGTCCAAGCCAATGTGGAGCCAAGCATACCCGAGCCAATATCGAGTCTCGCGGGCCGAGGCCGATGTCGAGCTGAATGCGCCCAGGCCAATATTGAGTCAAATGGGCCCGGGCCAATGTCGAGTTTCCCGGGCCGAGACCAATGTCGAGTCGATTGGGCCCGGGCCAATGTCGAGCCGACCGGGCCTGAGCCAATTTCGAGTCTCCCGGGCTCGGGCCGATGTCTAGCCAAACGAGCTCGGGTCGATGTCAAGTGGAGCGGCCCCACGTCAATGTCAAGTTGATTGGCCCTGACCGGTGTCAAGCTAAATGGGTCTGAACCGATGTCGAGTCTCCCAGGCCCGAGCCGATGTTGAGTCGATTGGGTCGGGCCAATGTCGAGTCGAGCAGGCTCAAGCCAATGACGAGTCTCCCGGCTCGGGCCGATGTCAAGTCAAGCGGGCCCGAGTAGATGTCAAGTCGTTCAGGTCCGTACCAATGCCAACTCGTCTAAGCGCCAGTCGATGTCGAGTAGAGCGGGCCATGGTCAATTTCAACTCGATTGGGCCTTGGCTATAGTCGAGCCGAGCAGGCCCAGGCCGATGTCAAGTCGAGCGGGACTGGGCCGTTGTCAAGCCTAGCGGGCTCGGGCTAATGTCAAGTGGAGTGGCCAAAGTCGATGTCAAGTTGATTGGGCCCGAGTCTATTTCGACTCGATTGGACCCGAAACGATGTCGAGTGGAGCAGGCCCGGGTCGATGTCGAGTCGATTGGGCTCAGGCCAATTTCGAGCCAAGCAGGGCCGAGCCAATGTCGAGTTACTTGGGCCGATGTCGAGCCGAACGGGCCCAGGACAATATCGATCTGAGCAAGCCCGGGCTGATGTCAAGTCGATCGGACCCAGGTCAATGTCGAATCTCTCTGGCCCGGGCTGATGTCGAGTCGATTGGGCACTGGCCAATGTCGAGCCGACCAGGCCTGAGCCAATGTCGAGTGGAACGGGCCTAAGTCAATGTCAAGTCGATCTGGGCCTTGGCTAATGTCGAGCCCAGGGGGCCCGTGCCGATGTCAAGCCGAGGAGGCCTGTGCTGATGTCGAGTCAAACAGGCTCAGACCGATGTTGAATCATCTAGGCCTGGGCCATTCTTGAGTCGTCTGGGTGTGCGTCGATGTTGAGTTGTCTGGGCCCGAGCCGTAGTCGAGCCAAGTCGGCCCGAGCCAATGTCGAGTCTCTCGTGCCCGAGCCAATGTCAAGTCGAGCGGACCCGAGCTGATGTCGAGTCGTCCGGGTCCAAACCAATATCAAGTCGTCCGGGTTCGGACCGATGTCAAGTCTTCCGGGTTCGGGTCGATGTTGAGTCATTCGGGATCTAGCCGATGTTGAGTGGAGCGGGCCCGAGTCGATTTCGACTCGATTGGGCCCTAGCTCATGTCGACTCGAGTGGGCCCGAGCCGATGTCAAGCCGGGATAGCCCTGACTGATGTCGAATCGAGCGAGCCCGCGTCGTTGTTGAGTTGATTGTGCCCGGGCCAATTTCGAGCCAAGCAGACCCGAGCCAATGTTGAGTCTCTCGAACCCGGGCCGATGTTGAGCTGAACGGGCCCAGATGTCGAGTCGAGCGGGCTCGCGTCGTTGTTGAGTCTATTGGGCCCGGGCCAATTTTGAGCCAAGCAGACCCGAGCCAATGTCAAGTCTCTCGAACCCGGGTCGATGTCGAGCTGAACGGGCCCAGGCCAATGTCGAGTTAAGCAAGCTCAGGCTGATGTCGAGTCTCCCGGGCCTGGGCCGATGTCAAGTCGATTAGCCCCGGGCCAATGTCGAGTCGACCGGGCTTAAGCCAAAGTCGAGTTGACCGGGCTTAAGCCAAAGTCAAGTCTCTCGTGCTCGAGCCGATGTCAGTCAAACGGGCCTGAGTCGATGTCGAGTGGAGCGGGCCCGATTCGATGTCAAGTCAATTGGGCTCTGGCCGATGTCGAGCCGAACGGGCCCAAACCGATGTTGAGTCTCTCAGGCCCAGACTGATGTTGAGTCGATCGGGCCCGAGCCGATGTCGAGTCGAACGGGTTTGGACCGATGTCGAGTCGTTCGGGTTCGGGCTGATGTCAAGTCGTCCGGGCTCGAGCCGATGTCGAATCGTTCGGGCTTGAGCTGATGTCGAGTGAACCGGGATCGGGTCAATGTCGACTCGATTGGACCCTGGCTAATGTCGAGCCCGGCGGGCCCGTGTTATTGTCAAGTCGAGTGGGCCTGGGTCGATGTCGAGTCATACGAGCTCGGGCCGATGTTGAATCATCTAAGCCTGGGCCATTGTCGAGTCGTTCGGGTTTGGGACGATGTCGATTCGTCCGGGCTCGAGATGATGTCGAGTGGAGTGGGCTTGAGTCTATTTCGACTCAATTGGGCCCTAACTAATGCCAAGTCGAGCGGGTCCGGGTTGATGTCGACTCGTATGGGTCCAAAACAATGTCTAGTGGAGCGGGCCCGAGTCGATGTCGAGTCGATTGGGCTTTGGCCAATGTCGAGCCAAGTTGGTCAGCGTTCAGGTTGAATCGGCTTAGACCCGGTTCGAGCAAAGTTAGTCTGTGTACATATCAAAATGGATTTAAAGTGATTGACAAAATGGATTTAATTTAATTAACAAAATAAATTGAATCTAGATTTAATCCAATTTAAGTGGATTTAAAAAATCCATTTAAATTTAATCTAGTTAAAATGGATATGGATTTAAAATCCAATCCATTTATTTGAATTTGGATTGCATATTGGATTTAAACCCTAGTCACAACTATGCTGTTCAAGTGAAACTGCACTTAAGATTAAAAAAAGACACAGGAATATAATAGTAACCTGGGTATTATGGGGTGCCTAAGTCGCACATCAAGTATATTTAAGTGTTTAGTTCTCCTTTTAATACCTAGTTTTTTAAAGTAAATTAGTACTTGGTGCTTATCATAATACTGTCCAAAGCTATATGGATATCCATATCGAATATCTTCTTTCTTTGGAAAGAAAAATATTATCGGGCAGAACACTGCTGAAACCAAGCTTCAAAATAGAGAACAGGCTTTGATATAACTATACGTTATTAAGCAATGGAGGAGTAAGAATCAGGAAAGGTGTGAAATTGCAGTTATGTTAAAATAAATTATGAAGTTTTTAAAATATACCAGCTGCAAGAATTTTTCACCAGCTGCCCTAAATTTTTGAGAGATCACTCCAGGAACAAAGGACAGTCCATATTCATAACCTCCAACACTTCCTTGAGAAAAGGAAGCTGCTAATTCCTGAACATTGCAACACAATTTTTCAGGCATACATTACTAAACATATGAAAGGAAAATTAACCAAATAATTGTTCTATTTCAAGGAATTAAATATCAAATATAAGGCAATCAAGTGAAACCTTGCCTCGGTGATTTTTGGTATTGCAGTTTGTCCAATAAAAGCAGACAGTTGGGCCAACACTAGAACAAGGCTAGGAAAGGCTTTGACACCTTGAGCTCCCTCCATCAAACCATGACTTGGAGTAGCTGAAGAATTGTTTCTTCCTAAAAACGATATGAACTGAACCTCAAGTTCCCTAAAAAAGTCTTGATATCCTTGTTGAACCCAATCAATTATTAACTCTTTTAGTTTATCTACAATCTCTAAGTTGTCTTCTAGAATTTTGTGGATATCCTGAAACAATCGAGAGAAAGATTAAACCTAATTAAACAACACAACATAAATATTTAGAATGATTTAACAACGATATTTTGTGTATATACATGCATAATTATGATCTTGTTTTTACGTGTCTAGGTACACCAATGTGTTTACCAGCAAAACGTTCCTGCCTCCGTCTAAAACTGCTTTGATGCTAGCATCTAAGGCAACTTCCAGTGAGTACTCCTCTGCTCCACCCCGTTTCAGCACTTTTAAGAGGTGATCTACCAAACAGAAGCTAACTCAGAGCATGACTATTACACAAACTGTCAACTATTTTTGTGGCTAGCACAAATCAGGCAATGTATATATGTATATTAAGCTTCAAACTTTATAAGACTAGAATCCTTGGCAATGTAATTTGTCCATTTTCTAAGGATTTTATGTCTTCTTTCTCCCATAGTGTGTCAATGTAAACATTTCAAAATTTATGCTTAAATTAAAAATTAGAAGTTTCCTCTGAACTAACCTGAGATGTCTTGCGTTAGATGAGAAAATGCACTTCTAATATACAGCTTGACAGCATCCTTGGTAGCCTGAAAATGTTTAACTTTTATTAATGAAAAATCCTTTTTTGAACTGTAACTTTCATTGGGATTGTATTGAGAAGAGAAAAGGATAATGCTGACTTGAAAAGCAACATCTATAAGTTAAAATCAAAGTGGAGCTAATAACTTTGATAGATGACCTCAAGAGAATGATTAGAGAGAGATACTTCCTCTAAGACTTCATCCATTCGGAGCACGGCATTCCAGATAACTCCTGTTCCCAAGTGACATTACACATTTGAAGACGCCAAAATCAGATCCAAAAACACTTGTTTATATATCAATATTTAATTTTGAAAGTATTTCTTGAGAACACAATTATTAGCGTTTTAAAAGCATAATCTTATAGACTATATCTCTTGTAATTAATTTGATTTAGCAAAATGTCTATACAGCTCCAATAAATGGAGATGATGACGAGATTTTGCTTAAAGTCTAATGCATTATACAAGACATATGACTGGGTTATACATTCATGTTAAATATTTCCCCTACATTCATGTTAAACAAATATCGTTACACAAAATCATTGCTACAAGAATCAGAATAAGTTTTGTTTGATGGATATAAAAAAAACTAATATGAATTAAATGAAAACAAACGGGTTCAGTTAATGTAAGGAATTAAATTAACAGATCAATGAGTGATGTAGTAACATAATCACACTACTTACTAAGAACACCAAGTAGATCTTCCGAACAAATCCGTGTCTTTACATACTCTTCTATGATTAGAAAGTGTCTGAATAACAATTAAAATGTTAATTTGCATATAATGAAAATTTTATGAACTGTATTAAATTTAACAGTACTTTGCATTGTAACATAAAGATACTAACCTGGTGAGTAGGTCTTGAGCAAGTTGAACTAATTGCTTTTCTGAATCTGGAAATATTACCCGAAATGCACGAATGGCCTCCACCAACTCGTGAATGGACGCCTATGTTAGGAAATAGGGAAAGAAACGTACACTGAATTCATCAGTCTTCTAACCATAACTACCAACGACATATATCATATATGAAAAACTAAGTAAAATAATAGCATGAAGCAACACCCCTTCACCAAATAATTGTTTTTTATTTGACAGAATCAATCATGGATATTATGTCCACTACTTAATCATACTGATATCCTTTTTCTGCGCATGAATTAGCTATATTCCCAAATATTGTGACGAATTATATATTCTACAAGAATTTATTACCCAACATGACTGTCTGATATCACTGTGTCGCTTCACCAAACCATCTATATCTTACCATAGACGCTATTCTAAGACACGTATTTTAATGTTGTTTGTGTGTTGTTACCAAGGGGACGGATAACCTAAACTATGACCATTTAATAAGAGTTTCATACAAGAGCCGCACACAACGTGGCATTTGAACAAAATCTTAAGTGAACAAAGATAGTAATGGGATAGCAAATAAAAGCGTGTATAAGATTTTGAAGAAAAGTGCACCAAACAAAGGATAATACTCTGAACTACTTACCTCGTGAGCAGAGGGAGAATCATTCTCCATTACTTCAGTTATAAACTGCATGTCTCTAAGCGAAAGCTCCAACTTCTCTAGTAGCTTTGTCTTCAAATAGTCCACCTGTTAATAAATAGAAAACTTATCATTCTATGTCCTGAATTAACACATAGGATAACACTAACAAGGTTATTTCTCTCCAGGGAATGGGACAGGATAAGAGAAACCGATACATGTTCGATCCCTGTACTCTCATAAAATGCAAGGGAAAAAATGGATTTTTATACAAGAATATCATTTTCCCCATTTATCGTAAATATTCATAAATAATCAAAACCCCAGAGCACATAACACAGTACAAAATGCTGTTTTGAGGAAAAGAGAATAATACACACAGGAAAATTCAACTGTTTCAAGAGAACTGCAGCCTCGGCTCTCACTTGCATTGATTCAGAATCTGAAAATACTTTTCCCTGGTTATAGAAAAAAAAATGTCAATTTATGAAGAAAAACTTCTCAAAACATAAAAACCATCAGTTATTTATTCTATTAAGCATACTATTAGAGACTTTGAGTTCACTGCACTCCTTAGGATCTTGGGTCATGTTTAGAAGATTGGTTTAGCAAGGATGGATAGAACAAGCTAATCTAATGCAATGTTATCATAAGTTTCATACTCAAATTCTATCTAGCAATGGGCATGTACCAAGCTGAAGATGATAGAAAAGGTATAAAAATGTAAAAGAACTACACCTGCAAATTTTTTACTATGATAGCTATTGCTTCTTCAGATGCTCGCTTACAATCTTGGAATGATGAATCTCCATAGGCCTAGTAAAGAGTGAAAAAGGAAAAGAAAGATATCTAATCTGAGGCTTAACTTTTTACATTATAGGAAAATAATTTGTCCGAGTGTGTGAGGTAAGGTATAGTTAAATCATTAATAATATCAGCCAAACAGGACCTTAAAAATTGGCATTGCACCGATGTAGAACCTGACTGCATCTGCATAGGCCTCAGACTTGATGCACTTGCCTAATCTATCAGGTAGGTCATATATGAACTGCTCATCCACAACGATGAAAATGGTATAAAACATAACCTTCGCGAGTAAGGAAAAAATATACGAATTCCATCAAGAACGTTGTGAGGCAGAACAATGATGTGCAACCAGACAACAAGTGTCATTGCTTTGATACCTGAATTTTACGAAGAAGATTGCATGTCCGGTGCATTTTCTCTATATGCTCCCTATTTTCGCACAGAGAAGTGTTAACACTGTCACTTCTTGATTGTACAGACATTATCTGCACCGAGAAAAAACGTGGAATACTCAAACTCTTACACTTCTTTTTTTGCTTCTCGGTAAGAAAGTTCCAGGAGTGAAATGTGAAAACAAGAAATCTCAAAACGGATTAAGGATGTGTCCGAATATAAGTTAGAAGTGCATTAAAAAGGTTCTCTACTAAAAATACAAAAGAAACTCTCAAAAACTCTTCTAGTTCTACATTCGATCAATCTCTTAATATTAAATTAATAAATGCGTACCCTCTCGAGAAGCTGTTCCATATTTTCTTCCATCCCCAAAATATTACTCTTCATCCTGTTCGCAAAGAAACTACACTCATATTCTTTTTCTCCAAAGAAAAGCGTACATTAAAAAAAATCACACACAAATATATAGCAAGATGAAGGTGAGAAGATAGAACAAATTTTCACAATATAGTGTAACGATGGCAATTGCATGTAACATAAACAGAAAAGTAACATCATAATCACCCTCATAATAAAGTATAAAAAAATCTATACCTCTTTATAGTATCTGTAGCGCAGATAAACTTATTATAATTCTCGTAGACGAGCATTTGCAAGTCAGTATCCAGATTCTTGATTTCAGCTACCATTTCAACGTGCCTCTGGAGTAGACCTTCTAAACTGGACTTTCGCGCCTTCAAAGCGATTGTTTTAACGTAAAGAAATCACAGACACATTCATCATCGTAAACGAGACTAGAATGGCATTCAATCTCGAAAAATAGAAAACAAGAATTGCGTGTACCATGATTTTCATGTACTGATCAGGTTGGAAGGAAGAGGAATTGATGTCATCGGGTGAGGCGTGTTTGGAAAAAGGATTGTTGGAGGACGCTGAAGGAATTGGAGAGTAGAAACTGGCAAGCAGATCTCTCGTTCTCCTTGCTTTCTCGTCCAATAGTGTCTCGTCGTCGGTGTCCATGGCTTCTTTCTGTGCCTTATTGGTTGAATCAAGACTCAGACCATCAACGCTTCTCCTTCAATCTTTGAAATTAATAAGGAGAAGACGAATGAAACGTTGTCGTCTTTATAGGAATAACTCTTCCTGTTCTTTGCATAATTTGCATCCCACGCATGTTGTAGAGACTTTTTCAGTTATATATACTGTAACATTATTCACTATGCCTTCTCCCAACGTCCACAATTTCAGATTCATATATGCTATGGTAATGAATTTTTTTTCCCATATTTTGTATACATAAGCATGATAAAAATATGTTATAAAATTAGAGAATTAAAAAATATTGGGCAACTAAATAGTTTGCCTTAATTCCTAATATGAATTTTAGTTCGAGCAATTTGTCTTTTGGTTTTTCAATAAAGTAGTGTTTTTATCTTTAAAAATTACGATTTTGAGTAAAAAAAATAGTTATAAAAATAATAATTCATACTTTATGAATATAACTTCAGGATGAAAGTCATATTTTATGAATTTGATTTTAGAATAACTTTTACTTTTAGGTCGGATTTTTATGATACGATTTTCATATTAAATGTGGTATCTTGTTCTTGCTATTTTTGAAGATATTTTTTTGTTGAAGTATGGGAAAGTTTATTGTTGTTTTCTTTGTGTTTTTTGAAATTCAGATTGTTACGGTTGCTGAGTTTTATGGAATTATACATGTTAAGGAGGAAACTCAAAAGATATGACTTACTAATGCCTGTCTTGAATATGATTCTGTCTTTGTTTATGTTGCGTTTACTGCTAGAACTAAATTTTGTAGATGTTTCGTAATCGATGGAATACTTAAGATTACTCATATATTTCGTGAAGAAAATGCATGTGCGGATAAGTTGATTAATTTATGATTTATTCATAAAGAATCATTTCATTAGTATAATAAACTTTCATCTTGAATGTTCTTAAAATTCTTTATGAATAAGTATAGTCTACCTATGTATCGTTTTTTTGTTAACATATGGATTTTGATTTAGTCTTCCATATTTTTCTTTTTACTTTTTTTTCTTTTTTTAATAATACTTTTCACGTAATGATGTATGATTGTTGTTGTTTGAGGTATAAGCTTATTTGAGATGTCAAGTTACATATAATAATAACATCAAGAAAGTTTTTATAAAAAAAAAAGTGTATCAATAAAGTCTGACTTGCTAATTTGCATAAAAAATCTATCCAAAAGCATAAATTTTTTTTTTTAACAAAAAGACTATTTTATTGCAAAAACTTTATTTGTCAAAAATAATTTATTTGTCCTTCTTACATATTTATACTTAATTAAAAGCTCTTAAAATTTCCTAATATAAAATAATGATGAATATTTTTTAAATATTTTCAAAAAATACAAGCTAGTTTATATTTGTTTAGGAATAAAAATCAATTTTAAAAACCACTTATTATTTTTTTAAATGAGACTTTTTTTATGAAAAAAAAATGTAATAAAACAACTACATTCATTAGGTATTGGGGGAAGTAAAAAACAGTAAGCAATAAGTTTATAACTCCTCAACCTACTCAATGAGTACTCATAACTAAAAGAATCATACATTTATTGAGAAAATTATTATTACTAAATAAATGAAAATCCCCTTAAAGGTTAATAGGAGGAAATACAAACAAAGAGAAAAGAAGAAGCCTTCATTTAAACCAATTTACAAATTCATAAGGATGGATAGAAATTTACCTAATTTCAACAAAGAGGACTTTTTCTAGACATGAAAAACAACAATATGCATAGAAAAAGAAGAGTATAATTATTACCTATATATGAAGAAAACTTAAAATCAAGAGTGATGATATATTTTCAACTCTCCTAAAAAATAACCACTTAACCACTCATTTTATTAATATAGTAATAATAATAAATAAACATGAAATTTTAAAGATTTTATTATTATTATATTAATGAATCATAATATGTTTTTCTCAAAATAAATAATATTAACCAACCTACTACATGCACACTACAATTCTCAACAAGCTATGGCATAAAAGGAGGACAAAAAAAATGCTAACTCAGGAACCCCAATCGAGCATGGTTGAACCAGGAATAAGAGATCTCAGAAGAAGGAACCACTTCATACTATAGTTATATTATAATAATATAAATGAATGATTATTAAATGAAAATGAGTTTTCTATGGTTGCTGAAATCAAATCTACATTTTTTTTAATATATATCATTCTATGGTAAATCAATTTATTTTGCTCCAAAATAATAGAAATTTAATTTCAGTTTCTATAAAATTTAAAATTTAATTTAAAACCCTCTTAAAACTAAAAAAACAAAAAAAAAAAAATCAGTCTCAAAGTATTATATTTTCATTTTAAGTTTAATATGTTAAGAAATAATAAATAAAAAATAAGCTAATATTCATAAGTTAGTGATATTATTGGTAAGAGATTAGTTGTCATAGATTTATTTTTCTTTTTTACCCTATCCAATTTTTTTATTAAATTATTTACGTAAATCTAAAATAAAAATAGTTTATTAAAATTATTTTTAAAATTACTTTTAAAATGTTTGTGTGTATCATATTGATATCATGTCAGCAAGACGTTTGAAACAACTACAAAATATTTTAAATTATATTTTGAGTGGGTTAAAAAAATTGCAAATAGTGCATCATCATTTAATGCCAAACAATTTTGAAAAGTAGGATAAGAAATTGACCTTCAGGTGTTGACCAGTAAATAAAATTATAAAATAAAGAACCTTGACTTTTATAGGATTATTTTATGAGGTATTAATTTCAAGTTTATAACAAATTAAAAATTCAATAATTTTTTTTTATATTACGATAAATGCATACATGTAAATAATTAAGAGTTAGATAAAAAATATAAATGCTTTTAAAAATAACAATTAAGTAGAAAAAAAAATATGGTAGTTAATAAACTAAAACAGAAAACGTACGTTAAAGAAATCTTGTTAATAAAATAAAAAATGATAAAGTCAACTTTATAATTATTGTTTAATTATAATATTTACTGTGATAGTGAAAGTGATAAAAATGCATTAAATAGATGAGAGAAAAATGCATTTAATTTTCTTTTTGTGCGTTTATTTTGGCACTAGACCTCTTAATTATATTTTTTACTCTAATGGAACGCTTTTATAAAATGTATCCTCTAATTAATATTTTATTTAACTATTGACAAAATTTTACTTTTTAAGATAAAAAGTTATATTTATAATATTTTAAATTTTAATTTTTATGTTGTATAAAAGTATTTCAACGGAGAAATGTTATAAAATATTGACTTTCTACATAACTCTATAATAAAAATGTCTCGATAAAAAAAATCATGTAATAATCTCTCACTCTCGTCAAATATGGATGCATTATATTTGTGTATTAGTGTATGTAAAGTATTAAATGTATTGAATAATAAAATAATTCTCTTTTTCTCCTTAAACTTAAGTTAATTGTATTTTTTAGTTTTTTAATTTTAAATTCTGTAATTTAGAAAAATTGTTTGTCCTTCACATCTTACAACTAAATGATGTAAAAATAAATTCTAGGAAAATAAACATATAATTGGATACTTGATAAAAGGATTCAAAATTGAAAAAAATATTGTATAAACAATCTTTATTTAATAAGTTGGAGGAAAAAACAATTTTACTTTATAATAAGTCAAAAATATATTCAAAAGTATTTAATGTATGTTAATTAATGTTAAATTTTTCTTATTATTGATATTTATCATTTGACTCTATATATTAATATATTAAATTGAAGTCTCCTTATTAAAAACCAAATGTCTTCTTCTATTGAAGCTTTGTCAAGTTGTGGATACATAGAAGAAGTTTCAGAAATGAAGGAGAAGAAGAGGAAAAAAATGGTTTCGAACCGTGAATCAGCGAGACGGTCACGAATGAGAAAGCAGGAGCAACTACTGAAATTCACCAATGAAGTCAATGATTTGCTAAGTGTAAAGAAGAAGATTGCAAAGTGCATAAAGGAAAAGGAAGAAGCATTTGCTCGAACTGAAGCAGTTAATAATGTTCTCAAGGCTCAGGTTAAAGAATTGATAGAACGATTGTCTTTTTTAAACTCTATCATTCAGGTTGCAGATGTCAAATAGTTATCTCTTCAAATCCTTCACACTAAACCCTTATAGATTCTCACCCAACAAAAAAACTATGTAGTTTATGTTTTCTCTTTTTCTATTTGGCTACATTTGAGTGATTTAATTAAAGTTTCAAATATAACTTTCCTTTTTTCAATGCTTGTAGTGATTTAGTTCACCATTTGTATACTTTTAGTTTAATGACTATTATTACTGGAATTTAAATGTGTTTGATTAAATTATTAGCGTGGTTTAGTTAAGTTATAAATAAATAAATACAAAACAAAATGAAAGTTTACTTATGAATCACATTTTAGTACTCACTCAACTCAATTTTCATACACTCACTTCTCATATGTTTAGTATTTTCTATAATTTTTATGTTTTGTTTAAATTAAGGACTAAATTTGAAAAAAAAGTGTGAGAAAAATGAGGTTGTTTTGATTGAGATAAATATAATGAAAAAGTGCATAAAAAGTTTTAGAAAGTTTCTTACTGATATAACATGTGTGACTGAAATTATTATTTTTTAATTGATAAAAAAAATATTACAAATTTGTCATTGTACATAAAAGAATGCATATGACTTGTATATTTTGTGAATTTAGGAATAGGGTTATGATTGTTGGGGTTAGGAATATAATTAAGGTTAAAGTTGATGATCGGAGTTATAATTTAGGTTTAAGATTATAGTCATGATTATAATTAAGGTTAAGATTATGAGCAGGATTAAAGTTAGGGTTAGAGGTTAGAGTTATGATTTAGGGATATATTTAAGGACATAGGTTAAGGTTAGGGTTGAGAATTGAAGTTAAAATTTTAACATTATTATTATTATTTGGATATTTACTTTTTATTATATTATTATTGTATACTTTTTTATTATAATTATTTTTTTATATTACAATTATATTTATTATTATTATTATTTTATTAATTGTATTAGAGTAAATATATTTTTCATCTTTCGACTGTAATATTATAATTAATATAGTCAAAACTTTAAATCACGTGGATACTTGTAGCAAGAAAAAAACTACTGAAATGGATCACTTAAAATAGACAATATATAATAAAATATTTTTGTATACATGAATTTTTTTTTATATATATAAAATATGAAAATATAAAAAATAGTTATATTTAATATTTTTCATATTAAAATTTGGTCTTATAATTATAATAAATATTATAATTAATATAAATATAAATATTTCTTTACAAATATTAATTATAATATTTATATTAACTATGAATATTAATTACAATTATAAGATCCAGTTAATATTTATATTAATTATAATATTTAATATTTAATATAATATTTCTATTAATTATAATATTTCTATTAATTATAATATTTATATTAGTTATAACATTTATATTACTTATAACATTTATATTAATTATAAAATTTATATTAATTACAATATTTAGTCTTAATACATATCCTTAAGTTCCACACTCACTCAATATAAACTATCCAGCCTAACGACCACACTAAACTTTTTAATATTATAATTAATATAAGTATTATAATTAATATTAAATATTATAATTATTATTTGTTAACATATGAGTTTTGGTTTAATTCTTCTATTTTTTTTTTTTATGACATTGTTGTTTGAATGTTAATCTAACTGATATGTCAAGTTACATAATAGTTATGTATATCATAAAACTTTTTATAAAAAAAATATTATAATTATTATAAATATTATAATTATTATAATAAATCTCTAGCTCAATCACTCACTCAATAATTGTTTCTTCTCAACCTCAATTCTATTTAGTTTTATTATAATACATTATAATTAATAAAAATACTATAATTAGTTTAAATATTATAATTAATATTAAAATTTGACCTTGTAATTATAATTAATATTTATAAATAAATATTCACATTTATATTTTATAAATATTAATTATAATTATAATTATTAGATCTAGTTTTAATATAAACAAAATTATTAATTATAATATATTTTTTAAAATATTTTAAACCAGTTTTGTATAAAAATAATTATGTAAAGGGAAAAAAAAGTTAAAATTAGTTATAGTCTCTAAACTTTCATAATAGAAACATGAATATTATAATATTATAATGTACTTCGTGATAAGAGTATGTTTGTGATGTAAAATAAAAATCAAGTTGTTTATTATCAAATACTCATTTAAATAGTTTATTTTTAATTTTTTTATAAATTTTTTGATGTTAAGTATCACTACGCAACTTGAGGTAGGCTGACACCTAAAGTAACAACAATCATCTGTCACTGTCATCACATGAAAAAAAATATTATTATTAAAAAAAAAATATGAGGGACTAACCAAAACTCATATGTTAAAACGATACATATGTATATTATACTTATTCATAAAGAATTATAAAAACAGACTAAATGAAAGTCTATTATACCAATGAAATGATTCTCAGTGAATAAATCATAAATTAGTCATTTATTTTGGATATGTTGATCTGTAGTAAGTCACCCATGAAAAACTTTACAGAATACTAGAGTTTTGAGTAAAAATAAAAATTATTTTTGAGTTATAAAAAAAAACAACATGTTTAATCTTTATTATTATTTAATTTTATTGTATATATTTTTAATATTTATTTTTTATTTTCTTATATTAGTTTATTTTTATTATATTATAATTAATTATATACCAATTGATTATATATAAAAAAAATAGCATAGATCATATAATTAATTATATATATAATTGATTATATATTTTCTATATAATAATAATAATAATTAAGTTAATATATTTTAAATAAAAACTTTAAACATCAATGTAAAACATTTTAAGTAACAACAATGATAGTTAATATATTTTAAAAATATTTAAATATTTTTTAAATAAAATGTTACATGATCTATTATTATAAATGAATAATAGATTATTTACTAAAATAAATTTATAATGGATTATATAATAACTATAATTAATTATTTATTAAAAAATAATACATAATTTATTATAGTGTGAGTATAGTCGATTATACCATTATAAAGGCTTTGATAATCAATTTTTTTATGTATCATGATTGATTACATTGGTATGAATTTTTTGTTTTTTATTTATCACTTTTTATATTCGTGCATCAATTGTTCTTCATTTTACATAACCACATACTTAAAATTTCAAATAACACGTTAATTTTCTTTTTTTTTTATATAAAAAGTTTTCATGTTAGGCATCACTATGCAACTTGACATTTCAACTAAACTGATACCTCAAGTAACAACAATCATCTGCCATCACATAAAAAAAAGATATTATTAAAAAAAATAAAAAAGAAAGAAAATACAAAAATATGTGGAAATTAGACCAAAACTCATATGTTAACAAAAATGATACATAGGTAAATTATACCTATTCATAAAGAATTATAAGAACAGACTAGCTGGGAGTCTATTATACCAAGATTCTCTATGAATAAATTCTAAATTAGCCAACTTATCAACACACGCATTCCCTTCACGAAAAATATGAGTAACCCTAAACCTGATTGTCCCACAAAAATTAAGACAAGTATTTCATTGATTCCGAAGCATCCACAAAACATTAGTCTTAGCAGTAAACGCATCACAAACGACTTTCTATGTCCCCCCAAATACCAATCCTCGCATGAATTGCTAGAGATCCAATAAGTCCAACATTTATTCCTTCAGACGTGTCAATTGGACAAATGCGTCCATCAAGGCAGAATCACATTCAAGCCAGACATTAGTAAGTTTCATTTTTTTAGCTTCCTCCATAGCATATATAACTCCATAAAACTCAGCAATCAAAACAGTCTGAACTTCAAGAAACGCTGAAAAAATACCAATAAATTCTCCCATACTCCCACGAAAAATACCTCCACAAGTAGCAAGACCAGGATACCCCTAACAGCCCCATCAGTATTAATTTTAACCCAGCCTGGTGAAGGAAATTCTCATATAATAGGAAGAAGACGAAGAACTTTACCACTACGAGTCTTAATACCAAAAAACTTAATCACGTTGAAGTCCAACATATCATTCTTCATTGAAGCTTTAGACGAATTTCCCACTAGACAAGTTAAATCTTTAATTA
>Ga0123342_1003292_pt1 | contig 26029 bp, 23 predicted proteins | sample Turbeawhitnodule_FD_89960 | JGI IMG/M metagenome (GOLD analysis project Ga0123342, IMG submission 89960) | Root nodule microbial communities of legume samples collected from Mexico - Turtle bean Mexico white nodule | ecosystem: Host-associated > Plants > Roots > Nodule | place: Mexico: Nepantla...
TGGGAGTCAGTAGGAACAGAGAACGGGTATATGGAGAGTGTTTGTTCTCAGGTTGTTTCAGGATCCGACAGTTCCTGTAAGTGGGAGTCGGTAGGAACAGAGAACGGGTCAGTGACTGACGTGCTAAAACTCAGGGGAGTTTTAACGAAGTCTTCAAAATGATTAAGAAGGCTGGTGGCAACTAGAGGTAGAACATTGAGTTTCGTCGACAGATTACAGAAGTACATGTACACAGTTGAAGCGCAGGTGAACATTGTTCTGTGACTTCAAGTGGGAGATTGTTGGGTATGAAGTCAAGAGCAATTGGGTTGGGCTGACAAGACACCATGTACACAGTTGAAGCGCAGGTGAACATTGTTCCGTGGCTTCAAGTGGGAGATTGTTGGGTATGAAGCCAAGACCAATTGGGTTGGGCTGACTAGACACATGTTTAGTGAGTGGGCTTAATTATTGTGTTCCTTTATTATCTCTATTAAAAAAGACATCATTGTGCTTGTAATTTGGTACGCAACAGGAAATAAATAAAACCTAATAGTTGCTCGTGTGGATGTAGGTTGCAGTTGGCGACCAAACCACGTTAAATCTTGTGTTGTTTATTTTCTGCAGTTGATTCGTGATTGTGTGTGTTGTTTCCGCGTGCGTTTTTACTATCATTTTGCACCAGTGTCACTGAAAATTTTGACAAATGATAGAAAAAAAGTTCGAAATAAATCAAAATTAAAACAATATTTTACCAAAAATAGGAATCTCAAATGCATTTTGCGCGTGACAAGTGACACTCTATAACGTTTACACGTGTCTCATTTCTCATTTTGAATTCTTTCACGGCGTCTCCCTATTTTTTATTACTTTTAATCTTTCTCTCTCTTTCATTTCTTCTTGCGCTTCTTTTTTTTTTTGCTTTATCTTTCTTTGCCCTCTCTCTCATTTTGTTCTTTGTTCTTTCATTTTTCCTTTTGCGTTTCTGTCACCACCACCTATTTCCATAGGTTTTTCTTCATCTCCATCTTTGTGAAACTGAATCCCCTCTATGTTTACACATTGAGGTATGATATTTTCGTTCTGTTCTACATATTGGTTTTTTCATTGTAGGGTTTTTGAGGTTTTAATCATATAGGTTTTTTCATTGTAGGGTTTTTGAGGTTTTAATCGTCATTCGTTATCTCATTTTGGGTTTTTATATTCTTTCACATCCACCACTACTCCCTAAGGTTTTTCTTCATTTTCATGTTTGTGAAATTGAATCCCCTGTATGTTCAAGCACCAAGGTAACATCTTTTGCTTCAGTTTTACGCCTTCTGTTTTTCATTGTCGATTTTTTAGGGTTTAATCGTGAATGGAGTCATTTTGTTTTTTGACTCCCTAGGATTTTCACTTTTAATCTATTTTTAACCGTATTTCAATTTTTTTTTGTCAAAGACCTTTCCTTTTTTTGCTTAATCTTTGTTTTTAATCTTTGGCTTACTAATTCTTTTTAGTATTTATGGTTTACACATTTCACCATTTTGAACTGTATTTTCAAGTAATTTTTTAAAAGTATCTCCTTTTTATGGTTAATGTTTATTTTGATACGTTGTCGGAATCCACTGTATATTCAGGCATCGATTTAAGGTTTTTCCATACTTTTTTACTCTTGTGTTTTTTTTCTTTCTAGAGTTTTTCATGGTTTAATCATCAATGGAGTCATTTTCTCTTTTTATTATCTAGGGTTTCCACTTTTAATCGATTATGAACTGTATTTAATTTTTTTTCTCAATCCTTTTGATGTTTAATCTTGTTTTTTATACATTTTCAGAGTCACGATGTTATTTTTTTGACACGTTATGCTTAGATTATGTATTTTTCCCAATCTGTGTTATAACTTTTCTAGGTTTTGATTATTCAAAAAATGTTTCCTTTTTCATGATCCTTAATTGATGGAGTTTTTGTTTTTATTCACATGTCTCCCTTGAAAGTAATGTTCTAAGCACGATATGTTGTTTTGGTTTCACAGTTCACCATTCCCATTCCATATATATGCTTTTTGTTTCCAGTTCACCATTCCTATTATGCATTTTCGTTTTATTTCATAACTGATCCTTACAATGTCGCGTTTCAGCCAACCTACGAATTCCACCAAAGATGTTAATCCTAAAAATGGAAATTATATTCTTATAGCAAGGGTCATTCATTTATGGTTTTTTGTTGACTTCAAGAAAACAAAGTTTCCATTCTCAATGGAAATGGTCATACAAGATAAGGAGGTGAAGTATTTTGTCCTTTTTTTTTATTGTTTAGTACCAAAGTTTATTTTAACTTCTTCTATTCCTGATTTACTTTTCTTTTTTTTAGGGTCACACAATTCATGTTTATGTTAGGACATCACTAATTTATAAATTTCAAAACGGTATTGTTGAGGATAATGTTTATTCTTTCCAATTTTTTACTCTTTCCACTAATTCAGGATCTTATAAAACAACCCGTCACCATTACAAAATTCATTTCCAGTTTGGAACTAAGGTAACATGTTTAGGTAATGATCCCTCAGTACACTCCAATGTATGTGTTAAGAGCTTATGGTTTTATACCACTTACTTAGTGGGTTCGTTCAGTTATTATGCATTGAGTTCAATATATTTGTTTAGGGTTTAGTGTAAAATAATTAATGTTTTTTCATGTTTTTGGAATACTCACATGTGTAGGCACTAAAAAATAGCTTAATAGAGCAGGGAAATCAACTCAGTTAAATGTCATATCCATTCAAGTTCATGGGTAAGCTAATATTTTGAAATACAATTAATTCATTTCAATAACAACCAATGCAATTTTTTTCATTACAATTTTTTGTTACAATAGGTTCCAAATGGAGTATACCTTATTTGGTAACTATATTGATGACTTGAATGCATTCCTGTTATCCAGAGAGTTCCAGACTGTGTTTATGAATATGATGTTTGCTAAAGTGAAGGTTTTGTGAATTGATAAAATTGTATTATATGTTATTTATTTGTGCATTTTTCTCTTATTTATTATAACTTAATTATATATATGGCTCTAGACAAGTTTTGTCTTGAAAACGTTATGATCAAACTGTATGTTTTTTATATCTTCACTTTATGATTCTTGTTTTTGTAAATGACATGCCTTATACTATATACTTTTATTTTTTTACAAATTGCTTGGATGTTGTGAAGGATGTTCTTGCTCCATTTGTGGAACACCTTCGCAAATGGAGGCTCATAAAGAGGTGGTGGTACATGCATTTCTACAGGAGGTTGATTGCTAGAAGTGTGAAAATTGACAGCGACTGGAAGCATTTTTGTGGTCTTCATTCATTCCGTCAAGGCCACAAATTATCTTTAAATGTCATAGCATGATGTTAGCCGTTCAGGCTAATGTTTTCCCTTTGGTGGAAACCAAAACAATATTTCTATTTTGTTGTTTTATTCGAGGACTGCTATTTCTTTTCTTAGCTGTTCATGCTAATGGTATTCCTTTGGTGGAAACCATAACAATTTATATTTTCGTTGGTTTATTTGAGGATTGATATAATTTGTTCATGTTTATTATGATTCTTATTATGTTTATTTATATAATTTGTTGTTTGCATTACTTGCAATATGCATAGATTATGGGTTCTATTTTTCATTCATTATCTGACATATTTATACTTGTTGGCATAATTCAATATGCTTTTCACACTAAAACAATTGTCACTACATTAAAGTTCATCAAAAGATATTCATGATTTATGTTAATTTCTTATTTTTTCTGAATATTCTTGAATGGTTATTTCTGATTATATTATTAATATTTTATTATGTATTCATTTGTTTATTGATTTAGCAGAAAATTATTATGGCATAGAGGTTTACTTTTGCTTTAATTTTAGTTTAAAATAATTTATTTTTGCTGTCAAAGTACTATTTTATTTTAGTTCAAAAGTTTAATAATAATCAATGTGTTGTCATTTCTATTATATTTTATTTGAATTTATATTTATATGAGAAAGGTGGTGGCATAATTTGATGTTCACCGAAATCAAGTTTCTATTAAGAAACACACATTTTTATTCATCCATTTTACATTCAATTTTACATTCAATGTACTTCATTTTTTACCTAGTTTTTTTTAATGTTTTTTTTATTTAACATTAGAAATTGATATTGCAGTGATTATGAAGATACTTTTGAGATTTGAACTACAGCTGAAATTCGTGGCCAAGAGGCGAAGTTAAATCTATAACTTCGTTGGGAACATCAGATTAGATAGTTTTACTTTGGATATTTAAAATTATTTCAGATTATTGTAATGTTTATCTTATGGACAAAATTCATTCATTTTTTAATATTAGTTATCATATTTTAACTACCGACAGTGTGTAAATTAATATAATTTGATTGATGTTATTTGTTATTATGGAATGTATTTATACTTTTATTTTAATTTTAATGTTTTATCTCATAATTTTCTCATAATTTTGTACGTTGTATGGAGAATAAATATGTGTTAAATTTAAGAAACAAAAATACCAAAATTGAAAATGTGGAACATAAAAGAAATCATAAAAATCTTTTTAAATAGTTGATCCAGTGACAACTTAATTTTTTTAGATGAAAGATAAAACTTAACTATAATAATATACTTTATAATGTATCTATGATTAAAAAATGGGCGTAACTCTTGACACATGTCATCACCACAAAAACCTTACAGAAAATAAGAGAAATCAAATATTCCTAATTTTAGCCAAAATATCTTTTTGATCTTCATTGTGTAATTGACATGCTGCACTCTATAATCTCATTTATGTCAGACGGGTTGCCATTTTCCTTCTAATTTCATCACCTCATAAATGTCTCTCTTTCTCTGTCTTTCGCATTTCCTCCTCTCTCTCATATGTTTTGTGCTTTCTCTACTCTGTCACAACCACTACTACTCATAGATTTTTCTTTATTTTCATCTTTGTCAAAGTAGGAATATGTTGTCATTCTTTTGTATGCATGTGACAACAAAACTGCATCGTTCGGTGATCTTTTCCCAAAATCGTGTAACATGTTTTCTAGGCTTTTGAATTTGGTAAGAACTTTGCGATTTACATTTATGTTGTTTTGGCCATTTATTGTTTAAATGTGTTGGCTTAATCGTTATTACAGTCATTTAGATTTATGACTATTTAGGTTTTCCACTCTGAATTTGTTTTGAACTTTATTTCAATGTTTGTTTTTCAAAGATATTAATTTTTTATTTTAGTGTTTATTTTAATCATTGTATGAGTGATTTCAATTTTTTTATTTATTTAGGATTTCCTTATTTGTGAAACTAAATTCACATTAGTTCAAGAATCGAGATAAGGTTATTTTTTCTTTTGTACGCATGGAAAGCAAAACTCCATCCTTCGATGAGTCGTTTCTCCAAATTGTGTAAAATGTTTTCTAGGTTCTTTAAAGTGGTAAGAACTCCATTTGCCATATTTTTATTTTTCAATATTTGTTGTTTAAATTTCACGTGTTAATCGGTATTACATTCATTCTGAAAATGTTATGCTTAGTTTGGTTATTTTTTTCAAATTGTGTTAAACCTTTTCTCTATTTTCATTTATTAAAAAATGTTTCCTTTTGCATGATCTTGATTTTCTGTACTTTTTGGTTTGACACACATTTTTTGGCAGTTAATTAATCTTTTGTTTAACTTTTTTTTTTTATTTTCTGTCATGTGTAATGTTTGTTTTTATATTGCTTTCAGAGTCATTATGGGTTATCATTCTAAATTTCAACAAATTACTCTGCTTAACCTTCTTTCCTTTCTGCCTATTGTTAATTTTGTTTTCTTATACTTTTTATACTCATTCGAGTTTTTTATTCATTCCAAAATTCATAACTAATCATTCTGAATTATATTCTTTGTTCTCTGACATTAATATGCTCAGAGTATTTATTTTTCCTAAATTGCACTACAAGAAAATCATGAAATAGAAACCAATTTTTAGAGACAAAAATAATTAGTTGCAATAGTAATTAAATTAGAAACCATTTTAGAAACTAAAAAAAAATTGGTTTCTAAATTAGTTTCTAAATTGGTATCTAATTAGCAACCAAGGTATTGGTCTCTAAAACCTTGATTGCTAATTAGATACCAATTTAGAAACTATTTAACAATAATAGAAACTAATTTAGAAACCAAATTTTTTTAGTTTCTAAAATGGTCTCTAATTTAGTTACTATTGCAACTAATTATTTTGGTCTCTAAAAATTGGTTTCTATTTCATGATTTTCTTGTAGTGTTGTGTTATACCTTTTTGTAGTTTTTGATTCTTTAAAATTTTTTTCCTTTTTCATGATCCTTAATTGATGTAGTTTTTGTTTTTATGTACATGCTTTCTATAAAAGAAATAGTTAGTATGGTTCATGATTTTTAATTTCTGTACTTTTTGTTGTTATGGACATTTTTTTTAGTAAAGTCATCTTTTACTGACTTTTTTTTTTATCAGCAAAGATCTTTTGCTTACCTAAAACTCTTTACCAATTGCAAAATTCAAAATAGTTTTATTTTCTGACCCTACTCTGATTTTTTTTTGTAATCTTAGGCCTTTTGGATTTTGAAATCACCAATATATATGTTCCTTTTTATTTATTTTTAAATAATTAAGTATGACATCTTAAAAAAAATAATATATATATATATATATATATATATATATATATCTTGGTATGTTATTTGTTTCATAGTTCAGTTTTTGCATTTTGCCTTCTCCTTTTATTTGAAAACTAACACTTACAATGTCGCTATTGAGACAAAATACCAATTCCATCAAAGATGTTAATCCTACAAATGAAAATTGGATCTTGATAGTAAGGGTCATTCGTATGTGGTTTGTCTCTAACTTCAAGAAAACCAAATTTTCATTGTCAATGGAAATGATGATACAAGATAACGAGGTCATCTATTCTATAATTTATTTTCTTGTTGTTTTCGATCAAAGTTTAATGTAAATTCTTCTAATCATGCTTTATTTTTTCTTATTCTTTTCCAGGATCATACAATTCATGTTTCTATTAGGAGAACACTAATTTATAAATTTCAAAAATGATATTGTTAAGGATAAGGTTTATGCGTTCCATTTTTTAAGTGTTTCCACTAATTCAGGATCGTATACAATAACCCTTCACCATTACAAAATAAATTTCCAGTTTGGAACTAAGGTAACCTCTTTAAGTAATGATCTGGTTTCAACTGCAACACCGCAGTACAATCCAATGTCTGTGTTAAGAGCCTTTGATTTTGATATTGATTACTTAGTCGGTAAGTTTAGTTATTGTGGTTTGAGTTCAATTTATTTGTTTCCATCTGTGTTGAAGTCATTTTTTTTTGTTACAAACGTTATTGGAATACTGACAGGTGTAGGCATTGAAAGAGAGCTTAATAGAACAGGTTCATCAACTAAGTTAAATATCATCTCCATTGAAGCTGATGGGTAAGCTAATATTTGGCAGTAAAACCAATGCAAAATGTGTGTTTTTACAATTTTAATTTTAATTTACAACAACTTCAGAATGGAGTGCACATTATTTAAGAACTATGTTGATGACCTAAATGCATTTTTGTTATTCGGAGAGTTTCCGAATATGGTTATCAGTATTCAGTTTGCTAAAGTAAAGATTTTCCAGGGTATGTGAACTGATAAAACTGTAACTTATGTTTTTATTATTGTATTTAGATAAATTTTATTATAACGTAATGCGTTTTATTTCACTGTAGACAAAGTTTGTCTCCAAAATTGTATGGAATGTACGGAAATAATATACAACATATAGTCTAAAGAGGCAATCGAGCTTAAGAAAAAGTTAGTTTAATAAACTCTTTGTTACTCAATACTTCAAAGTTAAGACATAGTCTAACCACAAATTTAACATTTATAGGATGATTGAGACTACAAATTCTCCTATACAGGGACTTAGTCAATTGTTTGATTCTGGAAAACAAAATGTGGAGGATGAATTCATCCACTTGATTCCAAGAAATACTATTCAAGGACTGAAGGATTGCAAGGAGTACTATTATTTTTTAACAATTTATTCAAATGAATTATGTATACTTTAAGTTCAGAAGTTATTTATTTTGTTCTAGGAAAGCACTTTTGTTGTCTTAGCTACTATAAAACATATTGTAGTTGATGATGATTGTGGTACACTGCTTGCTTATGCAATGCAATAAAGTCGTTTATCTAGATTCCAAAATATTCTTTTTGAGAAGTGTAACAAGCATGTTATCAAAGTGCAATCAAGGTATTATTTGTATTTCCCACAATTATTTTTTCCTTAAGTCTTATATTAATAACATTTATTATATTATATTTTTTTTAACCTTTTTGGTATTTGATATCTCAGGTATAAGCTCAAGGTGCGAGTTATTGATGATACAAACTCCACCACTTTTGTTCTTTTTGACAAGGATACAACTAAAGTAATCAATAAATCTTGCGCTGAATTATTTGAATATCATGTCAAGGTAAATTTTCAAAACTTGCATATGTCTATTAATGCATATAAGAAAAGGTTAGTATATAAATTTATATATTTTTATGTATTTTTAGAACGCTGCCTCTGGTTTAATACCGAAAGAATTTGGTGTTTTGATAGACAAAGTTGTGTTGTTTAAAGTTGGTTGTGTTAAAGATCAATCTCATAGGTTTGACCAATCATTCCGTGTCAAAAAGTGTGTATTGATCCTAATATTATCCAAAGATTTTTTTATGGTGGTCTTGAAAGTGTGGTATGTATTCTTATTTCATTGTAGTCTGTGTTACATTTCATTGTCAAATTCCTTATGTATAGTTTTTTAATTTAATTTTCATGTTGCCAAGGAGCTTCATTCTCAAAAGAAACTGTTGTGCACTATCAAAGATGTTGAACATGATTATTCCTCTGCACCACTTGTTGAGGTATTGTTTATTTAAATAATTAATTTACACAATTTAAATTTGTGTACTTAATATTGTAGGATTTGTTTAATAAATTTTCAAATGAGGCTGCTAAATTGCAATCTCAAACTGATGACTCAATGAGTGATATTCTCTTAAGTGTTGAAATGGTAGCTTCCGTGCTTAAAAGATATTTTGCTTCTCCTTCCCACACACCGGATGATGATATCCCATTGAGGATTGGAATTTGATAGTGAAGTTTTAATGGTTTGTAATTTTAATGATAATTTTTCATGTATTCGTGACACTACTTGGACAATTTTTGTTTCTATTCGATATTGTGTAGACATTGTTTAATTTCTATTCAAAACATATTATGATATATTAATAGAATTACTTTTTAAAGTCTGTTTACGTAATATTGTTGGTTTTATCATTGGATATAATGTTTCAGGTACCTAATTACCTTATGCTTAATCTTCACGTTATAATTATATTTTAAAGTTAAATATTTTTGCCTTTTTTAACACTGATTTTGTTGTTGTTCATTTTTATTTTTCGATTTATGTGGCTTTAATAAGGTGTTTTTTTTGTATAAATGATATAATGACTCATTTTTTTTAGCTATGTTAGGTAAGATTGTTTGTTTCATGAAAGGCCATAATGTTATAGGTATGCCAATTACCTTATAATTACTCGTCAATTTACATATACTAAAGTTGTATAACTGATCATTTTCCCTTTTTCTTAAGGCCATTTAAATAATATTTTTGTTTCATAGGACCAATTGTTACAGGTATGTAAAACTATTTGTTTCCTACAACTTTGTTCTTCATTTTCAATTTTCAATATATGTTGGTGTAATTAGGTCATTTTCTTATCCAACTTTACTTAATTTCTTTTGTGTCATGCTCATCATTTTTATGTCCATGTTAAGTGTTTTTCTCTATTAGTTATACTCATTTTTTTCTTAGGTCTCTTGCATCTTTACTTCATATGTTAATTACGGTTGGCTTATTTAAAGGACTACAAGAAAATTATTAAATAGAAACCAATTTTAGAGACCAAAATTAATTAGTTTCTATATTGACTAAATTAGAACTTGGTGAGGAGTGGACCCTTGTAGATAGTGCAGGGAACGTCCATATAGCATTATAACGAGGATTTATTATCTCCCAAAATAGTGTATGGATGGTGGACTTCGAGTAATTTTTATGGCTTTAAAGGCGACCACCATATATTATTCCCTTACGTTAGTCAAAACTCTTTCCATATAATTGTTTATATGGGAGAGGCCTCTGAAAGTGGTGTAAATCATTATTTAGAGGAAGTTGAAGGGAGGGAATCGCTGACCATTGGTCCCTTTGACCATTTCTCCATAAACTTGTCTCTATTACACATCCATGTGAGTTATCTGTTAGTTTAAATTTTTTTTTCTTTTAAATGTCATGCCTTATATTCTATTTATTTTGTTGAGTTATTACTTGGATGTTGTTGAAGGATTTGCCTGCTCCTTTTGCGGAATATCTTTGCAAAGGGAGATTTAGAAAGGTTACGCTGCATGGACTATTCAAGGAGGTCAAATGCAAGGTCTTAATAGGAAGGTTTCTTGCCAGAAGCATTAAACTTGGCAGTGGTTGGAAGATTGTTTTCTTCTTCATTCTTTCTGTGAAGGTGAAAAACTTATCTTTGAATTTGATAGTAAGAAGCCTTCTTCTTATATCAGGGTTTTTCTATTGATGATAAGTCACTATGTTAGCCAAAATGGATAATTTTATTTTATATCTGATGTGAGTTGATTTTAGATTTGTCCATTTTAAGGGTGACACTTTGTTTATGATTTGGATTTTAGCAATTGTAAGGTGAGACTTAGGGAAGATCCCCATTGGGCACGAACTTAACCAAGTGGTTAAGTAAGTCTGAAGGTACACTTCTGATGTGAGTTGATATTAGGTTGATTCATTAGATGACCCTTTTTAGAATTAGGATTAAGATTCTTAAGCAATTATGGTGAGAAAACTAAGGAAAAGAACAAGAACAAACTAACCAACTAAAACAACAATTAGAAGATTGAACTTATTAGAATTAGAAAACAAGAACAATGAACCAAATGAAATTAAGAATCAACTCAATCAAACCAAATAGAAATACATTCTAAAGAAGATGAATCGATTGAAACATCCAACAAACACATTCAACCGATTAGAATCAAGAAACAAGAACATTTTATCGATTGAAATTAAGAACAATTGAACAAAACATGTTTAGAATTTGATATGGAATGGAAATGGAAGAAGAAGATGAAAAGTCGGAAAAAACTTATGTGGTTGAAGCAAGGGAAGTTATTCATGCCACTTGGAAGGTGAATAGACTCCAAGATAAGTGAAGAATGCCGCCACTTGAGAACTCCTAAAGACTCACAAGATAAGACTAGGAAAAGGAGAATAAGTCTCACAAATTCTCACTCAATTTGAGAAGAGTAACTTTACTTCAAATTCAATGTGTCTTTACAAGAGCCAAGCACCTATATATATATAGTGTAGAAGGTCGGTCATTCAAAAGGCAAAAGTGGGAAGAAGCAAATTAAAAGGCCCCAAACAAGTCACAAACTCTATGGAAAGTGCGACTTTTCTACAACTTTCTCATAAGTCCTACACTCCTTTTCATACTTCCTTTTTATGTTCTATTTTAAATCTACTCTAAAGAAGTTACAAAAAGATATATCAATTGAAGCTTATCTACTAATGCTTGTGCCCTTGCTCTTAGTAATCATTTGAGGCATGACGGATGATGAAATTATGTGTTGGGCTTGGGCCTCAGTTTGGGCTTGGACCTCAATGTTAAGAACACTAATAAGAAGATCTTCAAGTGTTGTGTTTCTTAACCATTCCTCCTATTGATGGAATCCATGGTCATCTCTTTATGGATTTGGGTCGTATCAACTTCCAAAGGTAAAAGGAAAAACACAATGTATAGTGAAGATGATGTAGAGTTGCAGAATTGAAAGAACATAAAAAGAAACAATTATGATGAAGGTAACCGAATTGAAAATGGAAGCAAAAGCAAGAACATAAACAAAATGAGTAAAGGTGTAATGGAAAATGGAAGAAGCGGTGAAGGAAAGAAAGCTTACGGTGATGGACAAGAGTGAACACGCCACTTGGAGTGTGGATTCTCAAAGATAAGTGAGGAGGGTCGCCACTTGAAGAGCTCTCACTCTCACAAGATAAGACCTAAGCTAGGAGAACACAAGTCTCACACAATTTGTGTAGAGTTTTTCTTTTATTTCAAAATTCAACATGAGAATACATGGAGTAAGGCACCCTAATTATAGGAATGGGTGCCTTGAAAAATAAGAAGAGAAAAGGCATGATTGTAAACAAGGGAGGGGCGGCCTCTAGGGTTGACAAAGTCAAGGTTGCACCCTAGGTTCAATATTCTAGAAACTAGGTCAACTTTCTACCCTAAAAGGCTAGGCACAAGCTAAAATGATAAGCACACCCCCTATTGTGCTAAATGAAACCTATTCTATTGAGATTAAAAATAAGGACACTAGCTAACGCTTAGGCCCCATGGTCGGGCTCTACTCCTCATGATCCTCTAGGAAAGACTAGGTGTTGATGCATTGGTTAGAAGTGGATCCTGACCTAGCCCTGTATCTTGAGTCATGCTCTGAGTCATCCTCCTGGAAGGTTGGGCTTGGTCAATGTGAGCGCTCTCTCTCAGGTCCTCATCACCCTCTCCGGATGGGAGAGAATTTGTACACGTAATTGCAACACCTGTAGAGAAAGGAGTTAGATGACTAACATTGAAAAAATGACTTCCTAAATATGCGTTAGGTAAATCTAACTCATAAGCATTGTCATTGATCCTTTTAATGATCTGGAAAAGACCATCACCAAGTGGTAGGAGTTTGGATTTCTTTTGAGTAGGGAAGCGATCCTTCCTCAAGTGAAGCTAAACCCAATCCCCGAGTTCAAAGATCAATGCCTTGCGCTCCTTATTGGTGTGTTGATCATACTTGCCTACATTCCTTTCAATTTGGAGCTTGATGTGATGGTGCAAGTTTTTAATAAAAGAAGCTTTTTCAAAATCATCCTTGCACTATTGAACAAGGCTTTGATGTCTCTAAATCTCTATGGATTGCTTGAAGGCTGGATGTAGCTTGTGTGTGTGTTCTGAGTAGTTTTAATTGTAAATCCACTATTAGTTAAGATTCAAAGTTGGTTTAAATAAAATCTTTTTGAAAAAAGAGTGTTTTACAAAGAAGTGGAAAAACAACTAGTTGTTTTATCGTTTCAATTGATTGTTTAACACTTAGTGTTTTTGAAACAGGTTTGACAAAGCTTAAATTGGTTGACTTTGTTGTTAAGCCAATTCAATCGGTTGTTTCAACAATTCAACCGAATGTTTTTTTAAAACTCTTAACGGAATTTGTTAAGTTTGGTAAATATGTTTTAATTGATTCAAAACTGTTTTGGCTCCTTCATTAAATGTTTTTAACTTCCTTTTGGAGTTTAAATAGTTGTTTTACGCTCCTGGTAATAATGATTTGATATTAATCTTTTGAAAATAGTTTTTCTTCAAGATTTACATCAAGCTTTGATTAAACTTGCTAAGAGTGGAATATGATTGATGTGTAATCTTTTGTGATTCAATCTGTATCAGTTGTGATCATTCCTTATTCTCTCTTGATCTGTTAATGACTTTTTACGGCAAGTGCATCGCGTTTGTCAGAAGTAATAATTGTCCCTAAGGACGAATATCAATCCCACAAGGAACAATGAATTATCAAGTACAATATTCACTAAAATATAACAACAAAACAATAAAAAGAGTGTTGAATTTAGTGTGTTGGCAATGATCAATAAGAAAACAAACAAAGAATTAGTTGCTTCAGTTTGAAAAATAGGAATTAGGTTTCATCTCTCTCACTCTCATGTATTTTGGTTAGCATGTCAATATTAAGTTCTTTGATTGAAATTGATGCCTGTAGAAAATTCATTTATATCGATCTCTCGCATATAAAATTCTTAAAAATGTTTCCTAAATATTGATCTCTCACATACTTATAAAAACAACTTAGAAATCACAATAAGACGTTAATGGCAATTAACATTTCAAGTCTATCTCTAGCATTCAAATATGTTAAGTATTGATGTTAAGGTCCGAACCCTAAAAATACCTCTCGGTCAGATTTAAGATCCTCAATTTTTCACGGAAAGTTAAAAGTAGAACAAAAATACCAATAATCAATCAAGAAATGAATATTAATATATACGATATCACCTCAATATATAAGAGTTTGAGCAAATTATTCCAAATCCCAAAGGGTAGAATTAGTCACGCATACTTCTAGCACCTTCCATTGTCCCAATTGGGTTACAATTCACTCTATGGTGTTTTTCTCTCAATCTGACACCCTAGGGGTTGAACCTCTAGCCCCCTATTTAACCTAATTTTATAGGGTTAGGTTGCTTCCTGTGTCGCGCTAATGGGCTAAGTGATAAAACATAAAAAAAGGCACAATCTTTCTTTGCATCTTTTTCCATTCTTGGACCTTCCAGCTTTCTCTTTTTTGCTCAAATTATTCTCCTTTACTCCAAATCTTCAATCCTTCCTAGAAATATGCAATTAACACCAAATTTGGGAATAAAATGCTCTTATTCAAATAAAACTCATAAAAATATATTAAAAAAAGTATAAATTCAGAAATTAGGGATTATTTTACATGTAAATTAGCAATAAATCCTCATAAGTGCCTATATTTTAATATGAAATATTACTGAAATTAGGCATTTATCATCTGTATTTCTGTAAATATTTTTTTTTCACAAAGTCAGAGGTTGTTCTGATCTGTGATGTGTTTTTTTGCCAAAGGTAGTGTGTGTTCTTGAGGGGTTCAAGATCACTTCTTTGGTATGTGTGGTTTGTAATCTGTGGCTGATTGCATAGTGAAATACCCAGTAGTTTCTGGGAATTGGATGTAGCTCTTGGTGTAAGAGTTAAACGGTATAAATCTGTTTGTGTGATTCTTTCCCTGATCTCACTTATATCTGTTTTAAGTTGTTTTTATTAACCGCTGATAAAAGCAACTGGTTGAATCGCATAAACAAACAGTTGATTTTATGGAAATCAACTAAAACAGTTTTGTATCTTGGACATCTTGAATCCTTTAACTTTGATTCTTCATTAGCTTTCTCCATACCTTCAAAGTTTGCGAAAAAAGTTTAAAAACAAGTCACCCTCCTCTTGTTTTAGGCCTACAATTCTAAAAATTGACATCAAGGGCTAGGTTCTTGAAAGTTACTCAAGTTTTGATCAAAAATATGTTTTTATGGTTGATAACTACCTTTTGGGAAATGTGCTTCTATAAATAGACCACCACTATTTTTTGGTGTAAATTACCAATTATGGAAGGTAAGGATGAAAATCTTTGTTGAATCAATTGACAAAGGTATTTGGGATGCAATTAAAAATGGTCCTTTTATCCCTATGATTGAAAATGAAAAAGTAATTTATGAAAAACCTTGATCCCAATGAGCAATAAAGTAAAAAGGCACAATATGATTGTATTACTAAGAACATTATCACATATGCACTGAGTTCATACAAGTTTTTCAGGGTGACTCAATGTGAATCAACAAAGGAAATGTGGGATACTCTTGAAGTGACTCATGAAGGCACCAATGATGTGAAAAGGACAAGGAAGCACACTCTCATACAAGAATATGAGATGTTCAGAATGCAGAAGGGAGAAAAAATTGTAGAAGTGCAAAAACGGTTTACTCACATTGTAAATCATCTTATGAGTCTTGGGAAAACATTTGATAAATAGGAGCTAAATATCAAAATTCTCTAGTGTCTTGATAGATCATGGCAGCCCAAGGTTACTGACATATCTGAATCAAAGGATCTAACCTCCATGAACACTGCCTCATTGTTTGTAAAGTTTAGAGAGCACGAGTTAGAGATGAATAAGCTAAGTGTTCAAGAGAATGAGGACAAACATGTGAGGACAATTGCATTGAAGACTGTTGGGAACATAAACTCTCAACATTCTAGTGATGCAGTGAAGAAGAGAATCTTAACTTGTTGTCAAAGAAGTTCAACAAGTTCTTAAAGAATAACGACAACAAAAGTCATACCAATGACAGGTATGTTAGTAAGAAACCTACTGATTTCAATGCTAACAAATATACATGTTTTGGATGTTGTGAACAGAGGCACATAAAAGTTAAATTTCCTAGTAAAGAAAGAAAAGATAAAAAGTTAAGTAAGAAGTTTGAAAATAAGGGCAAATAAAAAAGATCCTACATTGCTTGGGATGAGAATGATGTATCATCATCAAATGACTCTTCAAGTGAAGAAGAAAAAGCAAATTTGTGTCAAATGGCCAAGGGTGAAAATGACACAAGCAGTGTAAGTTCTTGTTTCTGTTAATATTGAAAATTATCGTCATCTTCTTGAAGCTTTCAAAGAAACACATGAGGAAGCTAATAGATTGGCTCTCTTGAACAACCGATTGAAAGGTTTAAATAATTGGTTGGAAAATAGAGTTAAAACATTGGAAGAAGAGCTGGAAAATTCGAAAAATGATTTTGAAAATCTAGAATTGATTTATAAAAACTCTTCTTGCAAGTGTAACTCTAGTGTTTGTGAAAACTATGAATCTCTTGAAAAGAAGGTTCACTACCTTGTAAAAAACAGTGGATAAACTTTCAAAAGGAAAATCAAATTTTGAGACTGTTCTAGCATCTCAAAATTGTGTTTTTTGAAAATTTGGTTTGGGTTTCTATCCGTAGAGGAAGAAAAATGGAATTTCAAACCCTTACTCCACTGTAACAGAAAAACAACCAATTGAAAAATCAAAACAACCGGTTGTTACATGTTTTTACTGCATGAAAGGAGACCATTCTATTAGGTTCTATAAAATTAGGAAATTTTTTGTTCCTAAAGGTGTTATGAAGTGGATTCCTAAGAATCCTAAGGGTTCAAAGGATCCAATTGATGCTCATGGATCCAAATTTGTAAGGGGACCAAATCTTAGTGCTTGATTTTATCGTTTTGCAAGTTATCTAAAGAATTCAGAATCTTTGAGCTAGAGAATCAAGTGTGAAAGGTAAGATTTGAATTGAACTTCTTGTTGCAGATCTTAATTGTATTTTGTTTACTTGATAGTCAAGTGGATATCTTTAAATCATGTATCATAGTTATTTGACAGTAAAACTTTGCCTAAAGAATAAAAGAATTTATCTTTGAGTTAAATGGTATTTTCTTTTACTTGATTTATGAATGATCTCATTTGATGTCTCTAAATATGAAATCACTCATTTATGCAAGGGCATGTAAGTATTTCTATTATGGTTTTTCTTTGTCAATAATCCTTGGTTTGTGAAATGTCTTAATTGTTGTCACATAAAAACAACTGATTGTTTTCACAAAACAATTGTTTCCCCTCTAACAACATTGCATTCAATTGGATTCATTTCTCTATCCATTGCTTCTGTTGCAGATTCTTTCTCCAAGCTGTTACGAGTCAAATTGCATTTATCATGGGTCTGATTTCACTCTGAAAGGAAGTTACATTGGTCATAAATATAATATATTCCATATCTTTTAGGGAAAATTAAGAGCCTTTATGACTAGTCAAAGTCTACATGTTCTTTCCATGTGATTTTTGGTGCTGACTGACGTGGGACTGTGTGCCTGTGAACAAAATTTTTTTCTTGAGGAAAAAAACCCACTAAAAGCCAAAATATGAAGCTGCTTTTGGTGCCTATATAACAATGCTTTATGCAGTTGTTTTTCTTCACGAAATCAACCCATTGCCTATATCTCTTGTTTCTTTTCAAATTTGCTACATTCTTCTTCTTGTTTCATAAATTTCTTTCTTCCTCCATGGATTCCACACCTCCTTCCTCTGAAAGGATGAAAACCCGTGGAATAAAGAGGGGGTGGGTGGCGCTTAGAAGGATGCTTATCGGGAGAGGATGAGAAGAATGAGAACTATCTCCATGAGACTAGTAGAAAAGCTATCAATAATCCAAAGATTATCTCTTTCAATTGGTTGAAGGAGCAAACGCTTACTGGAGTGAGGGTTCTTCTCAAAGAACAACTGCTAAAAAGGTTCTTGGAGATGTCAGGAAACATCTATCCTGACCTTGTGAGAGTTTTCTACACCAACCTCCAATTTGTTGGTAACAATCTTGTCTCACACGTAAAAGGGGTTGATATGGAAATTACTCATGAAGTTTGGTCTACAATTACTGGCTTGAAGTATGCAGATTTAAGGATTAACAAAGGCAACATTGGAGTTGTGGAAGAGTTTAATAAAATTTAGTTATATAGGAACTGCCTGAAGATTCCTCAATCAAAAGTAAGAAACTTTTATGTGGGAGGATTGAAGCTGAATGAAAGACTCATTGCCTTCATAGTGACTTGGATGCTAACACCAAGGGGGAGTAACCATTTTGTGCTGGCTGAAGAGGATCTTCTCTTCATCTATTGCATCATGAACAAGATCAAAATCAATTGGATTCACATCATCAAGGAGCATATGCAAAAATCCATGAGGTTAAGTGATTATCACTATCTCTATGCTATTTTGAGCTCTAAGTTTTTGCATTATTTTGAAGTGGATCTTGATGAAGAGCAAACCGAAGTGGTGAAGTCATCACATGAGGTGAACAATGGTTCACTTAGCAAGATGGGTTTCACCAAAATTGGTGGAAGATGGGTAAGCAAGGATGAAGATCAAGCTGGCTCCTCAAGTGGTGTTCAAATTGAAAATGAGGATGAAGAGCAAGTTGCTGCTGGTGGTGAAAATGTTGGTGCCTTCGATGCTAGACCAAGTGCAGGAAACATGGGAGAACGCATCACATCAATGTCACCTTTTGAAAGGTTGATGGTGAGTAGAATGGATGCAAGGTTTCAGAATCTTGATGAGCAGATTAAAGTTGTCCAAAATCAGCTTTTTAAGCTACAATATGGCAAGGATGATTGAAGTCTTTTAATGGTTGAAGTCTTTTAATTTGCCATGTTTAAGCTGAACAATTTGCTATGCTGCTTTATGGTTTAAATTTCTGAACAATTATTTTTTTATCCCTCCTATTATTCTATATGTGAAGACAAATAGGGGAGAATATGTTGCTTTATTGCTAGTTTATAATTGTTTTATTTGGTGGTTTAAAGTTGTGCAGAAACTCTGATTTTGCTGATTTTCTTTGTGAAAATCATATAGTGAAAACTGGTTTAGTGGTGCAAGGGAATCTAGATATGATTACTCTAGTACTACATCTTTTTAGTTGTTTTGCAGGTACTATCAAATTCAAAAAAAGCAACACAAACAAACAAGGGATTTCTCTTCATCAAATAGGGGAAGATTGTTACACAAGGCTTTGATGTCTCCAAATCTCTATGGATTGCTTGAAGGCTGGATGTAGCTTGTGTGTGTGTGTTCTGAGTAGTTTGAATTGTAATTCCACTCTTAGTTAGGATTCAAAGTTGGTTTAAATAAAATCTTTTTGAAAAAAAGAGTTTTTTACAAAGAAGTTGAAAAAAATCAGTTGTTTTATCGTTTTAATCGGTTGTTTGACACTTAGTGTTTTTGAAACAGGTTTGACAAAGCTTAAATTGGTTAACTTTGCTGTCAAGCCAACTCAATCGGTTTTTTCGACAATTCAACCGATTGTTTTTTGAAAACTCTTAATAGAATCTGTTAAGTTTGGTAAATTTGTTTTAATTGATTCAAAGCTGTTTTGACTTCTTCATTAAATGCTTTTAACTTCCTTTTGGAATTTAAATAGTTGTTTTACGCTCCTGGTTGTAATGATATGAGATTAATCTTTTGAAAACAGTTTTTCTTCAAGATTTACATCAAGCTTTGATTGAACTTGCTAAGAGTGGAATATGATTGATGTGTAATATTTTGTGATTCAATCTGTATCAGTTGTGATCATTCATTTTTCTCTCTTGATTTGCATTTCTATAAAGATTTGTGTTTGAAAAAGTCAGAGGTTCTTCTAGTCAGTGAAATACCCAGTTGTTTCTGGGGACTGGATGTAGCTCTTGGTGTAAGAGTGGACCAGTATAAATCTGTTTGTATGATTCTCTCTTTCCCTGATCTCACTTATATTTGTTTTAAGTTGTTTTTATTAAATAAAAACAATCGGTTGAATCGCATAAACAACCGGTTGATTTTCTGGAAATTTACTGAAACAATTTTGTTTCTTGAACATCTTTATTCCTTTAGCTTTGATAGTTCATTGGCTTTGTCCATACCTTCAAAGTTTGCGAAAAAGGTTTAAAAACAATTCACCCCTTCTTGTTTTAGGCCTACAATTCTAACATGCACACCACCTCATCAAGTATAGGAATAGGAAGTAGGTCAAGGGGTGTGAAGGGATTGAACCCATACACTACCTCAAAAGGGGTGTGAGAAGTAGTAGAATTAACTACTCGATTATAAGCAAACTCAATATGAGGAAGTAAATTTTCTCACACCCTTGGGTTTCCGGAAATAAGGCATCTCAACATTTGAGCCAATGGCCTGTTGACCACTTATGTCTGACCATCAGTTTGGGGATGGCAAGTAGTAGAAGACAAGAGTTTAGTGCCAAATTTTCCCCACAATGTTTTGCAGAAGTGACTCAAGAACTTAGAGTCTCTGTCAGATACTATACATCTAGGGAACCCATGCAATCTAACAACTTCCTTGAAGAAGAGAGTTGCAATATAACAAGCATCATCTACTTTGTGGCATGGAATAAAATGAACCACTTTGGAAAAGCAATCCACCACCACAAAGATTAAGTTCATACCCTTAGATGTCTTGGGAAGACCTAAAATGAAATCCATATTGATGTCAACCCAAGGCATGTCCGGGATGGAAAGAGGGGTATATAAGCCATGGGGTTGCACCTTAGACTTAGCCTTCCTACATGCTATGCACTTATCACAGAAGCTATGTACGAATTTGCACATGTGGGGTCAAAAGAAATGCTCATGCAAAGTATCTAAGGTTTTAGCTACCCTAAAATGTCCCATAAGGCCACCCTCATGTGCCTCTCTCACAAGAGATTCCTCAAAGACCCTTGGGGCACACAAGTCTTTTCCCTTTAAAGAGAAAACCATCATGTATGAAAATTTTTTTGTGTCCACCCTTTGAGCACTCTTGAAAGACGAGAGAAAAATCAAGGTCATCTTGTAAATTTCCTTGATGTGATCAAACCCCAAGTATTGAGTTTCCAAAACATTAAGCAAGGTGTGTCTTCTAGAAATGGCATCCACCACCACATTAGCCTTGCCTTTCTTGTGTTTGATCACATAGGGAAATTGCTCAATAAACTCCACCCACTTGGCATGTCTCTTGTTAAGCTTGCTTTGGCCTTTCAAATATTTGAGAAATTCATGATCACTATGTATCTCAAACTCTTTTGGAAAAAGATAGTGTTGCCAATTTTCCAAGGCTCTAACAAGAGCATAAAGCTCTTTGTCATAGGTTGAGTAATTGAGATGACTCCCCTTAAGTTTCTCACTAAAATAAGTTATGAGGTGACCCTCTTGAAGGGGGATAACCCCAATGCCTATGTTGGCACATTCAATCTCAAATGTCTTAGCAAAGTTGGGAAGTGTTAAAATGGGTACCTTGGTTAATTTATCTTTCAAAGTTTCAAAAGCTTTTTCTTGATCTTGGCCCCATTTAAGCACCACATCCTTATTTACTATTTCATTGGGAGGTGCAGCAATGGTACTAAAGTCTTTCACAAATCTTCTATAAAAACTAGCTAATCCATGAAAGCTTCTTACCTCACTAATATTGGTGGGTGTAGGCCAATTTCTAATTGTTGCTACCTTTTCCTCATCCACACGCACCCCTTTGGAACTCATAACAAACCATAGGAAGTCTATGTGGTCTATGGCAAAGACACATTTTTTCGAATTAGCATACAACTCTCTTTCCTAAGGGTTTCTAATACTTGCCTAACATGCTTTTTATGTTATTCTATGGTCAAGCTATAGTTAAGGATGTCATCAAAGTGGACTACTACAAACTTGCCTATAAAAGGTCTTAAAATATGATGCATAAGTCGTATGAAGGTGCTTGGAGCATTGGTTAAGCCAAAGGGCATGACTAACCACTCATACAACCCAAACTTGGTCTTAAAAGCGGTGTTCCATTCATCTCTCGGTTTAATCCGAATTTGGTTATAGTCACTCTTAAGATCAATTTTGATGAATATTTGAAACCCATGTAACTCATCCAACAAGTCATCTAATCTAGGAATGGGATGTCTATACTTAATGGTGATGTTGTTTATGGTGCGATAATTCGTACACATCCTCCAATTCACATCCTTCATGCTATCTTGGACCCAATCCTTAGCTATTAACTCTTCAACTTGTTGAATTTCCTTGGCTTCGGTTGGATTGGTTCTATATGCTAGCCTATTTGGTAAATAAGCCTCGGGTATGAAATCAATTTAGTGCTCAATACCCCTTAGAGGAGGTAATACTTTAGAAGGGTCTTGAAACACATCTTGATACTCCTTTACCAAAGAAATCAAACATTTAGAACTATATACCGTCGACTCAATCTTAAGGTTTTTATTTGGATAAGCTATGAAGATAGCCCTTTGAGCTAGCATTACCTTTTAAACTTCTTTTGAGGAAATGAGAAGGCTTCTCTTATGATACAAACCAAGTTAGCAAGGAGATGACCAAGGATGCACAATACCATTCATACTCTGAGAAGTCATCTCAACAATCAAGTGAAGACCTCACCAGAGGGAGAAATTGACACAAACCAGAGAATCTTTTGTTCTTCATGCTGGTCTTCTTAAGAATAAAACAAGTTGTAACTAATTTGGGCTCTATTTAGGGGTCCAAATAGCAAGATAGGATAGAATAGGTGCCTTTAACATAAATAGGAGTGCTCATAGCGAAATGGGCTTGATCCAAGCCCACTTTTTCAAGACAAAGCATATAGAATTAGGGTTTTTGACCTAGTTTCTAGAAGGAGAGCCTAAAGATGAGGTTTTGACCTTAGCCAACCCTCCTAGGCCGCCCCTCCCATATTTCCCATCCTACCCTTGCTTTTCTTGGCCACTAAGTAACCCATTCCTATAAACAGGGTGCCTTACTCCATGTATCACATGTTCATTTTGAAGAGAAAAGTTATTCTACACAAATTGTGTTAGAAGTGTGTGAGGTTTGAATCCTCTTGGCTAGGTCTTATCTTGAGTGGTGTGAGAATCTCAAGTGGCGGCCCTTCACTCATCTTGGTGGCTACCACACCCCAAGTGGCGTGAATCCCTCTCACAACCACTTCATAAGCTACTCTTCTTCCACTATTTTCAATTCATTTCCATTTCATATATGTCTTTGTTTTGCTTTTGCTAAATGCTTATGGTTCATCATTTGGTTCGGCCATGACCACCATTGATGTTTACCTTATTGCTATTTCCATTCTACATTGCCTTTCATCTATCACTTTGTATTGATTTTCATCTTTGCCTTTATAAAGTGAACCTTCACACTTACTTAACCATTTGGTTAAGTTCGTGTCCAGTGGGAATCTTCCTTAAGTTTCACCATAATTGCTAAAACCCCAACTCTAAGTACAAGTGTCACCATAAAATGGAACCATCTAAAAATCAACTCACATCATCTTAGAACTCTTTTTTTTTTCCTTTTCATTTCCTCTCTTCTCTTTCATTTTTACTTGGTCCTCATGGACCTCTTTTGAAGAGAGATATTTTAGTGTGATCTTATGCCTTTGGAAGGTAAAAGAGATTTTGTTAGTAAGGCCATCATGTAAAGTTTTTCTATCAAATTTCCATGGCCTTCCTAAAAGAATGTGGGTGGCTTCCATTGACACAACATCAAACAAGACCTCATCCTTATATTTTCCAATTGAGAAGGCTATGAGGAATGGTTTATTTACTATTATTTTTCCCTCTTCACTAAGTCATTGGAGCTTGTAGGGCTTTGCATGAGAGATGGTGGGTAACACAAGTTTTTCCACCACTCTTGTACTTGCCACATTGGTGCAACTACCCCCATCCACAATTAAGGAACACAATTTGTCATTAATGAGACACCTTGTATGAAAAATGGTTTCCCTTTGACTTTCATCAAAAGGTTTTTGAACTTGACCAAGCATGCGCCTCACTACTAACAAGTCTCCCTCACATAGCAACTCATACTCTTCCTCACTCTGGCTTCTTGAAGAGGTAGGGGACCTAGACCTTTGAGAGCTATGATCACTCATGACAATCCCCCCCCTTAACCATCATTTTTCTCTTAGAAGGACAATTGGTAGCTATGTGCACAAAACCTAAGCATTTAAAACATTTTTGGTTTAAGGTTTTGGTGGGTGACTTAGGTGTAGAGTTTGAGGGTTTAGAAAGTCCAGGATTGTAAGTGGTATCTTTCACAAAATTGAAAGGATAAGATTGAAGAAGTTTTATTTTTGTCCTTCCATGATGTTTTGTAGAAGCCAACATTATGAGTAGTTTTGAAATGGGTTTTCTTTAAAATTTGTGATTCAACCTTGATGGCTAGGTGAACCAATTTTTCCAAAGAGGAATACTCATATAAATCTACCAAATCTTGGATTTCTCTTCTTAAGCCACTTACAAACCTAGCTATCTTTGACTCCTCATTGTCATGCAAATCGATTTTAGTCAAAGTAGTTTCTAAGTCTTTATAGTACTCATCTACACTCCTAAGTCCTTGTTGAAGCCATTGGAGCTTCAACAAGAGTTCCTTCCTATAATGAGAAGGAACAAACCGCGTGCACATGCATTCTTTCAAATCATACCAAGAGACCACGACTGGTCTCTTGTTTAGCTCAATGTCCATTATAGTTTGATGTCACCATAGCATAACAGTCTAAAAATTTCAAGGAAGCTAACTTAACCTTTTGGTCCTCTTAGACCTCGTACACATTGAAAATTTGTTCTTCCTTAGCTTCCCATCCTATATAGATATTGGGATCACTTTCCCCACTAAAACTAGACAATTTTACATATGGAAAAGAAGGTTTAGAAGGATGGTGTTGGTGGCGCCTTTCATCATATTGGTGCATCCTCCAATCTTGATCTTCCTCTTGGCTACCATAATGGGTGTAACTTCTTGAAGCTCTCATTTGATCCCACCTCCTTCCTCTAGGTTGCCTTTCTTGTGCCGCTTCAAGTCTTTGTAATCTCTCCACCAAGTGTCGCATCTTTTCATCCTTTTGGCTAATGATCTTTTAGCTTCCGCAAGCTCACCCAAAAGAAAAGCCTTTTAGGGAGATTGTGGTTTGGATGGTTCCTTTAAAGATAAGTGAGCCATAATATTTTTCACAAAAAGAAACAACAATTAGTGAAAAAGATTCATAATTCGCTCCTCCCTTGTCTCTCTCGTTTATGTAGCAAAGAAGAGAAAAAAATAAGCAAAGCACTAAAGAACAAAATTTCTCTCAAACAAAGGTCTATCTTGGGTTGCAAGCTCTTCAAATAAAAAAGGACAAAGCCCTTACACTTGATCCCAAATGATTCCACAACAAAACTAAAGAATTTTAAATGACAAACAAGAAAAGCTTAAAATTAATAAAGTTAAACCAAGTTGGAAATGAGATAATGACAAAACTTTTAAAAACACAAGCAAGAAAAGCACAAAAGAAGACTCATAGCAAAAGGATAAAATTCCACAATGATGAAATCAATTTACCAAATAAAATGAATCCTCTTTTTAGACTTGTTGAACTTGAAAAAAAGGAAAGTGAAATGGTGCAAACTTTTTGTTTTTCTTTATACTTGTTTTTGGTTTATGGAGTTAAGATGTCCATAATTCTTGTCATGCATATTTTCATTCACTTCCAATTGTCACAAAAAAAAAGTTTGGGATTTAAATGAAATGAACACTTGAAATCTATGTTTGGAACTCAATCAACTTCTACTCAAACAAATTTCTAGTTACTTTTATACCTTCCACCACCTCAAGGTCACACTTTGTCGTTGAGTTATATCCCTTCCCTTGCCTCCATCGAGAAATAGAACTGACTAATCCTAAGGCAAAGGGTCAAGAAACTCAACGCCACTATTCTTAAACAACTTCTTGGAGTTAGGCTTTCTTTTCACA
>Ga0123342_1003293_pt1 | contig 26027 bp, 7 predicted proteins | sample Turbeawhitnodule_FD_89960 | JGI IMG/M metagenome (GOLD analysis project Ga0123342, IMG submission 89960) | Root nodule microbial communities of legume samples collected from Mexico - Turtle bean Mexico white nodule | ecosystem: Host-associated > Plants > Roots > Nodule | place: Mexico: Nepantla...
GTCTGAGGCAGCAGGTGCCATTGTAGATGTGAGGTTTTGACCTTGTCTTCATATGCTGTTCTTCTGCCTTTTGGTTTTGGTATGTCAATTATTATCTTTTGGAAAATTGCTGATGATGGAATAATTATGGAGAGAATTTAACGGCAAACATGATGTGTTCAACATTTTCTAAAACTAAATCTTGGCCTGCTGCAATGCAATAGATCGTCTCCCAATGTTGTCAAAATTGAGATCCTACCAAGAATCCGGAAGGGGATGGATGATCGTAAGTTGCAGGATCATAACATGTATACTAAGTTCCTAGCTACAACATAAAACTATACTGTCAATAGATACATATGCATAGAAAATAACTTAGATAACAAAAATGACATCTAAATCACGATATTTAACTATAGTTCAGAATTCTTAACATATAGCCAGCCCATAATATATCATAACATGATTTTTTTGATAGCATAACTGAAAGAACAAATCACAAATAAAATTGAAAGAGAACTGCCCACTACCAACAACAGAGTATGCAGAACAATATAGTCAATGAAGGCAGAATTCTAAGTGCATAAACACAAGGCAGAGGCCAGAGCGCAAAGTGAGGGAGCTGGATAGGTTAGAGAGTGCAAAGAAGGGTTACTATTAGGCAGAGAGGAGTCCACCAATGAGGGAATAAGACAGGTTTTGTTTTTCATCCTGGGTCACGAAACCGGACCAGAGATCCTACAGACCAGCTAGTATGATCTGCAATTTCATACTGATCCCAAAATTCCCATTTCCAGGTGAAATCCAGCAGAGAGGAACTGTGATTTCTTGTCTTGTATATTTATATTTCTGTGTAATTCTCAGATTCTATGTCCAAGCCTGAAGCCATCACACATGTCATCTTTTCTTGAAATATCACTCTCATTTTGGTTACTCACTGAATTTTATGTTGGATAGGATTCATTCACAAGGTGCTTCAAATCAAATCCTCCAGAACCTTGGAACTGGAACGTTTATTTGTTTCCTTTGTGGTGCTGTGGACTTGTGATTCGATATTTGATTATTTTCCCTATTAGGTTAGGCTATTCCTTTTCTTTATATACTTACATGTTACGCATGATGATGCAATAGTACTTTGGAAATCATTCAATCCTATGGTTTTCCAAGCTAATTTTCAATGCTACATTTGCTTGTACGATGCATCGAGACTGGACGCATTTTAGGAAAAGTCTATTAGGATATGATTCGAACTTAAGATTTAATTAAATTTAATTTTTGTCTCCCTGCCTTTGGGGATAACAAAAAAATAAAACCAATTTGATTTAAAAATTGATTCCCATGTCTCATGAAATTATATGAGCAGACTTTTGCATGTGCACAACTAAATCACAAAGATTTCAAAATCAAAGCAATTCCTTTCAGAAAAAAAAAATTATAAATCAAATTAATTTTCAAATTTTGTGACTTCAAACATGATGTTTGTGTTTGGCCTATTAGTTTCTCTTTTATGCTTCTCATGTTAATGCCTCAGTTCTCAATAATCTTTTTCTGGCTATATGATGTGTCCTGTTTGACTCTGCAGAATTCTAGTGTTGACATTAGGATGGATTATATTTCTTTCATTCTTCATTCCAGTGCACTGCCTCCTAAAAGGAAACGATGATTTGAGGAAAAAGATTGAGGTATCAATTCATATTAGTCTTGCTATTATGTCCACTAGAAAATTTTTGACACAGATTTCTGTTTCTCTGTTTTGCACACTGGAAAGACTGCATTCAATGGCTTTTATAACCAACGCCATATTGAAATTTTAAGACATCTCTGAAGTGTGAACTCTGTCCATAAAAAGTAAAAGAGGGGCCGGGCCTCAACTTTATGAATGAAATCCTATTTGTCAGTTGTCAAGGTCCAAATATTTGGTATTATTTTGTGTTCTACATATTGTTTATATTTTTTTATTATTATTTTTATTATTACTAGGATAGAGGTTTGAGACTTGGTGTCAATTGAGCTACAGCTCATAGGCCACTTTTATTTTAGTGTTTCAGTAAGCCTTCACTTCGTCTGGTTTTCATTTTAAACACCTATTGTCTGGCTTCAATTAAAGTTGCCTCATCGATCATGAAAATCATGTTTTTGTTCCATATGCTTTATCTTGTATTTTTTGTTAATTTTACTGTCTGAGTTAAAAAAGGATTTTTTACGTGGAAGCTGATTTTTTAAATCTAATTAGTTGTCAACCTAGTAGGTCAATGAAACAAATTTTGGCCATTTTCTGGAGGACATAATTTAATTTTTTCCTTTAATTTTAAATACCTGTTTACTCTAAGATATTGTATGCAGCTGAGCTCAAGGCATAACATGAATGCAACTTCTATCTTACTCTTTCTATTTTCATTCCTTTTGGCGGATAGCAACTTAAATTTACTACTAACGTGCTGTGTATCAAATCAATTAACTCTAAATTGCTGAATTCTCGTTTCTTTCAGAGGTGTTTGGTGGAGATGATGTGCAGTTTCTTTGTTGCATCTTGGACTGGGGTTGTCAAGTACCATGGGCCAAGGCCCAGTGTGCGACCAAAACAGGTTTGTCTGATGTATATTGGTTCTTCCGTTTTTTTATTCGCATATCCAGCAAAATATGAATGTTATTTATTGATAATCTGGATTTCCCTTTATTGAACAGGTTTTTGTGGCCAATCATACTTCCATGATTGATTTCATTATCTTAGAACAGATGACTGCATTTGCTGTTATTATGCAGAAGCATCCTGGATGGGTTGGTTAGTGTATAGTACTATTATGTTGCCTTTAGATACACAATGAGCCTTGTCATTATCATCAAAACAGCTTTTTATTTCTATATTTGCTTGTGGCACACCGTATCTGGGTGAATCAGCTTTTTAAAGAACAATGGTGCTAACACAATTCTGCACTTCTTATAAGCTATCTCCTTTATATTTTTTAAATCTTATCATAATGAAAGTTTGTTTTGAATTCAGAGAATGTGAATAATATTCGTAATGTGCAAGAATAAAAAAACTTAGGTTCAAATGACCCTTCAGATTAATTAAGGATGTATACTGATAGAGCTGGTAGTAGAGTGTAGCAAAATAAGAGATAGATTGATATAACAGAAAAACGAGAGATTTGTTATTCACTAGTAGTTACAGAAAACAGAATGCGCATGCATTTTTAGGAACCTGACCCCTGCCAAGCTGATGCCCACATTATCCTGGCCCTTACTTTCCGATCGTATTTTCTATATACCCTGGTAATCTAGCTCGTACTAACTGCCTTCTAGTTAGGAACATAACAAACTATCTAAACATTAATTTAGTTACATGGGATGCCCTTCTAACTCTTTCTCTCAGTTCTCTTTTCATAGACCTTAGATATTGGGGGGCCATACTCTATCAATAGTACCCCAGCGCTAAGTGACACATTGTCCCCAGGATGGAATTGAGGAGGAAAGGTGAGGTTAATCTCCAAGGTGTCTTGTTAGCATACCTTTCATTTGGCCTTGTGCTTGAGGTGAAGTTAATCTCCAAGGTGTCTTGCTGCTGATTGACTTCCTTAACTTTGGAAGGAATTGTGGTTTGCTTTCAACAATAAAGGAGGATGGTCTTGCCCATACAAGGATCGGAAATGAGACATCTTAGTAACTAGTATTGAACCAAAATTCAGCCTGAGCTAAATGCAATGGCTACTGTCTTGGCTTTGTACCTCTCAAGCAATGCAAATTAACCTCCGAACATCTTTTTACCACCTTAATCTGCCCATTCGCTCGATGATGGTTTGTAGTGGTCATTGGAAGTTAGGTACAGACAGACCTTCCGAAAACTACTCAGTTGATAGCGACTAGTAATAATGGATAGGTAACCCCCATAGTTAGTAGTAGAAATAAATAGAGTTTTGTTGTGGGGGGCTGAGATAATTGGAGAAACAAGACATGTTGCCTGTAAATAGGAAAAGGGATTAGGAAGGAGATTTTTATCTTGTGATTTGAGAGGGAAGTCAGATTGTTGTGGGAGAGTCTAGGCCTCCTCTCTAGTGGTTAAGGAGGAAGAAGAAATCAGCCCTTTCGAAAAGATCAACAACCAATTGGTAAGTACCCCAAACACTTGAGGAATCCACCCTCAAAACGCTAGCTACTAAGAAAGAAGACTCAAGCGCTTAAATACATCCACCCGAGCATTCCTTATTACATAATGTGGGACTCAAACACCCATAATACCTAAGTTCCTATTTGTTAGAGCTCCGACCTTAGAGTTGTAGGTGGAAATTGTTGAGAAAATTACTAGTTGACAGGGAAGATCTTTTCATTTTAAACATCATTTTCTTTTAAAAGGTTAAACAAACCCACACGGGGTCAGCTACATGCACATGGATTCACTTATAATCAGATTATCTTCCATTTTATCTACTTTAACTCTACGTCGTCCTTAGATTTTCTCACGCTCAACCAAATTAATCATGCTAGGTGCTACTGCATCTTTCTATGGTAGTACACTGTACATTTGTTACTAAATTATCTATTCATCCAGATCTACTTTCCTTCAAGTTCGATGAGCACTTCACAAGTTATGCCTGATGCATTTCTGAATTTCAATCACAGGATTATTGCAGAGCACTATTTTAGAGAGTGTAGGGTGTATCTGGTTCAATCGTACAGAGGCGAAGGATCGAGAAATTGTGGCAAGGAAGTAAGTATAATTGAAAATGTTGGGAGAGTATATCTAAACTCTTATTCTTACGCAATTTTTCATATTTCAGATTGAGGGAACATGTCCAGGGAGCTAACAATAACCCTCTTCTTATATTTCCTGAAGGAACTTGTGTAAATAATCACTATACTGTCATGTTTAAGAAGGTACAGGCTTTGCAATTGCACTGAATGTGAAATGCCTAGTTTTACACTTTTACTTATACAATAGGCTTTCCTTTTCCTCTTTAGTTTTGTCTGCATCCACTTGTATTCTAATTCTTGTAGTCTGAAAGTTCTAAATATAATTGAAGTCTCTTCTAATTTTAATGATGTTTAGGGTGCATTTGAACTTGGCTGCACAGTTTGCCCAGTTGCAATCAAGTACAATAAAATTTTCGTAGATGCTTTTTGGAATAGTCGACAGTAAGAAGTTGCTTTTTACATGATAATTATTTCTGTTTCTATTCATTCATGTTTTCTTGTATAGCTGGATAAGAGTTTCTGTATCTGTTAAACTTTCAGACAATCATTCACCACTCATCTCTTGCAATTAATGACATCTTGGGCTGTAGTTTGTGATGTTTGGTACTTAGAGCCACAAAACTTGAAGCCAGGAGAGACATCCATTGAATTTGCAGAGAGGTAAAAGACCTTTGTTCCCTATTGTATGAACCACTATGTTTAGCTGCAAGGAATTAAAACAGTATATATCATTCCAATGGTATAGGGTGAGAGCCATAATCTCACATCGTGCTGGGCTTAAAATGGTTCCTTGGGATGGATATTTGAAGTATTCTCGCCCTAGTCCAAAACACAGAGAAAGCAAGTAAGTTAAATTTCTCATTTCTCAAGTCTTTGTCGCCAAGGTTTTATGATTAGAACTATGCATGTCAGTTAATTTTGTTTCAAGTCCAGAAGTCTATAGTAGAGCTTTATAATTAGCTAGCAATGATGCATGTGAGAATCAAAGAGGGAGAGAGAAGATGTTCTCAAGAAGTTTGATTAAGTTAAAATAGACTAAAGTGTAACACATTATTCTCTATGGAAAAGGCTGGTTACCTTTTAAGATTAAAAGGAGGGTACTGGGGATGGGAGCATAATTTATCTAATATTTGAGAAGTGAAAACTAAGTGACATTTGTGTAATAATGAAACATGTCTTTCCATAAATGACTCGGACCCTAGGCTACACATGAAACTTGTGTCGTTGGCAGCACTTCATGTATGTACTTTTCCATACAGAATATGTTATATATTTTATTAAAATTTAAACTTTCTTCTGAGTTTTGTTATTAACTGTCTCCTTGAATTTGCTTGTACCAACCTGTCATAACTTGTTAGATCTGTTCACACATTTCCCATTCTTGAGAAATTTAAATCATGTTAACCTCTGTCATTCTCATAATCATTTGTAGGCAACAAAACTTTGCTCAGTCTGTGCTGCGGCGCTTAGAGGAAAAATAACGTATACCATTTTACCTTTTCAGCAAGGGCTTTCTCCTGCCCTTTTTTCTATTCTACTTGCATTTTGTTTATTTATTTATGCATGTCGATCTTACATGAAGTTACCTCATAGACTTTCCCATGATTTGTTGCACTCTGTTACGGACAAACTGACAGGAACTAGTTTAGGTATGAAAACCTTTTGCAGTGAAGGTAATTTGAATCCCGACATGCCTATCCAATCCTACTGTTGCAGGCCCTTGATAACTAGTGCAAACTGACTCATCCAATTCGTTCCTACAACTGTGTAAGCTAGAACTGCTCTACACTAAACACTTGCTATGAATAGTAATATTAATTAAAAAACGTCTCCGAATACTAAACTTTTCCGAAGCTAAGGCTCTTTAGATTAAATTTTATGGATTAATAGAAAAAAAAAGTTTTAATTATATTGCATGTATTAATTTTTAAACAATACACTTTAAATTTTATCTTCTGTAATAATAAATTATTATGACGTAAAATAACAACCTTACAATCCAAGTAAGATAATTTTTCGATGCTTCGTAGTTTTGAATTTGTGTATCAAGAGATTTTTTTTAGGGAAAAACTTAGGTAGGTATTGTGTTTACTGTTATCCAATTAAAATATGACACTTATCTTATTTTTTCCATGTCAAATTAAGTAACTTCATATATAAATAGTTCGATTTTTTTTTCTAAATTGGTGTAATGTGTAGGTGAGATTTCTGAAATAGGTAAAACATTTTTTTTATTCCCGTAATAGGTAAGTCATACATATGCTACACAGGAGTGTATAAGAAAAATCATGTTTAGAGTTCATGTAACAGTGAAGTTGTGGGACAGGAAAACTATTATCAAGAATAGAGACTTCACTTAAGAAAAAATACACTGATTTTTTTTTTACAGGAAATGAAATTGTTTTATTTATTGTTATTTTTAATGATGCAATAATTAGTGTATGGCTAAGATAATTATAAATAATGTCAATAAATTTTTTAAACATTTTAAAATTTATGGATGTTTAAATTTTATATACTTTTTAACTTTTTAGATTTTACGGTTAAATTAGGGTTTAATTTTTAAGGTGTTTCATTGGCTTTCGCATTAGAAAGGATTGGGAAAGTAAATAAGTTATCATATATCAAAATCTTGTTTGTTTCACTAGCTTTCACATTAGAAAGGAATTAGGTAAATAAATAAGTTATCAAATATCAAAAACTTGTTTGTTTTAAAGAAGATTTCAAGAGGATCAAAGATCATGAAGAAAAAAATTCTCGAAGATATTAGAATAGGATGTTTGACACATTTTGCCTAAATTTTTCCTCATCTCCATACATTTCTTCTCCGTCCAATAAAGATAAAAAAAAAATATTTTACCCCTTTTATGAATTTCATAAAAGCTACCTCAACCATTTTTCACTCATTTTTTCGATAGACAATGTCATATTTCTTTGAGATTGCACTAGCTTAGAGTTGATCAATCTTAAAATCAAAAATAACTTTCGAAATATGCAACCTAAAATATTTTATGGATTATGTAATTTGAAAGTCAAAATGACTTTAAGATTGTACGCCTTTTTAGATTACACAATTTGAAAGCCTTTTTTCACTTCTAAATTTTACAATAAAAAATAACAAAATGGAAAATTTTATGTTTGTGAGGGTGTAGAAGAAATGTAGGAAGAATATACCTACACTTAATCATTGGTAAAATTACTAAGATAGACTTGATCCAACATTTTCAGCCCAAAAACTTGTGAAATATGTTAGATTAGACTAAAATAATTGGGACTTAAAATTGAGTCACTTTTATCCCGTTCATAAACTTATGGATTAACTCATTTATAAAATAATAATTATATTTAAAAATAATAAAAATAATATTATTTTTTAAAACACATGTATTGCAATTTCTATTTTTTTAAAATAAAATATATTCTCTTCCAGGCATTTGTATGAAATTTCGAATCCTAATTAGTTTGACATTTCACCAATCACATTATATTATATTAATTTGTTTTTATTTTTACATAAATGTGTCGTTATTAATAGACATTAACGTAATTTCTTAATTTAACATAATTATTTTGATTTCATTTGAATTAAACTCTCTATTTGTATAACTGGTTTATAAATTACAAATACGAAATGAAAGTTAAGTATTATTTTTAAAATCAGACTAGTGATTCAGCCGGTTAAAATACCTGTTCAAATTGATACATTGAACATGTCTATTAATAAGTTTATACATTCAAAGACGAGAATTGAAGTTTCAAAGTGGAAGCTATTTACTAGAGGGATTATGACAGACCAAAATATTTGCAAAATGCATTTAAAACAGATATGGCAAACTCACTTTAACACCTGAAATTTCTTTAGATATTTCCTGAAATGGACAAAATTGGAGAAATCAGACTTTAGGAATTTTAGAAAGTGGAATGGAGATTTTTTGGGACAATGCGCAGATGGATTATGATGAGCAGTATGATAATCAGACATGACATTTTGTAAATATAAATGGGAAACCTTTACCATCCAAAATTACACCTACGTCTCGGTTGTTCACCATGCTACTGGTGAAGGCAATTATATCATTCATAGTTCACACCTTACAAAAAACACAGCTACAACTAAGGTGAAGAACGAAGTAACAACACGAATTAATGTGGAAAAGCTCCCCAAGTGTGCAACACTCAACCTGTATTCAACACTACACTAAATGCTAAATATCATGTCCATCAATTACATTATGAAGCTGCGGCCTTCGTTGACTCTTCTGGCAGATCATCTTCGTCGTGGTATATGTTCTCCGCCATCTGCCATATTTGAAGTATGTTGTCTTCAGCGACACTAGCAACAACCCAATCTTCACATGGATTCCAGGAAAAGTCAGATATTTTGCTTGTATGACCACCATGAATAAAGAGCAATTCTGGTGGACCATCTTCCGCGTCTTCTGGTGACTGCTCTTCATCAATCCTGCCAAACAAATTAGTGGAACCTTGTTAACCAAATGTTTGAAATCTGTGATTTATTATGATATGATGTTAACTTTTGATACTTTTAATAATTCATTTTCAGCAGAAAAACAATCCTTCAGTAATCATTGAACATTCAGCAGCTGAAACATTTGAGCTACAAGTACCATTACCACCTACAAAGGTACAAATGTTGAATCCCTGTATACTAATAAAACCGCACTAAAACTAAGTCCTAGTGGGCAAACAGAGACATTGTTATCCAATTAATTTTCTTTAAAGAGAGGGCACTATCATCCAAGAGACATGCAGACCCCAAATCATCCAAATGGATAAAAGGTTTTACACATGATTTTTTAATACTGGCGAACATGTAAAAGCAATCTGAATTCTTAAGAAGCGTTTTTCCTCGAATGTAACGTGAATCTATTAGACTGCATGACAAGGATTCAACCATCCCAAGGGCTTATACAGTAATACAAACGAATAGATTTCAAAATTCCTAACAAACCCCAGATGCGAAAGTCTTAGAAATTTTAGTCTTTGGGTTTGGGAGGAGTACTCATGACAACTTGGTCAAAGTGGATCAAAAACACCATAGAACAAAGTATAGGAAATACTTAAACTTTAGGAGAAGTGTCAGTGATATGCTTTCTCAAGAGACATTTCGGGACAACAAATATTAATAAATTCATTTAGAAGTCCAGAGATAAGCAATACCTGCTAAGATCCCACACCATGAGCCTCCTACCCAGACAACAAGAAGCCAAGATAGTTTCATTCTTTGGATTCCAACCAACCTGGAAAACCTCCTCCCTGTTGGACCCACGAACAACAATCCAGATCAATAAATGCTAAATATAACTTCAAATAGAGCAATTATCAAAAACATCAGACGAGAATTACTTGTGAGAATCAAAGATGTGCAGAGGAGCGCTGATCTTCCGCAGATCAAACAACTTCACAGTTTTATCCGTAGAACCAGTAGCAACAACCCATTCGTTAAAGGGATTGAAGGCCAAGCAGTTAACCTGATAAGATATCCAAGATAAAAAAATAAGTAACTTTTATCGGTTACTAGAAGAATATTAGCAGCTTTGAAACATTGAAAACCCACCATAACATGGGGAACATAGCAGAGCTAAAATGATGCAAGCAACTACCGCATATCAAAGAGCATTACAGGAGCAGACAGAATGAAAAATAGAGCTAAAAAGCTTCCATGAAAAGAAAGAAAAGCCATAGAAGTGAAATAGAATGAACACCCAACTTGAGAGATGAGTAATATGACCAGTTCTTTAATCTTATCTTACAGTTGAAAATCTGTGTTTAGCTTGTTAAGTCTTTCATTCCAATATTGTCCTCAATGTTCTATCAGCAACACCATTTGGATTTAATGTCTGTGGTTAGTGACTCAGGTCAACCTCATGAATTTGTATATTTCAATCAAAAGAAGTGAATGGTAGCATTTTCAGAAAAATATCACCAAATAATACTGGAAACTCCAATTCCTTCACCGAAGTTTACTGGTATCGAACAGAAGCAAATCTAAATCTAAAACAGACAAGTTACTCCCCCACAGGTTATACTCATTTTGACAGAATTATCTATTTTTTTCAATACAACGCACCTCGCTTTGATGAGCAACAACAGATTGAACAGGCTTGCTGACAGCCGGCGTTCGAAGGTCCCATATAAGCAAGTATTGATCATCACCCACAGAACCGAATAAATATTCATGCCTCAAATGCCAAGCCACATCTTCCACAACACCTTCATGTACCTGGTGACAACAACAACAACAACACATCCACAGTTTACAAAACCACTGATTAACCTAACCGAACCCAACCAAAAAGCAGCAAGAGATGCAGTTCCAACCTTAAAAATCTGCATTGCCTCGAGGGTCTTATTCTTGGGAGTGGCATTAATATCCCACAAACAAATCTGAGCATCGTCAGAACCACTAAGCAAGTGCCCCTGCTTGAACTTACTCCAGGACAAGCCATAACCCTCAGTGTTGTGACCCCTGAGCCTCAAATCAGGGTTACAGGCCCCATCAAGAGGGGGCTTGGAGGGATGCTTGCTGTAGTCAAAGACATAAACTTCAGCACTAACTGTCTTGGTGGCAATGATGAAGGGGTTCTGGGGCATGTAGCGAGCCCTGTTAACCTCACCCTCATGGTTGATCTGCTGGATGATCTGAACCTTGCCATTGGCACAGCCAAAGCCGCCGATGTCGGGGCGGTCGTCGTAATGGCGGGCATCGTTCTCAGCATCATCAAGAGGGAGTTGGACCTGGGCCAACATGAGGTAATTGGGCTCATTCTCAGAGGTGTGGGTGCCCAAGATAACCTTTTGGAGAGAGTAGTCTTTGCCGGGTGGTTCATGGCGGTCGGGAAGCCATTCGACGGTGAGGGAAGGCCACTCAAGGGCATGCGTGATGACGAGATCATAGAGAAAAGGACTATTCTTCTTCCATATCTTGTACTCCTCGTTTATAAGACGCTCCTCAATCTCACCCCTCATCTCTTCCTCCTCTTTCCCCATCCACACTCACTCTCTTCCAATCCCAACAATCAGACCTCAATCTTCTGCAATTCAAAGCAGAAAAAGGACAAAGAAAAGGGGAAATTGGATAAATAGTAGAAGATAGAGTGAGAGTGAGAAGTAAGAAAAGAAGGGGAAATGAAGAATGTTGTGAGAATGAGAACCCTAAGATTTAAGATTGTAATTAAACAAGTACCACTTCTCTTCTGCCCGCGCCCGCCCATCACTCAATTTCTACTCAACCGGTTACCATATATTTTATATTTTATATATATTGTAATAATCAATTGTTTTTTACCTGGGCCGCCTCAAATTCTTGGGCCCATTCATTTAGTAAAAAGTATAGCCAAATTCTTCCTGCACCTTCCTATTTTTTATAATTTCAACTCTACCCCATTGATATATATTATAATTTTTTGTTCACTTTTTTTTATATTGTAAAATTTATAACATTTCTTTATTATCCTTTATTATGTATTTTTTTTTAGTTTTAAAATTATATTTTGAATTATATAATTTAAAAAATATTTTTAAATCTGAGAATTTTTTTCAAATTGTACTATCTGAAATATATATTATAGAGAGGAGTATTAGAAATTATACCATCTGAAAACTATTGTGGAATCCAGAAAAAAATATTCTAAATTATAAAATTTGAAAAGTATGAATAAAACTAATAATGTATTTTTCTAATAATAAAATAGGCTTTTTGCCTATAGATATGGGTGCCTGATATGTTATGTATGTGAAAAACAGCCAAAAAGTATTTTTATGAATACACCAATTTTGAGTTATCTATTTAAAATTTTAAACAAATAGTTTGTGTGTGTTTCTTTTAAAATAAAAAAAATAAAAAATAAATAAATAAATATATATATATATATATTTCAGCTCTTGTGTTTGAGGGTAGACATAGTCCTATCAGACATTAATAAAGTTAAAAAAAAATCTTTATCTTTAATCTGGAAGTGTTTGGAAATATTCTAAAGAAAAAAAAAAGATTGAAGCTTATAAGGGGTGCATTAAAAAATTTATCTAGATAATGGATTTTTTATTCTTACTTTCCTTGAAAGAAAAGTTCAAGGAGAATAGGATAAAATCCCTGTCAAAAAAATTCCATATATAAAGGGTGATGTTGGTGACAACAATTCAAACTTTTCTATGTCCAAAATTTAACGTAAGAAATAAATTTAATTATAATTTTACTCTTTATATTTTATAAAATTGAAATTTTAGTCTTTAATTTTTTTCAATTTTATTCTTTTAATTTTTTTAATTATTCTTAGTATTTGATTTTTTTAAAAATTAGTAATTTAAATTCTTTAATTTTTAGTTATATGAAATTTTGTTCAAATTTTTATTTTAAAATATTTTGAATCATTATCAAATTACACTTAACAATAATTCCTACCACTGTCATTTTCAATCTCATAAATAGTCATGAATGTCTTTTTCCCTTATACATGTTCAAAGAAAAAAAAATTGAAAAATTAACAAAGTTATGAAAGATTAAAATTAGGTAAAAAAATTGAGCAATCCAACTTGTGAATAATTAAAAAGTGATGGACTAAATTTAAGGAGAAAAAAATAAGAATCAAGTTTTGTAAAGTATTGAAATCAAAATTATAATGAAGCCAACAAAAATTTAAACATGGCCTTGCTTTGCTTAATGAGGTATGTAGTGCATTGATAATGAAATATTCATGTACCCTCCCAAGTTCATTTTACTTGACAAATATTAAATTAACATTAATAATTAATGATATAATTAATTAATTAGGAATACTAAAACAAGTTAGGTAGATTCGTTTTGATCCTGTTCATATTGATCCATCAAAAGTGGAATAGGTAGGATGGGAATCTTTGTCAACTCTCAATTCAACAACTTTTCTTTTAATTTTTTTTTAATCATATCAATATTTTTTTAAAATTTTAATTTACTAGTTAATATCTTAAAATAATTATTACTTTTATATATTAAATTATTTTATTATAATTAATATTTGAAATTTAATTTATAATTATTAATAATTTAAGTTTCAGAATATTTACATCATTCAACTAATATAATAAAAAAATAACTTTAATTTTTTTTTAATTTTGAATTTTAAAAAAAAACAGATTAGTAACTATTTTTAATCCATCAACTTAACAGGACATATCAAAGAGTTACCAGATTGAAAACATCAATCAAACCTATTAAATTTTGGTTTATTCATAAATCAAGATTTAGTTTCTCATTCCTAACATTAATTAATATGAAGATTCTAAATATTATAAATGTATTACTTTTTATAATATATATATATATATATATATATATATTTAAAGGAAAAACGAAAAGAATATAGATGAAATACTCGGTGAAATATTTATTTAAAAATAATTAAATCTCACCTCGTTATTTATGAGAAGAGACCATTTTTTATGTTTGTATATAATAGAACAGTAAAGTGTAAAAGTAAGAAAAATATGTATGATTTGTAAAGTTTTAAAGTTTTAAAATTTTAAATTTCAAATAAAAAATTGTAAAGTTTTATAATTAAAATTTAATTTTTTTTATTTGGTTACATGCAAAATTATTATTTAAGAGAAATTCAAAATTTGATTACATACAAATATATATTAAATTAGTTAAGATAGTGAAAGAGAAAATTGGTATTAAAATTATTATAACAATTATTAAAAACTTCAAACACTATAATTGAATATAAATTATATAGTTTTAAGTTAAATGGTATATTTTATTAGATTTTGAAAATAACGTTTTTAGTATCAGGTTAATGGAATTTAAAATACATTTTGAAAAAACACTTTAAAAGACAGAAGGGATTTGAAAGTCTGTTAGTATATTTGCACTTAATATGCTGGAATAGTATATTTCCCAAAATTACCTAACTTCACTTTTTTTCTTACCCTAATAATATATAGTATTGCATAATTACTCAAATAACATAATTTACATTATAGTTAATCTAATGTCCCAGAAAATAACATCTAATTATTATAATGCAATTTTTACTAGTTTCTATACAAATAATGAGTATTTCAAAAACATTCATATTACAATATTACGATTTATAAAAATACAAATATTTACGATATAAATTTTAAAACATCATAAAGTCTTTCAATACCTTTTACACTTGTATGATCATTTGCTCGTGTACAAAATATAGTCATCGCAGTACACAACAAAGCAAGAAAAACAAGAGTAAGTTAGTGAAAATATAATTTTGTAATATACGCAATTAAGTCAAAAGAGAAAACCAAATTACATTAATCATTTCCATAATTATTCAATTTTCTTCAAATCCCAACATAAAACAATCACATGGATCTACACATCCAATATGCAGCAAACATAATAATATTTAACGTCTTCTATCAGACTCGTATTAAGTAAGTCCTACAAGAGACTAACACTTGATCCCAAGATTACCAGTGAATTCAATAGAAAGGATCAGGGTAAGTTCAATACAATCCAAGTCGTGCATCTCATATGTCACGGTGTGCATGAATTCACCCATCAGTTTCTCACCACCTGATATCTAAGTCTATGTAACTTAAATCATCAGTGAGCTCAGAGATCTCTGTTACCACATAGACATCAATACTTAATACATATAGAAACATCAGTCCATACATTATTCCAAATAACAATTTATCTCCCTCTGAGATAAAGAACACAAATATTCTTTGACATCAAAACATTTTTAGCTTTCACAAAGATTTGATAATTGTCACTCCTAACTATAACAAAGCAAGATGTTGTTTAATATTATAATGACAGCCCTCTAAGGGAGGATATGAAAGTTAAACGATCCCTGTTTGAAAGAACTTCACAAAAAGTAAATTACAAAGAAAACACATTTTCTAAAATTTGACTAACAAGCACTCTAAAGCCTTAACACGGTAGTTCAACATGCACAACACATTGTATGATTCTTCATAAGAGTGTTAGTTGTTTATGAATGATAGGACTTTTATTTATAGACATCTTAAATAAGATTGTTGGACATTGTGTGCCGATCTTTTGATGGCATGTCAAATCTTTATTAGGGGTTGATAACCTTTTAACTGATATTGTACTATGTAGCACTCAACTTTTATGTATAAGTTACATTTTCTTTTGAACATGTTTTTCTTCTATTAACAACGTCAAATTTAACATGTATTCTCATAGATGTTGGTTGTTGTATCGAAATTTTCATTTGTAAGTAAACTATCGTTATGTCCTTCATGGTCCATCAAATTTAAAAGTGAGTATGCATTGTGTCTTTTGTAAAGAAAACTTCTTATGTAGCTTTGTCTGAAGCTGACTTAATTTTTAAATGTTATAAAGTTAAATATTTTTATGATAATGTCATTGTTGAATGAGTTGTTTATCATACTTAAAAACAATATATTAATTATTAAAAACTTAATGTTATTTATTACGATAAAAAACACACACGACAATCATTCATAAATGTTAATATTGTAAATTTTAACCCTAATTTTGACTTATATTGAATACTTATCATAATTTTTTACAATATATTTTTAGCTTTATTTTAAAAAAATTTAATCATTTTTATGATTTTTCATTACTTTTATTTTTATTTTTTCACGTGACTCTCCATTGAACGAGATTAAAGGACAATTAATTGAAAACACATGAGATACACACTTCTAATCAACATTAATTAAGATTAGTTGTAACTTTATCTTTATTATCATTATTGTTGATTGACCAAGAAGCTCATAAAAAAAAGTGACTCAAAATATTATAAATTCAAGACGACACAAAATAAAAAAACATAACCTAAAATTTTAAAAAAAAGTTTAATTCACAAATGAAACATATCACTTCAAATCAAATTTTACAAACCACATCATAAATTTAATGAGAAGTAAGAAGTTTTATATTTTAGAGAGATAAAATATTTTAGATAAATAAAAAAATGAATGATTTTATAGTTAACCTCTATAAATTTTTTAAATGATGAAAGATTTATTCTCCATTTAACTTAAACTTTATTCTCTAAATCTATAAATTTACTCAAAAAAATATCTAATAAAATATTTAAATAAAAAGATGTATCAATAATTATTAGATACAAGAATTTGAATTTAAAGTAAATTTATTTTATTTCAAAACCGTGAGAAAATATAATTAATGAAGAGATCTTATTAAAATTTCTCAACAAAAATTAACCATAAATAAATTATGTGAATGTTTTACGCCAATATGCGAAGGCGTTTTTTTTTTGTATTATAGACTTAAATTAAATGTTAAAATTATTTATTTATTCTCTATACTTAACGAACTTTATTTTTTTATTTATCTTTTAGTCTCTATATTTTTAATTTAAATATATTATTTTTATTTTTTAATCCTTACATCAACTTTAGATGGTAAAAAAGAAGTACAAAATATAATGTAAAAAAAAATATAAAAAAGTAAAATTCATATAAGTATAATGTTTCCTTATTCATGTCGTTCGTATTTTTCGGATTTTTTTGGTATCAACAGTCAATACGTCTCAGTTTTTGGTCTTTAATTTTAGTAAGGAGGGATACATGTTAAAGTTAAATTAGTAATTGATATATAGTGATTAAGAATAATAAATATTATTAAATATTTATATTTACATTGTTTTGAAGTAAGTATTTATAAAATAAGAATAAAGGGATCTATACACTTGTGTGGGTCAGTTTGACATAAATTATTAAATTAATTTTAATATTAAAGAAGAGATATGTACATATTGATTATGTTAATAAGAGATACTAATGCGATTTATATAAAGATTAAATTAAAATATTAAATATGTGTTAAAAAATTCAGTTAAAATATAATTTGAAAAACAACCATTGTAAGCACGTTAAAGCGTATGTTTTAATTATAAATAAAAAAGCTGTTATTTACATTTAGAATTATTTTAATGGATATGTTTACCAAACATTTCAATTTCCAACTACTTTTAGTTTGAATTATAAACTGGTTTTTGTATTTTTAATTACAAATTATTTTTTTAATTTTCAACCAGATGCTCGTATTAATAACAGGTTTACACAGAAGAATCATATTAATATTTCCATCTTTATGAACACGCTTTCCTCTAAACATTTTTACGTTACAAACACAGCACATGCTAAAAAAACACGCTTCCATTAAATTGATTTTGACTTATTTAGAAAGGGATTTACTTAGCCTGAAGGACAATAATAATAATAATAATAATAATAATAATAATAATAATAATAATAATAATAATAGTAATAATAATAAAGATAAATAGTAATTAAAAAAAATAAATGTAGCAGTGAAATCTGGATTTTGGTATGGTGAGTATATAAAACGTGTCCACTCACTGTGTCTCACATCGAAAGAGAGAAAGAAGACGCAGTGTTCCTTCCTTGGTTGTGTGATTCTGAGAAGATGGATCTGGCACCGGAGGAGCTTCAATTTCTGAACATCACCGACATCCTGCGAGAATCGACCTCAATCCCCAAACGTTGTCCAAAGACCTTCTACCTGATAACGCTGACCCTGATCTTCCCCCTCTCCTTCGCGATCCTGGCTCACTCGCTGTTCACGCACCCTCTCATCTCGCAGCTCCAGAACCCCTTCAACGACCCCTCCCAGACCTCGCACCAGTGGACCCTCCTCCTCATCATCCAGTTCTCCTACCTCCTCTTCCTCTTCGCCTTCTCCCTCCTCTCCACCGCCGCCGTCGTCTTCACCGTTGCCTCCCTCTACACCGCCAAGGCCGTCTCCTTCTCCTCCACCCTCGCCGCCATCCCCCGCGTCTTCAAGCGCCTCTTCCTCACCTTCCTATGGGTCACCCTCTTCATGATCCTCTACAACTCCCTCATCCTCCTCTCCCTCCTCCTCATCATCGTCGCCATCGACACCGATAACTCCCTCCTCCTCCTCCTCTCCCTCCTCGTCATCCTTTCCCTCTTCCTCGTCGCCCATGTCTACATCACCGCCCTCTGGCACCTCGCCTCCGTTGTCTCCGTCCTCGAGCCCGTCTACGGCCTCGCCGCCATGAAGAAAAGCTACCAGCTTCTCAAGGGTAGGACCAAGTATGCCGCCGTTCTCGTCGCCGGCTACCTCGTTGTCTGCAGCATCATCTCTGGGGTCTTCAGTGTCGTCGTCGTCCACGGTGGGGACGCGTACGGCGTCTTCACTAGGATTGTCGTTGGAGGGTTCCTCGTGGGGCTGTTGGTGATTGTCAATTTGGTTGGGTTGTTGGTGCAGAGCGTTTTTTACTACGTTTGCAAGAGTTTCCACCACCAGGGGATTGATAAGAGCGCGCTGCACGATCACCTCGGAGGGTACCTTGGGGAATACGTGCCTCTCAAGAGCAGCATTCAGATGGAGAATTTGGATGTATGACAGTAGCCAACCTCTACTCACGCATTTGTAAGTTTGGTTTCTTTCTTTGTTGTGATGTAATGGAATAGTGTAAAACAGTGGAGGACTAATCAATGATTCGTTGTGTGCTGAATTTCGCTCTCTGTTTTTTTTTTTTTTTGTGTGTGTGTCTGTATAGTGGTTGATACTGTTTTCATTTGTTGCTTAAAATAAGCAATTTGATCCAATCCTGGTTTAAAAGTAGCTCAGCTCAGTTCACATTCACCAGTGTTTGTTTGCTCGTTCTTTCGTGTTTATTATGGTATGGTCGCATTCACATGTTGTGTTGTTGTTCGTACATACGTATAGGATTTTTCAATCATCGTTGAATTGAAAACAGAACAAATGTTTGGGTTTGTAAGCTCTCTTCTTTTACATAATGCTTGAGATTGAATCTATGGCTTAAAAAAGTAACTACTGGGTTAAATTGGCTGTATATGATGTTGTATCGTAGCACCAGGATAAATTTCTTGCGGTGGGATTGGTAACTACTTACTAGCAGACAATACATTTATTATCAAAATTTCGATCTGTGTGATGCTTTCTGAGCAAATTAGTCCACTGATCCCTTTAATGGGGAAGAGACCCGCAAGCAGTGTTCAGAGTTTTTCCTTTAAAGCGAACCTTGAAAGAGGTGCCCTATCTTGACTTTCATGAAAGGTAACCTTATCGGGAGAGAAGAGAGAGAGGAGAAGATGTTGGGATTCGATAAAATAGCTGATTCTTTGTTTTGTATTTATTTGCTTTACTTTTAACAATGTTTAGTTTTTCTTGATAAACTGCAAAGATGTTTTAATTGATTGTTTGCTACTCTTTAAATCTTAATCCTTCATTTGTTGATCTTTGATTTGTGGTTTATTATATCTTCTCTACGCCTCTAGTTACATATGCTATCGATAATGTCTTTCTTTGGTTACTACTGTTGTGGGATTAGTCAGATATGATTTTTTGTTTACTTGAGTGTATGTAGTATGATGTAAAATTGTTCTTATTAGTCAGATGGGTTTATTACCTAATTAATAATTAATTGTCAACCAAGTCTATATCTGGTTTGAAAGAACTGCAACTTGGATATAAGTTTAGATCATTTCTGTAGGACTATAGTAGTGAAGACAAATTTTGGTTTTAGCTGTCTGTTGAATGTGTTATGAGTTTGTTGGGTTTACGAACAGGAAGGGTGAATATTAGTATTAGCTTACAGGTGGGGGATGAAAGATTTATCCAAACATTAAGTGAATTTGCTCTTTATTATCATTTCATATATGTATTTATTTGCTTGTTTCAGCTCACACTATCATCTCCTAATTGTTTTCTCCTAAGCAAGAACTCTAGGTAGATTGCATGATTGTTTAAGAATGATATAGATGGTATTAGGTTGTTTAAATATTTTGGGAACTCTTGAGATCAAGACAAAAAATTTAATAATTTAAGAAAGTTATTGGGTTACAAGTGTTCTGTTGATAACTTTTTTCTTAATCCAGAATAATTACTTAATTAATCTTCATTTTGCAAACAATCTTGTAATGTTTTGTAAGGGATAATAGACATGAACTGAACAAAATTTAGACCAAACATGTCACACTAAACCGAAACCAGACATACTTTTGGAAATAACTCAGTAAATCCTTCTCAACAGAAGGAGAAACAAAAAAGTTAGATATGTTTTAGTGAATACTATACTCAAACACTATCAGGCTTGAAGTTCAAAGCCTAGTTCTTCTAAGACTATGTCATTTGATCTTAGGAAATGTACCTGTTTTGTAATGGAGGTCTCATTAATGCAGAGGAGACTATACAAAGGAGTAATGTTTTCATCTTTTACTCCTTGACTCTTTCTTCTCTGACTCTTACTGGTGATTTTGACTATTATTAATCCTTATTGAGAAATGTTGCAGTGATATGGGCCTAAATATGTTCTGTTCAACATGAGCCAGAGCGTGGCCCAGTTCTGGGAATACTCAGTCCAGTCCAGGAGAGTACAGGATTTAATAGCAAGACAAGAGGATTGATAGATGGTGTTGTATCATAAAAATGAGTAAACCAAACCAAGACTTTCATAGGGAAATTAAGACTTTATTAAGTTCTAGAAAATTGATACAGGTATTTTGGGATTGTCAAATTAATATGTTATTAATACAAAATATTCATCCGTTTTATTATAATTGAAATCTACCAAAGAATTAACTAATAATCTTTATTGGGATATATTTTATCCATAAAATCTAAATTTGAAACTTGTTTGGAAATTCTGAATCCAATTTCACATTTATGGATGCTATTAGGGACTAATTCCAGAATTCATTTATGGAATAAAATTGAACATATACTAAATAAACAAGTGTTAACATGGAAATAGGAAGGCTATTGTTTTACCTGCACCCTTGAAACAAATTTGATATGCCCTGTTTTATTAACTAGGATGCTATGTTCTTACTGAATGCTTGTATCTCTCCTGTGACTTGTGTGTGACTTCCCCCTATATAATCATTCTGAAGTTATGTTATTTTGTTGAATGATTCTACTTTCTGTTTTATTCCATGGTTTTAGAGCATCATAGAAGCAAATTCATTGTTATTGTTTAGGGTTAGGTAGGGTCATTTTAGTTGGAGATGATTTCTAAACAAATTATGATGATCACTTTGTTGATTCAAACAGGTGTTCACTCCTAAAAATGGTACCCTGCATTCTTCTTTCTTAAATGGAACTATAAGAGAACCTCCATTAATGAATCTTCATATATATAGTTTCTGCACTGTGCAACACTTGAGACTGATAAAAATAAAATATGTTTATTATGTAAATTAGACTCTGATAAAAACAATATATTTATTATGTAAATTTGAGTTTATGAAAATGTGATTGTTTTTTTAGTTATTAAACTCAAATATAAATTAAATTATATATTTATATTTACATGTTCATTAGAAACTATAAAATACATTTATAAATGTACAATTAAAGTTGTGTTGTTAGCATTTTAAAACTTTCATAACCTTTTTAAGAGCAAGAACTGCAAGTAAATAATATCTTGTAGTAAAAGCACAATTCAAGAAACTCTAAACCTAATATTGAATTGAACATAAGGAGTTTTTTTTTTTTTTTTTGAGGCATTCTACTTTAAAAAATTGAAAAATAACAAATTTTCACCTTTCAGATAGGAATTATTAAATTCATTCACATATTCTCTAAATAAAATGTACTTCATTCTAAAATTTTAAAGTTCTTTCAAGCAATAATTACATATTTATTAAAAAAAGAAAATTCAAATTTAAATGAAATAACAGTTAATATAACATTTAATCAAAGTAGCTAATGATGAGTTCAATTTTGTGCATAAAAAAACTTAAAAAAATAGTAATAAATTTTAAAAAACCCATCATTTGTTTGTCTAACAATACCATTTTCATTATTAACAGTGATGTATTTGCTTACAAAAGTCAAAGACTACAATAATTGAATAAGTTTACTTGTTATGTTTTTAACTCATTCTCAAGAGAAATGTAAAAGATTAAAATATCTTCATAATAAATTGAAAAAGAATCATCAGCTATATGTTCAACAATATTATTTGTATTCGCAATTGTATGTTTGTTTAGAAAAATTAGACAACAATAATAATTGAATAATCTTAATTACTATATTCCAACTCTTTGTGAAGAAAAATATCAGAAAACATAGTTAAATTAGCTAATAAAATCTCAAACAAAACAAATAAGAGTTCACTTTCAAAGAGAGACAAACTCTCTCTTTATACACAATTATACATAATTATAAATGATGATTTAATTACATAGAATTTAACCAATCAATCATTACATGCATAGGCAATTCGAAAACATATGACTACATACTAATGAATAAACCCTACCCTTCTGTAACTTACTATTGTACCAAGTGAAAATTTGGTCTTAAACTATTTAATTTTTTTAAATAATTATAAATGAACATAATTTTTTTAATAGCTTTGAATAGTCTCAGCTACATTCACATTCTTTAATTTCTTTTGAATAGTTTTGAATAGTCTAACCTACATTCATATTCTTTTCTTTTCGCGCAATATATCTCTTTTTGACCACAATATTTTCATTTTTCTTCAATCACATATTTTTTTTTTTTGAATTTAATATTTTCATTATTCTCTAACCACAGTGTAATTCTATTATTTGAAGTGGGTGAAAATGTTGACAAGAATCGTTGTATTAAACATTTTTTATTAGAAAAATATTTTTTTTAGTTTTATATATTTTTTAATTCTTTTTGGATTTGTGACTTCTAAAAGAATAATTAAAAATTAAAAAAAAAACTGTTTCCGCTCAAATTAATAATTAAAGTAAGCATATTTTTTAAATATTTTTTGTATTTATTTAATTCAGTTTTTTCATTAATAATTTATATTTTTATGATACAAATTAGTTCAAATAACTTAATATTTTTATTTAATTTTTTTTAGCATTTAAAAATAAATAATATCAAATAGTTTTTTTTAAATAAAAAGGAATTATTCAAATTACTTATTTTAATTTTTTATAAAAAACTTTATTTGAGACATTGAAGTTTTAATTATATATATATATATATTTACTAAAAGAAAATTAATGTAAATTATACGTTTTGTTAATTTTAATTTGTGTTTTGGAGATATTGTTAAATTTTTAAAAAATTTATAGAGATGCCAGAGAAGGTATGAAAGTGCATGGAGAATTTCCCATGAAATAATATTTAGATCATTAAATTTGCAAAAACAAATCTGGAAAGAAGTTATGGATTACAATTTTAAGTATAAATGATTATGGAATGAACTAATATTAATAAGGTATGATAGATTACATTAAAAAATTAGATGGAATGTAGAAGTGGTACTAGTTGTATAATTTTAATAATATCTAATTCAAAAAATAATTTTAATCTGCATTTCATTGAACACAAAATTAAGAGAATGTGAAATAGAGAAAAATAAAAAGAAAATCAACATAATATTAGAAGAAAATAAGCATAAAAGAAAATCAACATAATGTTATTTAAAGATCAGTTGAACTTACAAATAGTAAAATGGTATTTATTAGTTTCAATTCTTCCACAAACTTTTAGAAATTGATTGGTGACTTAACAATATCATGTCTTAATCATTTTTCTCACTAGTGATAAAATTTGTTTAAAATCACTTTCGATAGGTTTTTCATTATTAAATTTATTTTGAGCTCTCATAATATTTTTCAAAGTTAAATGTTACAAAACACAATTTCTTCAGTATTGGTGCTTCATCCTAAATATTGAATTTTATTTATTAAAAGATATGAATACCAAAGTTATAGAAGTATCCTAATATTAATTGTGTATTTTTTAATTATTAGTTGTTTCTCCTTTTAGTGGTGAATAACTTTTATTTTGTTGTGTTTGTTATGATTTTAGTATTTATTGATTGATTATTTTTCTCTTTAGCTACATCAAATTGAGTGTACTGTTTGTATATATTCAAACTATTTATTTTGATCTCGATGGAATAATATTAGAGATATTAATTCTCATATCCTTTGCCTTCCTTTTTACTCTTTTGTTCATCATCTGTATCTATATTATAACCTTATTTCCTGTATTCTTAAGGCGGTTTCTCAATCCACATGGACAATGTCTTTGACATATGGAATGATTTAAAGGATAGGTTCTCACATGGAGACATGATTCGTACTTCTTATATCCAGGTAATGATTTCCTTTTTTAAACAAGGTGAGTTGACTGTTACAAACTATTTCACTCAGCTAAAAATTCTTTGGGATGAACTTGATCTTTTTCGCCCGCTACCTATTTGTTCATGTGCCTCTAAATGCACATGCGATGCTCTTGTGAATGTTTCTAAATATAAAGCACAAGATCAAATTATTAAATTTCTAAGGGGGCTAAATGATAATTATTTGACTGTGAGAACTCAAATTCTTTCGATGGATCCTCTGTCATCCTTGAATAGAGTTTGTTCTCTTGTTACACAACAAGAGAGACAAATTTTGGGTGATCAATCCAAGACAATGATTGCTACTAGCAAATGAGGTTATAAAAACAAGACTACAACCTATGGCAGAGATGAATACGAGAGAGGAAGCTATGGAAGAGGTTATACTCCCAAAATTTGCAGTCATTGTGTAAAGATCGGGCATACCATTGATACATGCTATAAAAAACATGGTTTTTCACCTCATTTCAAGTTTAAAAATCAGAACCATGATCTTAGTCATACTAATGCAGTTTTTCAGAATACAAATCTTAATAATGAGCAGCAGAATCATGAAGGTTCAAAGTCAGAAGTGGAGTCTCAACAAATTGGTTTTACTCATGAGCAGTATCAAACATTGTTAGCTCTTTTGCAACAGGCCAAATCCAATGGCAATGTTTATAATCAAGTCTTTGTCATTCCTTCCAACATGTCAACACAGACTGGTAATAATTTTATTTCTTCCTTCAGTTCTTGGATTATTGTTAGTAGTGCTACTGACCACATTTGTTCATCATTAACTTATTTTACTTCATATCATCAAATTAATCCTATTATGTCAAATTACCAAATGGTAATAAAGTCATTATCAATTATTCTGGAAGTGTTTTTCTCAAGCAAAATCATGTCATAGACAATGTTTTGTATATTCCTTACTTTACTTTTAATCTTCTTTCGGTAGCAAAATTGATTGATGAACTATCTTATGTCCTTACCTTTGACTCTAATGGTTGTCACATTCAGGACAAGAATTCCTTGGAGATGATTGGCTCCGCTAAAATGCAAGATAAACTTTATATACTCAGGATCTCATCTTACCAGAAACTTCAAATCAAACCCATCAAATCTACACACACCATCAATACTGTTAATGTCAGTGCTAGTGATCTAGAAACCCTTTGGCATTTTCGATTAGGTCATATTTCAAATAAATGTATTGATGTTATCAAGAATAAA
>Ga0123342_1003294_pt1:0-25000 | contig 26027 bp, 20 predicted proteins | sample Turbeawhitnodule_FD_89960 | JGI IMG/M metagenome (GOLD analysis project Ga0123342, IMG submission 89960) | Root nodule microbial communities of legume samples collected from Mexico - Turtle bean Mexico white nodule | ecosystem: Host-associated > Plants > Roots > Nodule | place: Mexico...
ATAAACTAATTTAGAAACCTTTTTTTTTTAATTTCTAAAATGTTCTCTAATTTAGTTATTATAGTAACTAATTATTTTTTGTTTCTAAAATTGGTTTTTATTTCATGTTTTTCTTGTAGTGTAATTAGCAACCAAAGTTTTAACTACAAATTATTTAGTTTCTAAATTTGGTAGCAAAAACTTTGGTTGCTAATTAGATACCAATTTAAAAACTAATTTAGAAACCAAATTTTTTTCTAGTTTTTAAAATGGTCTCTAATTTAGTTACTTAATTATTTTGGTTTATAAAAATTAATTTTTATTTCATGATTTTCTTGTAGTGTAAGTTATTGAAAGTATACACTCAAAATGAAAGAATGAATGCATTGTATATTTGATAAAATTGTGTATATTACAGAAAGCGATATGATTAGCCTTTCTTATATATGTAGTATCAAAATTTTAACCTTTGAATTATTTTTATCACAACAACAGATAAATTTTATCTAAAAAATTAAAAAATAAAGTTAAGAGAGGGAGAGAGATACAATGCTATGATGTGACAAGTAGTTCCATTGCCAAAGGAACAATCACATTTGATGAATGGATTGTAAGCTTCAACAGCTGTGATATCATCAATGGCTCTTCCACTGCATACTTCACCACTTATATTCCACAAAGTTGTGTCTGCCGATATACCCCACTTGCTGAAGATTGAATTTAAGACTCTTGCTACATTCATAAGTTCACGTATTTAGGAAAATGTGCTAAAAAATGAAAAACAAAATCATGTGAATCTAAGGTATTCAGTATGAAACTAAGGAGGGAAATGACATTGTGAGAGAGAGTGAGAGAGTAAGTAAAATTTTAATTTTTTAATTATAAAATAAATATGTAAAAAAATTATTCTAATTCATAGAAACCAATTTTAAAAACAAAAAAAAATAATTAGACACTATATTAACTAAACTAAATTAGATACTATTTTAGAAACTAAAAAATTATTAGTATCTAAAAGTGGTTTTTATTATTAATAAAAAAAAATTATAAAATAATTTGTAAATTGGTAATCATTAACTCCCTAGGTTTTAACTACTAACTACTTTATATTTTAAATTAGTCTTTTAAAAGACGAATAGAGACTAATTTAGAATATAAAATATTAGTAGTTAAAATAATTTAAATATCAATTTAAAAATTACTTTATAATTTTTTTAATAATAGAAACCAATATTTTTTTAGTTTATAAAATAATCTCTTATTTAGTCAATATAGTAACTAATTATTTTGGTATGGAAAATTATTCTTCTATTTAAATATTTTCTTGTAGTGTGATATATTTTAATATAATATTTTTATTTTTATTTTCACCAATTTGCAATAGTGTAACTTTTGCTAATATAAATTAAAAAATAGTTTTAATTTATTTTTTTTATAAAACTCATGTTATGAAAAATAACATAAAAAACATTTATTCTTCCTTTTTCTTTTATGTTCTTCTATGTTGTTATTAAAAAAAATACATTTTTCTCATAAATTTATATCTTTATAGTTTTAATAACTAAATTACTTTCCAAATGCTCAACTTCACTTTTAATTAAATTAATTATTTATTAATGGTACCTTAAATAATATGTTAGGTGTAGAATTTAATTAAACAATAACAAAAATATTAGAAAAATGAATTTAATGAAATTCAATTGCTAAAATCAAGAAAAATAATAAACATAGTAAAATAATGAATAAAAAATTAAAATTGGATTTTTTTATCAAAAAAAAAAATAGGAAAATGGTAATTTATCTAATTATCAACTTGATAGTTATGTTTAGCTTTGTAAATATTGAAATTATTTGTTTGTGCATTATACATTTAATGTTAGACATAAAGTAGATTAAAAATAATAAAGGAATTTATTTCTTGTGGTTATAACCTTAGTCACTTTAGGTTATTTAAATATGACATGTGCATCATATGTCATACTATATCAAGGACTCCTCTAAACTAAGAAATAGCTATTAACTATTTTTTTATCAAGTAAAATTAAATTAAATTAATCGAAATATTTCAATTATATTCTAATTTATATATAATTTTGGTTTATTAAATTTTTTTTAATCAATTAAAAATTGTATAATTTAAATATAATATTAATTTTTAAATTATAAAATTTAAAAGTTAAAATTAACTTTAATATTACTATTTATACTTTTTTAAGTTTTGAATTGCACAATTAAAAAAAATTAAGGAATTTTAATATTTATAGAGGTGAAAAAATATCATTGGGAGCGTAAAAAGAAATTCCCCGTGATTAAGGTTAAAACCTAATTTAAGAAAAATCAATCCATAAAAAGAGTGCAGTGAGTTTAAATCATAAAGAAAATCCCCATGATTAAGTTTAAAACCTACTTTAAGAAAAATATATCCATAAAAAGAGTGCAAGGAGTTTAAATCACTCATTACTTATCTAACCATGTCCAATTAATTCTTATTCTTCCTTTTGCAAAACTCTATATATTTTATGTTTCATTAGGTACACATATCCATATATTAAAATTATTAACAAATGTGATGAAGTATTGAAAATGACCTATAATTATTGTGTGACAAGGAAGTTGATAGCAAGGGTTTCAACAAGTTAGTGGTGGAAGTCACAATTTAGTGTTTAAAATTTAGAAATTTAGAATTTAAAACAAAGTGCAAAAAACATTAATATAATATCCTTCTCTTTTTTAAGTGGATATGGACTAGTAAAAGATTCATTATGTTTTTATGAGATGTGATTATGTAAAAAATTTATGTACTACAAGAAAATTATTAAATAATAATTAAATTTAGAGATAAAAAAAAACTTAGTCACTATATTAATTAAATTAAATATTATTTTAGAGACTAAAAAAATTATTGTTATCTAAAATGATTTATATTATTAATAAACATTTATAAAATGATTTATAAATTTGTTTTTAAACTAGATATTAACGTTTTAGTTACTAATATTTTAGATTCTAAATTAGTATTTAAAAGATCAATAAAGATCAATCTAAAATATAAAGTAGAATTACTAGTTAAAATCTTAGTTAAAATCTTGGTAGTTAATAGTCATATATCAATTTAAAAATTATTTTATAAATTTTTATTAATAATATAGATATAAATAATATTTTAATTTATAAAATAATTTTAATTTAATTAATATAGTAACTAATTATTTTAATTTTAAAATTAATTTTTATTTAATGATTTTCTTGATGTTATGATAAGATAAACTTGGTTCTAAGAGTTCTAAGATAACTATATGAATGCAATTTGAGGGACATCGAAAAGAAACTATAATTCTAATAGTGTTTGTTGTTACTTCTGTACTTTTGCAAAATTACTCATCTTCAAAAAGAAATTAGTGGGAATAAAATACAACATGGAGAAATTCAAATACAATGCCTATTGTGTAAAAATAAAAAGCCTTCTTATAACCTGTTGAACTTACATAAAATCGCATCGCATTCGTCTAAGAGAATACATTAGTTACCTAAGAGATATAAACCAAATAGGAAGAAGATGCATTATTTGCTCAACCTAAAAAATGACCCTTTAACCTACCAAGAAGCCACTTGCCCAAAATAAATTTGGCAAGAGGTAGACACTACAAGAAAATCAAATAGAAACCAATTTTTAGATAACAAAATAATTAGTTGTAATAGTAACTAAATTAAAGACTATTTTAAAAACTAAAAAAAATAAATTGGTTTCTAAATTAGTTTCTATTATTGTTAAATAGTTTCTAAATTGATATCTAATTAGCTACCAAGGTTTTAACTACCAATTATTTAGTTTCTAAATTTGGTAGCAAACACTTTGGTTGCTAATTAGAAACCAATTTAGAAACCATTTAACAATAATAGAAACTAATTTAGAAACCAAAAATTTATTTAGTCTCTAAAATGGTCTCTAATTTAGTCACTATAACAACTAATTATTTTTTGCTTCTAAAATTGGTTTCTATTTCATGATTTTCGTGTAGTGAGATCTAAGTTAGAGTTAATTTATACTCACCAAGAATGGACCTTGGTGGAGCCAACTATATTGACAAAGAGGTGATGAGATCTAAAGGAGTTAATGTAGACTCACCAAGAATGGACCTTGGTGGAACCACCTATATTTTGATCAAATCCATGACGTGTAAGTAGGGGTTTTAAGAAGAAAATTGACATTAACTTTTCATGAAGAGATGAGAATGGTTGAATGCAATTTGATATCAAAGTTTGATGGAAAATTGATTTATCTATCTCACCCTAAGATACCAACTTCGAGTTCTCAACAAGATTTAAAGGTACTTCAAGAGGGGAGGCCAAATTTAAAACTCCATTTTTTTATTATAAAATAGTTATAGTGTTAATGTAAAAAATATTTTCCTATTTTACTCAAATAAATTATATGGGTACTTATTTTTGTGGCAAATAAAAGTAATATTTTTTAGGAGGTAGAGATATTATAAACACTACAAGAAAAACATTAAATAATAATCAAATTTAAAAACTAAAAATAATTAGTCACTATGTTGACTAAATTAAATACTAATTTAGAGATTAAAAATTTATTGATATTAAATGTGATTTCTATTATCAACAAAATATTATAGAATAGTTTCTAAATTAGTATCTAAATTGACTACCAAAGTTTTAACTACTAATATTTTATATTCAAAATTAGTCTCTAAAATACCAATAATAAAGACTAATTTATAACAGAAATAATTAGTAATTACTTGGTAGCTAACAGTTCGACATCAATTTATAAGTTACTTTATAATTTTTTATTAATAAAAAAAACTATTTTAGATATTAATATTTTTTTAATTTATAAAATAGTATCTAATTTAAGTAATTATTTGAGTGTCTAAAATTAGTTTTTATTTAATAATTATAGTAAAATAACATCTTTAGTGATGATTTTAATTTGAGCAAACAAAACTAAATTAATTATTCAAAACTAAATCTTACAATCTATTATATGTTTTTCTTTGAAAAAAAAAATATTTCTTAGTATTCCAGTATATCTTAATCCAGTAAAAATATATTTTAAAAATGAAACCGTAATAAAACTCAAAATTTTAAAATGTACAATATTTTAAATATAATGATTCTAACAATATTATCTAAAGTGTAATAACGAGTATATCTTTTTAAAACTGTCTTAGGGATTAAGATTGAAAAAAGATTGAAACGTTTTATGAATATGAATAGTCTTAAGCAGCAGAGATATATGTACCATCATGATGGAAAACTTGTTAAAGATAAAGAATGTTCCAGAGTTCAGACTTTTTCCATAGCCACAAATTAACAAGAAAACTAGTGTACTGATTTCGTTTATATGAAAGAACCCTCATAGAGACAGATATGATGATATCATCGCGGTGAGAAACAGAAACAAAAGGAAAAGAGAAAGTACCAACCTTCTGAAGGATCTGTGGTGGCCTCTGCAGCTTCAGCTGGTAAAACTTTGACCAAGCAGATGAAGAAGACAAAGAATGCTACACCTTGTGCAAACGACCACTGCACCATGATATCAACTTGGTGTTTGAGGTAAGAATAAAATCCCATAGTTATAGAGAAAACTAATTATAGTTCGATTAGTCTTTTGAAAAAAGACAGTCAAAGATGGCGTCTATGAACAAACGTCAATAGGGAAACTGTTATTTTCATGGACCATAACTATTAATGAGACAATTTTTTGATAGAAAATATTATATAATAATGAATTGTGATTAAAACAAAGTATCGTAGGAAACTTTTTCAGTCAGAAAATTACAGTCTCTTATTGAAAAATAATAATTATATATAAGAAATTTACAGCCGATCATATCTTCTCTCCTTGTGTCGTCTTATTGAAATCTTGTATACATAATGACACTCAATATTGGCAAGCAAAGGATTAGATCATCACAAGCTTAAGCATTGTCAAAGCTTAAGTATTTTCAATGCTAGACACTAGACACTTTTTCGTGAGAAAGGAATGAGAAAGAGAAAACAGAGAAAAAGTAAAAACATAAAACTGAATATTTTTTTATTATCCACTATGTGCTTTATATACATGGAAAAAAGAAAACAGAAAAAACAAACTGCATATATTGCTTTTAATGCAAAACTACTTTATATTAAAAATTTAATAGTGTCCCACAAGCTCTGTGATATATATCCATCAAACCGAGCTTGGAAATTGTTGCTGCAAACATCCCTGTTCAAGAGGTTTAGTAAAAACATCTGCCACTTGTTGATGGCTAGAAATGGGAAGTAATAAATGCAAAAGTTTGAATTGAAGTTTTTTCCGAATAACGTGATAGTCTATTTTTATGTGTTTAGTTCTCTCATGAAAGCTTAGGTTGTAGGCAATGTACCTTGCAGACTGGTTGTCACAATAAACAACTCTTAGTTTTTATTCAACCTCAGAAGATGATAGTGAAATAGTGGATTTTTTCTTAGATTTCGAACTAATTAAGGATGAACTAAGAAACACACAAAACCATGTTGTAGATCTTCTAGTTTGAAGGCAGGTTTCCCAGTTCGAATCACAAAAGCTCTTCAGTTGTAAGTTGGAGTGGCTAGGAAAGAACAGACCTTGTCTAGGTGCTCCCTTAATATATCTCAATACACGGTGAGTAGCAATGTGATGTTCCAATATGGGTGCATGCATGAACTGACTTAAGAACTGTACGACATAGGTAATGTCTGGTCTTGTATTGGTAAGGTATATCAATCTTCCAACAAGTCTTTGGTAGGAAGTGATATCTTTTAGAGGACTACCTTCATTGAACATATTCTTCATATTTTTAATCATTGGTGTGGAACATGGTTTGGCTGCAAGAAGACACAACATCAGATATAATATCAAGAGCATATTTGCGTTGTGAAACATGTATACCGTCCTTGATTCTAGCAATTTCCAAGCCGATGAAAATTTTCAAATCCCCTAGGTCTTTCAGTTTGAAAGTTTTATCCATCAGCTGGGTTAATTCTGTTATTTCAGAGATGGAGTTGCCGACAAAAATTATATCATCCACATATACTAATAATGTAGTAAAATTATTTTCAGTTCTCTTTATAAATAGTAAATGATCAAAAACAGATTGTAAAAAACTAATGCTCTTAAGAAAGGAAGAAAGTTTGGAAAACCATTGTTTACTTGATTGTTTGAGACCGTATAAGGATTTTGTAAGTTTGCAAACCTGTCCAGCTTTAACTTTGGTCCCTGGTGGTAGCATATAAACTTCCTCGCCGAGTTCTCCATGAAGGAAAACATTATTAACTTCCAATTGCTTTAAATACCAGTTTTGTGTGGTTGCGTATAACCCTTGGCAACAAGTCTTGCCTTATAACTCTTCTTTGGCATTGCATTTTATTTTATAAACCCACTTACAACCAATGGGTTTCTTTCCATGGGGAATTTCAGTTAGCTTCCACGTTCTATTCTATTCCAAAGCTTCTATTTCTTTCCTCATGGCATCACACCATTCTGGCATTATGATGGCTTCATTGAAACTTTGAGGCTCTTGATTAGATGATATAACCAAGGTATATTTATGATGTTTAGAGGTTTGATTTTTTTAATTAAGATATTCAGATATGGTATAAGCCTTTTATTTGTGTTCTTAATATTTTCAATATGAATAAGGTTAGACAGATGATATTGGTAATTTTGTAAGTAAGTAGGAGCTTTCGTATACCTAACCGATCGTCTAACATTTCCCCTTTCATCTTCAACATGATTATGTTCATTATAAACTTCTCCAGTGTAAGAACTATCATTAAAAGGTTCAAAAGAATAGTTAAAAACATCAAACTGTTGGTTGTTATCAGTATCAAGATTATGCGTGTAATTACTAAAATAAGGAAAAACATTCTCATAGAATTTCACATTTCTTGACACAAATATGTCTCTGTTATGTACGTCTAGCATCACAAAACCTTTAATTCCAGCCTTATAACCAAGAAACACACACTTCCTAACTCTTGGAGGAAGTTTACACCTATCTCTTCGTATACTAGAAGCAAAGCATAAGGAACCAAAAGCTCTTAAGTTTTGTAAGGCTATTTATAATTTACGAAAGGATCCTGTTTATCAAATATCTAGCATGAATCACAACATAATACCAAAAAGCAGTCAGAAGTTTAGATTGAAAAAGTAAGTTACGTGTCACATTTAAAATATGTTGATGCTTCCTTTCAACAATAGAATTTTGTTAAGGAGTTTCAATGCAACTTGTTTGATGTATGATTCCTATACTATTGTAGAGATCAGTGCTTAAGAATTCACTTCCATTATCACTCCATATGGTTTTAATAGTAACATTAAACTGATTATGAATCAAGGTAATGAATATATATAGAGCTTCTCTTGTCTTAGATTTAGTTTTCATAAAAAAAAATCCATGTAAACCTATTGTGATCATCCATAACTCTTAAGAAAAACCTATGTCCACTCACAAAAGGAATATTGAAAGGTCCCCAGATATCCACATGAATCAAGTCAAAAATATTTTTTGCACGAGTATTACTATGGGTGAATGACATTTTATGCTTCATAGCATAATGACAAGCATCACAATGTGTATGTTCATTGAACTGAATGTAAGGAAAACTATTACTAATATGCTGCAGAACTTTATTAGATGGATGCTCGAGTCTGAGATGCTAGACATTTTCAGGTTTTCTTTCATCAACTGATGTTCCCGTAATGTTCAGCATGACTTCTTGTTTTGGAATTTCCATCAGATACAGTCCTTCACTTAGTTTAGCATATCCAATCATCTTCAATGAATCCACATCCTGAATTTCACAAAACTCAGAAGAACGGGTCAATTTACACTTGTAAGATTTAACAAAATTTTCTGCTGAAACTAGATCAAACTAAAAATCAGGTATATATAGAACATTGTATATAAGAAGATCTTTAGATAATTTCACAGTTCCATCATAATAAGCCATGAAAAATTATCCATTCGGTAGTTTAATGCGTATAGGATCTATCTGTCTAAAACTAATGAAATTATTTTTTGAAAAAGTTACATGATTTGTAGCTCCTGTATCCAAAATCCAAGAATGTTCATTCTTTTTACCTTTTCTAGCATTATCATCAAAAGATTCACCAACAAAATTGTTCACCTTAAGCTGTGCAGAATCACTTTTCACTTCTTGAATGATCTTCATAATTTGATGTACCTGTTCTTGGGTAAAATGGCTTCCTTCGTTCATAGGGACTGGTTGATCAACTTCTTCATTTAAAATAGTATGTTCCATGACACTGTTGTTGATAACCTTCTCTATTCTTTCATCTTTCCTTTTGTACCACAGAAGGAATCCATGTTTGGAGTAGCACTCATCAACTGTATGATACAATTTATGACAAAAGGTACATTGCTTACAATTATTTTGGTATCGATTTCTTCCTCTACCTTGCGATTTCCATCCTCCATTATGATGCATTTTCCAGCTTCCTTCATTACTTGAAGTATTTAATAATATTTTATTTACCATTGCATTCCCAGACCTCGAAGCACCCAACGGTCAAATCTAGGCTCTTCTGGAATAATCTCCCTCAAGCTTGGGGCAAGTGTATAGGTCGAAGTCGAACAAGCCACGTCACTTGACATCGGTGACCGACCGATCGGATGAATTGATTATGTCAAATAGAAAATAAAGAGATACACAATAAATCAGGTAATCTCTTAACACCCTACAAATATGATAACCATGAGATAAATCAGGTTATATCTTAACACCCTACAAATTCGGTAACCATGAGATAAATCAGGTAATACTGGTTTTTAAAGATACGTATCAGATACGGTCTATAAGAAAAATAGTCCACTATGAACATTATAAATAAGCATTGTCACACAAGAGTAAGATATGCTTTTATCAATATATCAATCACTCTTATACAAAGCACTTACTTGATTGTTGGAGAACCTTTTGCATGTTAACTTCTGACCGAGTATCAAAGAGTGAATACGAGAAGGAGTAGGAGGAACAACTGAGCACCAAGGATCAAGTACGAGAAGGAAGAGTGACCAAGGGATCAGAGACAATTGTTCAATCCGGTAACAGGTACTATCTAGACCTATCAGTCTATACAAGTATATATTTTAAATTTGGTATTTATAACCTTGGTAGCTTATTAGATACCAATTTAGAAACTATTTATCAATAATAGAAACTAATTTAGATACCAATATTTTTTTTAGTCTCTAAAATAGTATATAATTTATTCAATATAACAACTAATTATTTTTTGTCTCTAAAATTGGTTTCTATTTAATGATTTTCTTGTAGTGTTAGGGGAGGTTGAAATGGTATAACCCAAAGTGGTTTTGTGTACTCGTTGTAACAATGAGTGATTTGTGTACTCTTTGTAACCTTGAGTGATTTGTGTTCTCTTGCAATCATTTATTTGATTAATGAAACCTCTTGAGAAATTTTCTTAAGGGAGAACTGACATAGCCATGAGTTTAGGTGAATCAGTATAAAATATATTTGTACTATTTGTGTTGCTTTTGTGCTAGACAATATAATCTCTTTCTCTGCTAAAAGGGTCTAGGTTCTATTCAACTCCCTTCTAACCTCTGTGGTTAGTTCTTAGCAAGGCTAGAGGCACTAAATAAGCCATAAACTTTCCATCGTTGTTCAAGGGAGGAAGGTATGACTACTGGAAGCCATAATGATTGTTTTTCTTAAGTACAAAAACAATTGTTTGTTCCTTTTTATTATATATATAGATTATCATTCATATTTAAACCTTTGTATATAAGTCCTTCAAAAACATTTTTGTCAGAATACCTTTATTAAACATCTAAAGGATAATCATTAGACTCTTTGCTAGTTCATTTGTTTTCCAATAAACTGTGAAAAGTTTTCATAATTTTATTAAACATCTTGTAAAGTTAACATGTTTTTTCATAGAGATTATGCGTACAAAACTTTCCTACTTGTGCAATATCTGCAAAATTTTTCCCAATATAGACAATGTTGGTACGTCAATAAGTAAGGTTCGTACTGTTCAAGAGGTTGTTTGAGTAAAATTCAAAGCTTATGCACTATTTCTACATGTGATATATAGTTGGAGGGTTGATTTCTATCCTGGTATTTTAAATAAGCAAAGTAATAAATAGAGTCCACATTGATTCAAATAGTTCAATCTTACTCACATATTTTGAGAGATGAATTTTTTTGTCTCGGCAGAGTGTCACTTAGTATGTTATATTAATTCAACAAATATTTTAATTCTAACCTTCCAAAATTGATAATTCAATCTGCAAAGCAGAGGTGTCTTGTTTAGAAGCACTCACCTCAAAGGGCAGTTTTCAACCATTTTAGAAAAGGGTTTAGGATCGAAACTTGAGTAACTTTCAAGAACTCAACTTCTGATGCCAATTGTTAGAATCAGAGGTCTAAACAAGAGGGGGGTAAATTGTTTTTGAAAGTTTTTTGCAAGGATTGAAGGTAGAGTGAAAATATATGAAGAATCAATCAATTTATTCTCTGTTCAACTCAATAAAATTTCATTTTTAAATTTGCTTCCAGAAAATCAACCAGTTGTTTTCACAAAACAACCGATTGTTTATACCAGCATAATGCAAAACAATGTTAAAATAGTGTATGAGTATAGGGATAGAGAGAATCATACAAGATGTTTATACTGGTTCACTCTTAACCAAGAGCTACATCCAGACCTCAGCTAACCACTGGGAATTCACTATGTAATCAAACATCTTGAACCCTTCAAGAACACACACCACTCATTGGCCTCACACAGCTTTCAGAGAACACCTTTCTTGAAACTGCCTTACACTCCACTATAGAAATACAATGTTTGAAGAAGAAGAGGAATATAATACACCTTGGTAATTCAAAGCTTAAGGTTCAAAAGTAGAAAATCCAATCCTATTCCACGCACTTTTAATGATCCAAAGCTTTTGAAATCTTGAAATGCTTTTTATTAGTCTCTCTTTCTTGGTTAATGCTAAGGAGCGTTAAACAACCTTTATATGACCTCAATCAATTGGTCAAAGCAGTTAAATCAAAAACCAAAAAGCAGTTGAAATCATTTAAAACATTTCAAACCACTTAATTTTTTTTTGTTAAGGTTTTCACAAAAAACAACCATTGATTTATCGAAACAACTGGTTGATTTTGTTTGATAGCAAAGCAAAAACAAATCTAAGCTTTTCCAAACCATTTTAAAAACCAAGTGTCAAACAATCAATTGATTCGACATTTCAACAGGTTGAAATTTCACAGTCTTTTAAAAAACCCATCGTTTAAAAAATATAAAGATTCAAATGAACTTTGATCATCTTAAGGAGTGGATTAACAAGTTAAAAACTACAAGACACCACACACACACCCAGCAGCAAGGTCTTCAAGCTTTCCTCATGGATTTGGAGACATCAAAGCATCTTGTTCAACAATAGGTACTGATGAGAGTGAGAAAAATGGGTTTTATTTCCAAGGCCTTGGCGGTAGCAGGTATTGCAATACTACAAAAATGCCTTGGCCCATGGTACATGACATAATCTCATAGTGTCCTCCTAGGAGGTGATGCTTGCTCTTCTGCCATGTTACTTTCCTCTTGAAACATATTGTTAGTGGGAAAAGAAGAAGTGGTTGATGATTCCTCTCTAGTGTCTCCTTGCGTTTCTTTTGTCTTGACTTTCGGTTTCTTTTAACTACCCTTTCAATCTTTGCCTCAAATAATAATTGGTCTTTGGAAATTTTACCTCTCAATATCATATAAGACAACTAATTTAAGGATTAGTATAAGGATTCACTAGCAGTATCAGAATATTTTTTTTCAAAAATAAACAAAAAAATAAATTCTAATTAAATATATTAAAACAAATAAATAAATACATAAAATTAAAATAAATATCAAAATAAATAAAAAAAATAAATTCAAAATCTGAAAAATAAAAAAAAATAAAAATCTACAATAAAATAAAATAACAAAATAAAAACAAATTTGTAAATAAAGAAAAATAAAAACTATAACAAATTTAAACATAACTCGCTATAGAGAATTTAAGACTAAAACTTTATTCGCACAAGAAAATCATTAAATAGAAACTAAGTTTAGAGACCAAAATAATTAGTTACTATTTGATTAAATAATAGACTATTTTATAAATTAAAAAGACTATTGGTATCTAAAGTAGTTTCTATTAATAATAAAAATTTATAAAATAGTTTCTAAATTGGTATCTAACCATTAGTTACAAAGGTTTTAATTGCTTACTACTTTATATTCTAAATTAATCTCTATTAGTCTTTTAGGAACTAATTTAGAATCTAAAATATTATTCGTTAAAACTTATGTAGCTAATTTAGATACAAATTTAGAAACTATTTTATAAATTTTTATTAATAATAGAAATCACTTTAGATACGAATAATTTTTTAGTCTCTAAATTAGTATCTAATTTAGTTAATATAGTGACTAATTATTTTTAGTCTCTAAATTGGGTTACTATTTAATGATTTTCTTGTAGTGATTGAACATAAACCTCTATTTATTGCGAGATCACAAGAGAATCAACCCCAAGGAATTTAACCTTCCATATGGAAGCAAAACGTAAGGATTACAACAAAGAAAATAAAACACTAAGAAAACTCAAATACTTTGTTTTTGAACACCTGTATCAAATCTTTTTTATAAGTTTTTCTGCTCCAAAGATCTTTGGAAAAACATTCTGGTTTATAATTTGTTAATAGAGTTTCCAACTTTCCAGAATTTTCGAATTCTGTTTCTAGTTTTATCACGAACTATGTTTCTTCGTATTTTCCATAAAATTTTCTTCCAATTATGTTTCTGAGATATTATATATTTTATTATCTAATTCTTCACCTCAGATTTCGTTTTTTTTTTACTTCAATTTTCGCATATTTAGCCACTCGAGGAAGTAAAAACTTTCTTTAGACCATCTTGCATACAATTTACTCTCAAACACAAAAATAACATAAATAATAATTAAGATCTAAATAAACCAAATTAGATGAATCTCAATTCAAATAATAAATTTATTTATGCTCGTCAATGCACACAATAACTTAATTCCTAGACCCTTTCTGTGGTTAATTTTTTTTAGTTCTTTTCCTATTTGCAAATTTTATCTAAAAGTGCTATAATATAAAAGAGATTGTATAAATTTTAATAAATTTAAAATTACAATATATATATATAATATTAAAAACTTTGGTTAAATACATTTTTTACTCGTTCACTTGCTGCTTTTGCAGAAAAGAAAAAAATTCTCCACTCCCCTTGCATATGACATCAGAAACTACCACGACTCCATGTACTATTTGCTTGACAGACGACAGACCTTCCATGCATCATATGGGTTTGATCGATATTGAAAGAGGTTTGATCGATCCCTACAAGTGCTTGCAACTGAGCCATGATAATTTGGATACTAAAGAAGCTAAATCATTTTTCCTGTTGTGTTCTATCTTCCCTGAAGACTATGAAATTCCATTTGAACTTTTAATAAGATACGTAATAGGTTTAAGTGTAGTTGGAGAAGCACACTCATATGAGGAGACAAGGAAGGAAGTGATTGCAACTAAAATTAAGCTCATTAGTTCTTGTTTACTGTTGAATGAAGAGGATGAATATGTCAAAATGCATGACATAGTTCGCAATGTGGCCCATTTGATAGCAGAAAATGAGAATAAAATCATCAAGTGCGAAGAGGAAAAAAATGTGACTAATGAAAAAAATTCAGTAAGATATTTATGGTGCGTGAAATTTCCAAATGATTTGGATTGTTCCAATCTTGAGTTTTTATTTTTAAAGACAAAACTAGAAGAATTGGATGGAATTTTCAAAAGAATGAGAATGCTCAAAGTTTTGATGTTAGTCAATGATAAGGATGGAATAACACCATGGTCAACAATGTCTTTGAAAACATTAACAAATCTTCGTTGCCTAGTTATTTCTGATTATGAATTGAGTGACTTCTCATTTGTAAGTGATATGAAGAAACTTCAAAGTCTTTCGCTGCATGGTTGTGAATTGCCTTCATTTCCTGAATTACAAACCAATGTTGCAATTACACAAGTAACAACCTTAAAATTGTTAGAGTTGTACAAATGTTACATAAAAGGGAAGAAGTTTGAAGTGATCAAAAGAACCCTTCTACTGGAAGAGTTGTACATTGTTGATATTGAAGGAGAATGGGATGGTAACAATGAAGACAATATTGAATTCTTTAACACGTTTAGTGTCCCCCAAATACTTCAAAGGTATGGAATTGTATTAGGATCCCATAATTTTGGGAAGTATAATTATGAAGAATTTCGCTCTCATCACAAAACTTTATTACTGAACTATTTTCACATATCAAATGAGGTAGTTAAGAGTTTGGCAAAAAAAACAAAAGATCTATTTGTAGCCAATATTGAGGGAGGCGCAAAAAATATTTTGCCTGATATATTTCAAATTGAAGAAGGAGTTTGGATGAATTGATTAATTTTGATATATGTAATTCTGAAGAGATAGAGTGTTTGATTGACACTACTAACCATCCAAGTAAGGTGATAACTCTCTTTTCCAAGTTGTCTAAGATCATAATGAAAAACATGAAAAATCTAAGAACTTTATGGCATTGTTTTCACCCTGCCAATGGGCCTTTTGAGAACTTAGAGAAGTTGTATTTAAGTAATTGTCCACGATTGACATCTCTCTTTACGTATGTTGTTGCTCGATGTTTAGTACAACTGAAAATATTATATATAATAAGATGTGATGGACTAAAGCATATATTAGTAGATGATGACAAAACGGAGAAAAGTCAAGGTGAATTCACTACCGGGCATCCTGTATAAATCTTCCAAAATCTTGAGAAAGTGAAGATATGGAGATGTAGAGAATTAAAAGATATATTCTCGACCAGTGTTGTAAGAGGCTTAGCTCAATTGAAAGTGCTCAAGATACAAGAATGCAACATGTTAGATCAAATATTTGGGGATATCAATCCATTAGCGTACCAGGATAAAAAAGAACTTGCTGAACTCATTGAGGAAGGTAAGCATCCAAATTTTTATACCACTTCAACTCCATCAACAATAGTTATGAACAATAGCCCAGGTACATTTTCCTTTTTACCTTTTTAAGTATGTTTAAGCGTGTATTAGGAAGTCTACATGTTATTGCTAGTTGAACTTATTTACAAGTTACATGAAAACTATTAATCTGTTATTTTTCATTCACAAGGTTCAAACTCAAGACATTACTAAACTAGTTTTAGAACCAACTACTTGATAATACACTAGCAACAAATTTTGTCTCCAGTCAAAATTAAAGACAATTATATTTGCATTTTAAACTTTTTAGATAATTTAGAATTATTTAAAGAAATTTTTTTTGTATGATTCTTTTCATCATTATTAACCGATCATTTGATGCTTAGGATTGTGATTTCAGTCCCTATAAACTAATTTTTTTAAAATCAAAATGTAACTTGCACACATAATATAATATATATATATATGTATATATATAATGAACTCTAATATGTTAGAAAAATATTTTTCTAATTTATAATTGCTTTCTAGGAAATTTATCAAGCCTTGCAAGCCTTAGGATAAAGGATTGTTTGAAGTTATACTCAATTTTTACAGCATCTATAGCTAAGACATTGACTTCTTTGGAATAATTGATCATAGAAAGGTGCAATAATTTGAAGCATATAGTAACTTATGAAAGGGTTAGTCAACAGAAGGAAAACATTGCCAAGGATGACCATGACTTTCAGAGTGATAATTCAATCTTCCAAAGTTTGAAAAAGCTACATATCAGTGTGACTTATTGCAATGTATATTTCCTATCTTTTTTGTTAGAGGCATGGATATAAGAAATAAAGAGGTTGTTGATTTGAAAGATCTTTCAAGTCAAAATAATTTTGAAGTCACTTAGAACAAAATAATACTCAAATTAGGCTTCCTGCTTTAGAAGTACTCACACTTGATCGTATGATGGATAACACTATTATAGGCAATTATCATGTAAGATGCCCATCTTTAGGAGCACTATCATTGGCTATTGGGAGATGTGTTGAGTTTTTCACTATGAATTGTTCAACAGATGTTTCGAAAGTTAGATAAAAGGATTATATTGCAATCAATGTATGATTATCATCACTTACTTTGTCTCTCTCTTCGTGTATTTACAAAAATTACTCAAAACATTTGAATTGCATGATCATGTTTGTGCTAAAAATAAAAAAAGGTCTTACAAGCACTATACCATAGGTTCAACATGAATTTTTAATATCTAAGTATTGGGATAAATTATTTAGAGTAGATTACTTTTGTAAAATTATTCTCCTTTCAAGTTATTCTCGTTGTACTAAACAAAAATCATTTATTTTCATAAACAAACAAGTGAATCTACACAATGAGTGATATATCTTAAAATTTTAATTTTCACGAATAATTTGTTAGAAATGAAATACATTAATAATTAAAGTTAATACACTAATTAGTTTGTTTTAACAAGTAACTTGGTGTATGTATTGCAGATATTGAACTCAGATTTCCCCCCACTTGAAAGTGTTCAATATATTTCAAAACCAGCACATGGTTTGACCTTGCTTATTATGCATAAGATAAGAAAGATTGAACTGAATGGCTTTGATAAGGTAAAGTACCTTTTTAAATCGTCCATTGCTTCATTATTGATGTTGGAAATCTTGATAATTGAGCAATGTCATGGACTTGAGCACATTGTAGACATTGAGGATGAATATGGCAAAGAGAATTTGAATGCAATCTTTCCAAATTTAACAGAGCTATCAGTGTCTGATTGTGGCCAATTGAAATATATGTTTGGTCAATATCCCGTAGCTAATCAGGATTGTGAGGAGATTCATATTCATTTCTCAGCATTGCTAATGCTCTCTCTTTGTAAACTACCAAATTTTGTTAGCATTTGTACTACCAAGACTTTCACTATGACGTGGCCATCTTTGATGTGGTTTAATTGTTATGAATGTTCCTATCCTTTTTATTATTCTACTAATTGTTTGAAGGCTCCTACGGATTCAAGAGAACCTTTCAACATAAATAGGAAGGTAGTCTTGTCTTTATTTTTATGATTATTAGTTATTTGTTCCTTTTTTGTTATCTTTTAGGAGTCTTTTACATTTCCTATGAATGTCCTACAGGATCCAAAAGGGGTTCAAAACCATTTTCTCACTTTGAATTATCTATTCGTAAGGAATTATGAAGTAAAAGGTATTTTTTGTCTTAATGTACATGGAATGATTGGGCAACAAGTGAGTTTAAGGTTAAAGGATTTGGTGTTGGAAAATCTACCCTAGATGACTGATATTTGGGTCACTTCCAAGAATTCAGTTAATCTCCAACATCTTACCAAATTAGAAATAATGGGATGTGCAAAACTGAAAGTAATCTTTCCTCCCTCTATTTTAAGAAGCTTACCAGAGTTGAAACACCTAGTCATAGAAGAATGCATGGAATTGAAGCAGATTGTTGGAGGTGAACAAGGAGTTACAAAGAATTCTTTTACATTCTCAAATCTTGAAAGATTAGAAATAATTGGATGTGCAAAATTGGAAGTAATCTTTTCAAAGTATGTTTTAAGATTCCTACCAAAGTTGAGTCTTTTGAAGATAAGAAAATGCAAAGAATTAAGAGAAATCATTGAAGAGGATGTGGAGGATAAAAAATTGTCTAATCTTGTTTCTCCTGAGCCATGCTTCCCAAAACTACAAACATTGTATGTTGGACATTGCCACAAGCTGAAAAGATTTATGTTTAGATCAACACCTAATGACCTTCCCAATCTTCATCTTTTGATCATAAATGGAGCCTCTGAACTAGAAGAGCTTGTTGGATGTGAACAAGGAAAAGATGATGAGATAGGAAAGACAAAAGTTAACCTTCCAAAACTCAAACTTTTAATATTTATGCATCTTTTAAACTTTGGCCAAGAGATTGAATTACCAAATTTAAAAAATTCTGTTGTCCGCAAAAGTCTAAAACTCTCTTTGATTCCAACAACTACGTTTGGAGAGCTGAAGAAAACTTTTCTTTATAAAGATAAATACTATATAAAGTTTTCAAATATAAATTATTACATGTTAATAGTTCATAAAATATCATCAATTTCCATATGCTATTGGCATGGTTTGAGACAAATCTTCTCTTAATTTCACCTGAGGAAAATATATTTACAATTTAACTATTTCACTCAAATTTCCAGCTAGTATTCACTATAATTTTTTTAAATAAACACATTAAATTATTATTTGCTGTAATTTTTTTTAATTTTAAGCTCTAGTAATTTTAGTTAGGAAGAACTTTATAAAGAAAACGATCCTTAAGACAGAGTCATCACTTTATTTTGATGGGTGATAAAAAAATTCCTGTCATGAATTTTTTTAAACCATTTTTATATATAATTGTAATGATATAATGATCCATCATGGAAACCTGAGGTTGCATTTCTTTTTGTTATGTCTTTTGTTGTCACATGAATTCCCTAATATATATATATATATTACAGATTTCAAAAACACTGGACTTTTTTAGTGCTACATAAGGGAATTGATGCAAAATTTAGATGAAGATTCTAGTATTAGTGGTAGCACTGAGTTCACTTCCTCACAGGTCAGAACCAACCAATCCATGAATCTAATTACAACTGAAAAAAAGATTGATAACTTTTTTTATTCATTATTAGGATTTTTTTTAATTTAAACTTACGTGATGGAAAAAAAAAAGATTTGAGATTTTAAATAAGTACCTGAATCATAAAAGTAAAAAATTATTTTATTATCTTAAAAATATATATTTTTGCTAAATAAAATAGTATACTACAAACAAATTATTAACTAGAAACTAATAATTTTAGAGTAAAAAATAATTAATTATTGTATAAATTAAATTAAATATTATTTTAGTGACTAATAAAATTATTGATATTTATAATAACTTTTCTTATTAATAAAAATTATAAACTAATTTTTAAATTAATATCTAAAAACTAATTTATAAATTTTATTAATTTTAACATAAACTGCATTATAATGTTAACAAATTAAGAATCAACTTGAAATTAAAAATTAAATATGAATAAAAAGGAAGTATAGTCCCAATGAAAGTTACTTTACAGAACTTAGTTTTAGGATTATAAAGTGTATTATTGAAACCAATAATATTTATTAGAAAAGTTCTAGCATTAGTGAAAGACTAGTAATACCAACTACTATTTTAGAATTTAAAAGTCCACTTATAATTTGTATGGTAACTTTTTTTTGCATAAAATACCTTACAGCATATAAGTGTAATTACTAAACCTAAAAATGGATTTTTTTATATTAAGACCAACATGCACTTGAAGAAGCACTTGAAGAAACAATAGTAACAAAACTATTACAAAGTGGATTTTAAGCCTAACTCAATCCCATAAAACCGGCTCATAAGGTTGAGGATTGGGATAACATATTATGGGTGGTGGCCTGATAAACCCAACAAATACTCGCTAGGATAGACTCGAAAATGGCTCTGATACCATATTACAAAGTGGACTTTAAGTTTAACTCAACCCCATAAAACCAGCTCATAAGGTCGAGGATTGCACCCACTTATATACAATGAATTATCCTCATCTTTAGTCGATGTGGGATCTCCAACACACAAAAACCACTAAATATGGCTCAAACAACTATTATACCAACACAAGATGTACATTAAAAATTGTGGTCATTTCAAACTTTATAAACTCTCACTCAATTGTATTTTCTCAATTTGTGATACAAAGGAGATTGGAAACATAGGAATTGAGAGCATGGAAGAGGGGCCTTCAACAGAGGGTGATAAGAAAAAACATTTGTCAAATGGTGTTGAAGACATTATTACAGATGGTGTTGCAACTCACATTGAGTCTGGTGGCATGGACATACTTGCACGACATTCCAAGGTTGTTGAACAAGATGATAAGATGAATAAAGGCAAGGCAGGAATCATGCCAAATCAAGAAATCCAACTAGAAAAAGGGTTGAACCTATTGGACAAACAAGAGGAAATACATATTGTTTCTAACAACAATATTGACATTTATCTAAGTTTTTATTTCTTCTTTTCTTGTTTCAATCCTATATTTTCATATCACTCTCTCAAAATTTCTATAGCTTATGCAGATATTCGTACAAGACTGGAAGCATATAGACAGTTTGTTGATCTGGATGACGCACAAATTGTTCTTTTAGTGGAGGCAATAACAACATATCCTCATCTTTGGAATGCTTGCGAGAAGTTTAGTGAGCACTTTCAAGCTTGGAGGTTGATAATGAATGAAATGAAGAGTCTTAAATGACTTTGTTGATGCCCAGATAAAATGTATCAATTTTTTTGTGAATTTGAAGTTGTATCTCTATGTTGGTTGTGTGGATTTTCTCTCTTTGTTTATATATACATTGTGGCAGTATTTGCAATTCTTATAAGATTGATACCATCAATTTCTAAGTTTTCTACTCTTTGGGATGCATAAAGCAAAAATTTAAGTTTGTAACACAGGTTTAGTAGTATGGACATGGTAGATTCCCAGCTTGTTGAACAAGGTGATGGGCTTAATGAAAATTCCAAAAGAAATTTTATGCGTCTGAAGACTCAAAATGTTAATAGTACCTTCGAAAGAGGTGAAATAAGTGTTATTTTTAATGACCGCATTGTGGCTTCGAGAATTGAAGAACCAACGAAGGAATTTGTTGCAAAAGTTTTCACTTCAGAAATACCAAGAACAACAATATCATTAACAAACTCACAACCAGTTGAAAGGCCAACTCCATATTATTTGAATATTCTTCTACGTGAAACACCCTCAAATGTGACTCTAATTAATATTTTTCATATTGGATATAATGGAAGTACTAAGAGTATAGTGATTTTACACTTGTTCATTACTTTGTTTAGGCATTGGTGGACAAACAGTGGATTAGTGAACCGTGTTTAATGAACCGACAAAAGCCACTCGGAGAAATTGTAAGTAGCTCTGAAATTCCTCAGGTAAATGGGAAAGAAAAGTAACATCAATTATTTTAAATTAACATGCATGTCCACCCACCATTAATAACAATCCTGCTAGTAAGTAACTTTTTTCTTATGCAGAGTATTGTGCTAGAAGTTGTAGAGGAAACCACAGAAAAGAATATCAGAATGGAAACTTCATCAATTCATTCTGAATCCACTGGCTCACAGTTAGACCAAATATTTACTTTGCAAAGTAAATCACATCCGCATGTAAGTTTATTTTATGCAATTCACATTTCCAACATATTTGGTTAGCATAAAAATGATGTTACCATTATAATTTATCATTTTCCGGAGTGGAATTAAAAAACAAAAAGTACTAAATTTCAAATTGGAATTTAAATTTAATGAATTTATTACCCTCACTCTCACAAATATGCTTTGATAAAAACTAGTTTAAGGAACTCAATGTATTGCAACTATTGTGGCTTGAGGCTAACGTATTTTCTGTTATGTGAACAAGGTGATTATATGATTCACAGCTTTGACTTACTTTGTTCAAAATCACAATTGGAGAAGAGACTATTGACAATCCATGGATTAAAAATTATGAAAAACAAGATTGATAACAAGTGTAACTTATTAAACAAGTATTTTTTGTAGACTTTACCTAATACAGCTAAATTGTTCTTAAATAACAAATTTTAAATTACAATGCATATATTAATAAAGTATTTTGTTTGGGCCATATTAGATTATATTAAAATGATGAGACTTTCTTGCTATAAAATTTATAAGGTAGAAACTTTCATGGTCATAATTGATTAATATATACAATTGAACCAATAATTAGGAAGTGTAGCCACAATAGTTGCAAATCTCATTTACTCTATCATATTTAATTTTCACCTTAATTTTTTTGATATTTTTCTTAAAATTGAAAGTAAATATAAATTACTTTTGAACTTTTTTAAATTCATAATGATTGCATTTATTAATAATACAAAGAGATGCACATTGGATTATGTGCAACGTATCTTTTTTCACATTATTAATTAGGGTGGTACAACTGAATGTTAAACTAGTTTTTTTTTTGTAGACCTTACCTACTGCAGCTAAATTGTTCTTATATATACCAAATTTTAAATTACAATGCATATGTTAATAATAATTTATAGAGAAGAGGAAGACTTGGGTATTTTAATATGAATAAGAAGAAGACCATTAAAAAGGTGGCTTGCTATAATCTTCACAACTGTGCTTTCATTCTTAACTCTTATGCAATGGAGTGCTTTCATCTCTCTGGAGGTATGATTCAGTGTGAAGTTAACTTCTGCTTTGATTTCAAATTCTAATCGATTCCTTTTCAATTCAAGTTGTAGATCACGTGTTTGTGTTTGTGTTTGTGCAGTAACATAATGTTTCAGCGTCACTTTTACTCTCTCCTCTATTCTAGCAATGGAATACTTTCGTCTCTGTGGAGGTATGAATCGGTGAAGTTAACTTCTGCTTTGATTTCAAATTCTAATCGATTCCTTTTCAATTCAAGTTGTAGATCACGTGTTTGTGTTTGTGTTTGTGCAGTAACATAATATGTTTCAGCGTCTCTTTTACTCTCTCCTCGATTCAAGCAATGGAATACTTTCATCTCTGTGGAGGTATGAATCAGTGAAGTTAACTTCAGCTTTGATTTCAATTTCTAATCGATTCCTTTTCAATTGAAGCTGTAGATCATGTGTTTGTGTTTATGTTTCTGCAGCAACTTGACGTTTCAGAATCTCTTGTGTTGAAGTCATGGATCGCCACTTCTTTCTCTCATCTCACTCTAGTTGAAGCAGGTAACGTAATCTCACCTATGTTTCCTCTTTTTCCACTTCCAAATTAGTTAGATGTGAACTATGAACAGGATTCATACTCTGTTTTGTTTTCTAAACTAAAGTAGTATTATTGATTATGATTTATAATATTGTCACGGAAACTACTGTTCAGAACTAACTCTTTTTTTAATTTATAAATATTTTTCTTTACATTTAAATAATTTATATGTCGAGATCTCCATTAAAATAATATTTTATTTATAAAATAATTTATATGTGAGATCTGAAAAAATAATTTGCATTAGAAATAGTATGAGATCTGTGAAAACTGGGAATAAAAAGTAGTTCAAAATAGTGAGAATGGCTCAAGTGAGATGAGAAGGGTGAGAACTTATAAAGGTTGACTTGGACAAACAAAATAGACAGAGAAAATAAATAAGTCTAATAAAAATAATAAAACAAATTATTAGACCTAGAATAAATATAAAGATGGTTTAGTTAACAAAATTAAAAAAATAGCAGAATTTTTAATTTTTTATATTATTTAATTTAGACAACAGCTGAATCTTTCTTATTTTCCCATAAATTAGGACTTATATTTGCAGTTTTGTTTTACTTCACGTACTCTCTTTTTCTTCTAAAATAATGCAGTGATTTTTATAATTTATAATTTTGTTACGGAAACTAATCTTCATAAGAACTCCCTTTAATTTATACATAATTCTTTTTAAATTTAAACCATTTATATGGATAGAAGTTACATTAAAATAATAATTTTATTTATAAATAACTATTATAAACAACTTTTATTAAAAATACTCGAAAACTCAGTATAAACAACCACATGGACGATAGAGTTCAAAATGGGAATAGCTGGATGGGAGGGAAAAGTGAGATGAGAAGTTCCGAGGGTCATGGATGGATTTTTTTTTAAATTAATTTTAAATATAATAAAATAGATTGGATGTAAAATAAATATTCATTTAACTAAAGCAAATTAATTTGAATATTTTAGATTAATTTAAAATAGAATAAATTTTTTTTGTCAATTAGATTAAATTTGATGTGGGATCAACCTAATTGACTTGACGAGGAACTAATTCAATTCAGCTTAACATGGTTTCAACTCGATGTGGACTCGATGTATAAACAAAATATAT
>Ga0123342_1003295_pt1 | contig 26014 bp, 5 predicted proteins | sample Turbeawhitnodule_FD_89960 | JGI IMG/M metagenome (GOLD analysis project Ga0123342, IMG submission 89960) | Root nodule microbial communities of legume samples collected from Mexico - Turtle bean Mexico white nodule | ecosystem: Host-associated > Plants > Roots > Nodule | place: Mexico: Nepantla...
AAAAGAAATTTTATTTTTTTTTTTTTATTTTTTATAAATATATATATATATATATATATATATATATATATATATATATATATATATATATCTGATTATATATATACACATATGCACCAATTGGGACAAACGAAATACATTAATTAAGCTGTCCAAGAAAAGATATATACGTCACGCCATGTGCTTCACTTATATAAATCTTAACCAATTAATTAACTGGGTCAAGCTAGTTAAGGGTCTGAAAGAATATAAACAAAAGTTAAAAAGTCTTGAAAACATATATAATTAGTGGATTGTGATTAGCTGTTTGTATAACCCAGAAAAAGGTTTAATCATTTCAAGTGGGGGAAAGAAGCAAATAAATAAAAGTGGCTAAAGATGCAACAATGTATAGGTTTCTTTTAGTTAAGACTTTCTCCTTGTCCAAGAGAAGTGTTAGGAGCTAGTTGGAGATAGGAAGAATAGAGAAATTAGATGTTGGCTTGGAGATGTGTTGATGGTGCCCTAGGTAGGTAGGTAGGTGCATAGTTGCTAAGATTAGATTTGTGTTTTAAACAAGATTTGTGAGCCCTCGTGTGAGAGTAAAGATATTGTTAGATATTCGAAAGTGTTGTGTTGTGAAAATAAAGTGGGGAAGGGTATGAAGTAAAGGTGAGAATAGAAGGTTAATGAGCATGGATGACTTTGAGAAAGGAGTAGGCGTGGGGCGTGAAAAGGAGGGAATAAAGTGAAGTTTTATACGTGAGCTTGATGATCAGATACTGGAAAATCCCGTGTGGTTCAAGAAATGCTCAAGAGATAGAGATGCCAAGGACAAAGAAAAAGAAAGTAGCCATGGCAAATTGCAATCTAATTATACATAGCAATAGCTTTCGGTAACTCATCAGTATTTCCATATATAAATAAATATCTTAGACTTCCTTTTCCTTGCCCTACTATATACAACTATTCACGGTAGAGGTACAATAGAATCAGTTTACTCAATTACATCCCCACTTGCCTTTTTTATATCCACTCACACTACACTCAGGGCTATTCGACGTGAAACCTTTAGAATAAACAATACACTCTTTACAACTTTTATTTTTATCATGTATCTCATATATCATCAATTTTCTCATTTATATTGTACTTTCGGACAACCATCGTTTAGAATCCCAGACACGAATCACCTTGAGTTGGTCAGAATCTCAAACCAACTGACCACTCACTCACAATAAGTAAGATCGCGTGGTAACATGCTGCCGACCAACCCATGACGGCGAGTCATGGGTTGACCAAGTTATAGCAGAGTTAATCCATAATTAAAGGTTACTTAGCACAATCCTAAACGCAAGCCAATCCTTTAATCCGGCCCACTAATAAAGGTCCATTAAGGTAATATAAATAGCGTAGATTCCAAGAATCAGGTACGTCATTATCTATAGTGCTCTGACAATCGAGAGTCGAGTCCCTTACTGACTTGATCGTCACAGTGTCTTCTGCGCAGGTACCATCCGAACCTGTGTTACCAAACAACCGCAAGAGGAGACGAGGAAAAAAGAAAGAGCAGTAAGAGAAGAGGATCAAAGGCTGGAGTGACCGACCAACAGGGTGCGTCTAGCGATCGTTCTCTAGACCCCATCATCCGAATGAGAAGAATATTAAATCTGATTTCTAATTAGTCACCCTATAACAGTGCATGCCTACTGATAAACTCAAATGATTATGATATTCCCAGTTTCAAACTATTGCAAAAGCACTGCTTTTTAGTTTTGTGGCTTTGATGTCTCACATTTTCTTTAGTCTGCTACAGTTTTATTGTCATTCACCTGCAATCAATTCCAATCCTTATCGCAGGTAATTTGGTCAAAAGCAAAATTACATGACCTCTTCTTTGGATAGCATAGCACAATGAACATCCACAGTTCAATGGAGAAATAAGAAGTCTCGGCTTATCTTGGACAGTGGACACTGACATAAAGTAGCCACTTGGTTTTCATCAGACACTGTACAATTGTCATTGTCAATTTTATCCAACCATCAACTTATTATATCATCCAACGACACGAGGAGGGGAAGACAAAACCAAATCCTACTTAATTTGGTGATAAACATTTTCTTGATCCAACCAAAGGTTTATAGTAAATAATCCATGCTTTCATTGTACAAATATTCTGTGAAAGAGTTTGACAGAGATGGTATAAACTAAAATATTAGAAAAGATGACGTGCAAGACTCCAGACACTCAACTGACTAATATAATGTTTAGTATATAGTTTCAATTAAGAAAACAAATGCTTAATAAAACTGATAAGAACTTCTAACTATTATTTTAAAGTTGAATTAAATATGCGGTAAAATTCAGAATATGTTAGCTGGGTAATTCCTTAGGAAGAGATAGTGAAATTTGGTGCATATAATTTTAATTAACAAATATAAATAATTATGTTCAAATTGTACATATGAAAAATGATTTTTTTTTAAATGTTGCCTAATTGAACTCGAACAACTTCAGTTATATTAAATTGTATGATCATTATATTTTGGAAAGAAAACTTGTTAATTTTTTTTAAATGATGAAATAATTTAAGAAAGATTTAGTTATGTTATTTTAATTTTATTCAAAAGAATGTATGAAAATTAATAATGGTGGTAAAACCATAAATCTGATAGGCTAAAGTAAATCGAATACTTTAACCATAAATCTGAGAGGCTAAAGTAAATCGAATACTTTAACAAAAAATCTAATATCGAAAACGTTAAACATTAAATCTGAAATTGTAGTTCGTAATTATACTCATAAACATTTTTTTAAAAAAAATAAAATAAAATAAAATAAAAGACACACTTCAAAAGTGTCTTAATCCTTATACAAACATTTTAAGTATGTTCCAATCCTTATTCAGAACTCATAAACATGAACATGTGAAAAACCCTAAAACTCTTCCCATAAAGCCTTTGTCACATATATTCATGTTTACGGGTTTACACTTTAAAGTTACAAGCTATGATTTCAGGTATTTACTGTTTAACTTTCTCAGTTTTAGATTTTTGACTAAGGTTTTCGATTTATTTTTAGCATTTCAGATTTAAAATTTTACCAACATTATTAATTTTCATACATTATTTTTAATCAAAATAACACATCTAAATATTTCTTAAATTATTACATCATTTATAAAAAAAAATGAATTTTATTTCCAAAAAAAAATCACTAAACTGAAGTTGAATATGATAAACACGAGTTCAGCTAAACAACATTTTACTGAAATTGTTTTTTACATATACAATCTCACATAATTATTTTTAATTGTTAATCAAAATCATATACACTAAATACGATTTTTTCATAAATATTATTTGCATAATTTAGCCAAAACTTGTATTTGTCATATACAATTTTTTTTTAAAAGTTATTGTGAGTATGGTTGACCATTTTTTCAAAATTTTGGGTACTTCCTATTTACAATTTATCCAATTCTAAAAGAAATTTTACTCATCTCAAAAAGTATGAAATCAAAATATGCCATTTAAAAAAAACATAGATATTGCTTCAGAAAGTAAAAATTAGTTTGAAAGGTTTTGGATCATAAAGTAAGCCCAATATTGGTGGTACTGGGCTAAGTTGTTAACAATTTCCCAACTGTGGAAAATTATTTTTGCACATCCTTGTATATTTTCTACCTCTATACTTCAAAAAATATTTAAATTACTTTTTCTTATTTTTATTTAATATTTTTTAATTTCATAATTTAAATATTCTATAGTCCAAAAAATATTTCAAAATTATTCTTTCACATTTTTTATTTAACTTTTTTAATTTCATAATTTAAAATCTGGATATAGATCAAATTTGTAAATTAAAATGTGATTTTTTTCAGGAAACAATTTTTATAATACAAATATTTTAAAATTCTTATTCTGAATTGTGCATCAAAAATATAAATTTTATACAAATTTTGTGTGGAAGTGCAAGAAGAAATAGCTTAGTGCAGGAAGCAATACCCAAATTACCCGTAGGTTTCAATAAATATTTGTAAACTTGTCCTCAATCTTAGGATAATAATATATATATATATATATATATTCTTAAACCTTTGAAGATACAAAAGTAAAATCTTCCATGTCTGATTTTCATGAATATGTACCAAATTAACAGTATCAAAGTTCCAAGTTGAAATAAAAAACTTTTAATTAAAAAACAATAATTTTATTAAACAGTTTACTGTAATAATAAATCCAATATTTTAATAAAAATAATACGCTGGTCTGATTTTCAGAAAACCTGAATAAATATTCTCAATCATATTTTTTACTAACCAAACAAAAAGTAACCATAGTTAAGAAGCAGAATTTCCTGAATTCATGATTTTTAATTAAGAATTTTTTCTATCTGACATGAAACCGCACCGTCTTTCCCAGTGGCAGGTACACCGACGAAGTTAAATAATAAACGGCACATTTACAATAGCAGGTAGGAAAATATCTATTTTAGGTTTAAAAGGGTTTATAAATTGTAATACTATAGTTAAAAATCATTCTTTTTGCGTTCAAGCAACGTGGGTTGTAAGTAAAATTTGATTCAATAAATATGCACCTGATACGAGATACAAGATGACAAATTATTCAATATACATTAGCAAATACTGAAATGACATGTTCACAAAGGTCGCATACCGCTGCTTCAACACAAATCAACCAAGAGAGTTTTACGCCATATATTAATAGTATCCATACTATAAACAAATGAACATAAACTTCGTCAGCCTTTCTACACGCATACAGCATTGCATCAGTGCCTTGATCTGTTTCTTGTCCTGGAATGTCATCTTCTAAGTCAGTCTTTCATGACTGAAAATATCTAGCATAAATTTCAAGGGACAGGCAAATGAAAAACAAAACACTTACCTGGGAGATCGAGAATAAGGAGACCGAGAACGTGAGCGGGAACGGGTGCGAGAAGGGGACCGGGAGCGGGAGCTAGAATAATGTCTTCTGGAACTTCTGCTTCTACTTGGACTTCTACTGCGCCTGAACCTTCTGCAATTGTTCATAAAATCTCAGTATTAGCTAACCAATGGGAAAACGCAACATAACTTCATTTGCAGATAAGAAAATTCTACTGATGGGTACTCATTCCACTAATTACTAATCTCAAAAGTCCATCAGTATCTTCACATATTACCTAATCTACAAGCATATTACAAATCCCTCGAGTATTCAACGTCCTAAGATGTATTACAGAACATAAGCAACACCAGGCAAAAGTAAGAGTGATCATGAAAATCCAATCTAAATACAAATAAATAGATTGGATTTAAAATCCATATTCATTTTAATTAGGTCAAATTTATTTGGATTTTTCTTAAATCCATTTAAAGTGGATTAAATCTAGATTAAATCCATTTTGTCAAATACATTAAATTCATTTTGATATGGACACAGTCTAACTTGGCTCGAATTAGGCCTAATCCGACTCAACTTGGACGCGGATCAACGCGGACCAACTCGGCTCAACATCGCCCTGAGCCCGAATCACTCAACATCCTAAGACCGAACGACTCGTCATAGGCCTGGGCCCAAACGACCAATAATCAGCCCGAGCCTGGACAACTCAACATCGGATCGAGCTCGAACAACTAGACATCAACTCGGGGGCCTGGACGACTCGACATCGGCCTAGGCCCGAAAGAATCGACATCACCTCAGGCCATCTCTGCTCGACATAGGCCCGGGCCCAAACGACCAATAATCAAACTGAGCACGGACGACTCGACATCGACTTGGGCTCGAACGACTAGACATCAGCTCGAGCCTGGACGACTCAACATCAGCCCAAGCCCGAACGAATCGACATCGACCCGGGCCCTCTCGGCTCAATATCGGCCCAGGCCCAGATGGCTAGACATAAGGCCCGAGCTCGTACGACTCGACATCGACCGAAGCCTGTACGACTCGACATCGGTCCCGGCCCGCACGACTCGACATTGACACGGGCACTCTCAGCTCAACATAGGCCGATACTACTAAACATCTACCCAGGCCTGTACGACTCAACATCAACCCAGGCCTGTACGACTCGACATCGGTCCCAGCCTGTACAACTCAATATCGACCCGGGCCCGTACGACTCAACATCGACCCAGGCCAGTACGACTCAACATCGACCCAAGCCCGTATGACTCAACATCGATCACGGCCCGTACGACTCAACATCGATCCCGACGCTTACGACTCCACATCGACCCGGGCTCAGACTACTAGATATAAGGCTCAGGCCCGTAGGACTCGACATCGATCGGCCCTGACCCGTACGACTTGACATTGACATGGGTCCAGACGACTAAATATCAGGCCCGGGCCCGTACAACTCGACATCGATCCCGACCCGTACGACTTGACGTTAACCCGGACCCATACGACTCGACATCGACTCGGGTTTGTACGACTCGACATCAACTTGGGCCTGCTCGGATCGAGATCGACCCGGGCTTGCTCGGCTCGACATCAGTTTTGATTCGTTTGGCTCGAGACCACTCCACTCGACATCAGTCTGCTCAGCTCGACATCGACCCGGGCCGGCTCGGCTCAATATCGGCGTTGGCATGCTCGACTCAACAATGTCCCAAGACTGGACAGCTCGACAACAGCCTGAGCCTAGACAGCAGGCCTGGGCCCGTAGGACTCGACATCAACCTGGGCCCATACGACTCGACATCAATCCCGACCTATACGACTCAACATCGACTCGACATTAGCCTGGGCCCTCTCGACTCGACATCGTCCAAGGCCCAGACGACTAGACATCAGGCCTGTAGACTCGACATCGACCCGGTCCCGTAAGACTCGAAATAGGTCCCGGCCCGTACGACTCCACATCGACCAGGGCACGTACGACTCCACATCAGTCCCGGGACCGTACGACTGCATATCGACCCAGGCCCGTACGACTCCACATCAGTCCCGGCCCGTACAACTCAACACCAGTCTCGGCCCGTACAACTCGACATCAGCCTGGGCCTGCTCGGATCGACATCGACTCGAGCCCGCTCGGGTCTACATCAGTCTGGGTCCGCTCGGCTCAACATCGGCTTGAGCCTGCTCGGCTCAATATCGACGTTGGCCCGCTCGACTCGACATTGTCCCGAGCTTGGACAGCTCGACAACGGCCTGGGCTAGCTCAGCTCAACATCAGCCTTGGCCTGGTCGTCTAGATATCGGCCCGAGCCCGCTCGACTCCATATCGAAACCGAAAGACTCAGCTCGACATGGGCATGGACCGGCTCGAGTAGACATTGGTGTGGGCCAACTTGGCTCGATATCGGATCCGACCCACTCAGGTCGACTCAATTTTGACCACTCAGCTCGACTTGGCCCAGGGTTGACTCAACTCGACTTGGCCCGGGGTTGACTCAACTCGACTTTGGCCCATACAGACTCGATTTGACTTGGGCACAGACGACTCAGCTTGACATGAACTTGGGCCAACTTTGCTCAACTTAGGCCTGGATTATCTTAGCTCAACCTGGATCGAGCCAAGTCAAAATCCAACCCAAAATGCAATTTGGATAATCCAAAATTGTATCCAATCTATATCTAATCCATATCCAATTAAATGGATTGGATTTAAAATCCAAAAATATGGATTTGGATTTGAGATAAATCCATTTAAATGGATTAAAATTGATATGGATTTGGATCATTATGGATTGAATTTTGTAATTTGGATTTTTTGCCACCCTTAGGCAAAAGGCAGTTATGATTGAAAAAAAAGTCATTCTGATGAGCAGTTACAGCACTATTGTTCTTAAAAATGTCAAGACATGACATCAACTTTGCACAAATATACTATTTGTTTAGATTAGAACTGGCGACAGACAACACCTGTTTGTAGCAGGATTTGAAATACATAAATGATAACTTGACAGCTGAAAATGACAAGAATTACATCTACTTGGAGGGATGGGGGAGCAGGAAGGTACCACTATAAATATAATAGAGAGGTGAAAACTGTTACTCATGCAACTAGACCAAATTCTTGCAAGCTGAACCATTCCATTAAATCAAATGTTAAGCTTTTTTTTATCTTGAGAGTCCATTAACGGCACAAAAGCATCTAACATGTGCCAAGTGAGCTTGAAATACCTTGGAGGGGAACGGCTGAAACTCCTGCTGCGGCTGCGGCTGTGGCGTCTATACCGACTCAATCGACTTGTTTCTGCAAGTTTTTCTTGCCTCTGCCGTTCCTGTTCCCTTTTCTTGGCTAGTTCAGCAGCAGTATCCTTCTTAACTGCACAGGCAAACAATTATAAACATTAGAAACTGATACAAATTTCACATAAATACTGCTATACTTGCTCCTGAAAACAATTACTAGAATGCATACAGAAGACTTCTTTGATCTGTAAATAAAATAAATTATGCAAGCAGACATACTTTGTTTGTTTAGTTGTCTGTTCATGATTCTTTTAAGTCTTTCCTGAGGAGTTTCTTTCTTCTCCCCTTGTTGTTTCAAGGGCCCTCCAGAACCACCAGCCTTTAATTTTGCCAATGCTGAAGAAGCACTGTGGATGGGGAAAAGAGAGCACAATTAAAAAATAAATAAATATTCAGACGATTTACATTTCAACAAAAGTGAAATATCCCTATTTAAAATAAAATAAAATAAAATAAGCTGAATGAAATTAATAATATAAATAAATATTTTTCTTTTGTCTTGACCAGCTGACAGTGTACCTAACTACACGAACAAATATGGAACAAACTTGATACCAAATTTCATGCTCAGTAAAGCAGATGGTATTGCAAAAGCTATATATAATATAAATGTCCATTTGCATGTACAGTTTTACATCATGGCATACCTTACTGATGGCTTCGCAACTTTAGTGCCCTTATCCTTATCAATTGATACACCAGAAGCAGGATCAACATGCAATGCCTCAAGTATGCAACCAGATGATGGCCTGCAACACAGTAGAGGTATCAGATAAAATACTTGCAAAATGTCCATGCAGCTCACAGGTTAGTTATGCAAAATTCATTTCAGGGAACAATGAGATTCAAATAGGAAGCCTCCTCCCTTCTCCTCTTGGAAGTTACCCCAACAAATCTAGTCCTGATCTATTCTAAACCACAAAAAATTGCCTCAGACAACAATATGGGAGATATGCTGCGCAGAGAAAAGACTGTCCAATCTATCTTGGCAAGAATTAAAGGTCCAGTGCTCCGACCGGTTTAACATATCAACTTGAGATGTAGGAGATCGTGGTGGAGAAAATCCTTCAAGTCTGGGTTCATCTGCTGCTCCAGAGCTCCCAAATTCAGTTATGTATTCTATTTTAGGTGTCCTTGGCTTGCTTCGGTGAATATCATCAGCATGACTACTACGTGAATATCGCCTTGAGTGTGATGGAGAGTAGGACCGTGATCTGGACCTTGACCTGCACACAGAAATTGACAAAAAAAAACTCAATAGAAGTTCCTTCCCAAGAAGTATGAGTAATATGGGAAATGGATAGATGTACAAACATCATTCAGAGAGAAATGGAGAAACAGTGCTATACCTTCTAGATCGAGAATAGGCTTCATATGTTGGACTTTGCCTTGGTTCCCTGCATGTATATATTGAATTCAACATTATGAGTGGGATAGGAGAATAATCAGCAATCCCATTTGTCAGTAGGAGCACAATTTCATATATTCTTCGCTCAATCTGAAGGCTGAAAATATCAATTTTTCTACCGGTAGGGGTCATGATGCAGCACACGAGTTCCCGATATCCGTGTGGCTTCTCTCTCTCTCTCCCTTTCAATCTGAGAAGCCTTCCTTCTTTCTTTACGACTTAGCTTCCTCTACAAAATTTATAATATATCATCGGAAAACATCTACAAGGTCATCTAAAAATACAAAGAACTAAAACATCTTACTATGAAAATTTGTACTTACAATTGCAGGGTCACCTTTGATCAACTCTTTTTGCCTTTTTTCTTCCTCCTTTGCTTTCTTATCCATATAGACAAGCCAGCCATACCTTTTAACCCCATATTCTTTAGCAATTATTTCCATTCCTTCATCATTGCTATCATCACTATTAAAATCCTCATCATCCTCATCTTCCTCGTTATCATTATCATTATCATCATCATCTGAAATATGGGTTTCTTCTTTTCCATTCCCATCATAAGAAAACCCAACCTGTGAGTAAGATCCTTTACTTGCAGAAGGCTGTGGCAAATTAGATCTACAGGTGTACATACATAAACAAAATAAGATCGTCTGCTATGAAGTATACCAACTCAACATCATATAAAGATAAGAGTTGTTACCAATTGCTAAGATTCAGTTTTAGAAATGGAACAAAAATTATGCCACAAATAATATAACAAAACTAATAATCCAAAAACGAACTACAAGGATAGAGACAGAAAGCAAATCCACAGTAAAAGAGCTACAACAAATAACTCAAGGAACGATGCCCCTATAATATATTGTCAGCATATATTTCTTACATATAATATTAAGGATTGGGAACTTAAAAATTAGTGTGTCGCATATATACCAAATGACTAAAAATAGTTAAATAGGCATGAAAGGAACATCGACCAATTCAACCTGTCTGATGTAAACGGGGCAGCAGCCTTGGCTTCCATCTCTTGATTTACATGTTGCAAAGCCTCCTCGTCAGTAACTGTTAACATTGAAATCATAGTTTGTAAATTCAACTTCAAAATCAAAACCTAGAAATCGGACCAGCCTCGAAACCTTTTGTATCTTATTCCTTTATCATGAATGAACATCATTGAAATAAATTAAAAGACAAAGAAAAAACAGCAATAGTAACAAAAAACAGTAAAGGTCATCATTACAAGAGAATCAAACACATTGTCGAGAAACAAAAAAGTACCGACATCCTCTACGGCGATGCTTTACTAAATCCCGATAACGCTCAAAATTAACAAACTCTTCTAACTCTTCTTCTTCTTCAGATTTTTCCGGAGCGCGTCTATGACTAGAATCGCGAATGAAATCAAGAAGAGCACGGCCATCAAATCTGCAAATGCACTCATAGATTCACATCAAAAGAAGCACTACTAATAAAACTCAAATGCAATGAAGCAATCATAATTAAGTAATTAATCAAGAAAATACACATAAGAGAAGGGCTCGCACCTGTCAATCAATACATCCTGTTTCCCATTCCAAGGTATCCTGGGATACAAAGAAATCACCACATCAACCTTATGCAAATTAATTAATCACAAAATACAATTGAATCGGTTAGAAGCTTTGGAAACGGTGATCGAATAAAAATCAAGAAACTGAAAGAGAAGAGTGAAAGAAACAAACAGGCCCTGTTGATCCTGTGTGGCTTGGTAGAGAGCGTCGTCTCGGTAGGTTCGGGAACGGAAGCCTACGAGTTGAATAGATTGCTGCGGATCGCCACGTCTCTTGGCGAGGTAGACGGCGCGTCGTTGTGCTCTCTTCCGAGCTGCGTCCATCATGTCGTGGACCTTCTTCTCCGACCTTCTTGCCTCGTGCCACATCCTTCTTCTTCTTCTTCCTCCTCTCCAATGCTGTTTGGAACCCTAATTTTGATTCCTGAAATCCACACAGTGGCCTTGCACCTCGTATTCACACAGTTTGCGCGGTTTTCATCCTGGACCCGGACTTACTCCCTCACCTACGAATGGCCCAATCGATGAAATTACCATAGCTTAATGAACCTGGACCCCTTTCTTGTCATTTGCTCCATTTAATTACCTTCGCAATATTAATTAATCCTTACTGTTTTCTAACTTTTATAAACTTATGAGATAAATGTTTTTTATGTGTGATCATTTAGTTATATAAACTATTTTTTATTATAATATTTAATGAAGTAAAATGTTAAAATTAAATATGGCATTTAACTTTATTTAATATTTCTTCTTAAAGCATTACTTTATTTAAGAAGAACAATATAATTACAGTGATGATAATTTTGGAGAGAATAATAGATATTCAAAGTTAAACTAAAACATTATTTAGTTTCAATTGAATACTTTTATCTCTATAATAATAACTAATAAACTTTGATTTAATATTTTAAATCATAGTTAAAAAAAAAAAAAAAAGTATGATTTATCTTTGAAATTGGAGGCTTTTGCTTAATAATTTATACCTATATATTGGATTCTTATTTCTAACTTATCTTATAGCGTTTATAGTGTTTATCAATTTTACTCTTATATTAATATTTATTTTTCATGTCTTCATCTCTCTTAAAAATTATAGTTGTTATTTTTTTTTATCATTTGGTTTCTTATTCTTTCTTTGCAAAAAAATATGAATGAATGACAACAACGGTTTCTTCCCATGTGACTCAATTTGTGACTGTGACCTCCGTCAACTACATTTGGCGAACAATCATCTTCAAATGTCTCGTGTGGACAATCTAGATGGAAATGTGAACGAGGAGCAAATCAACTTATTCTTCTTCCCTCCAATTACAACATTCTTCACGAATCACCTATTATTCTCATCACAAATGTGGCATCGAAGCTTCTCCAAATTCACCAATAGAATTTTGAGTCTATGATTTCTGACACGATTTTTCTCACGCCAATAGAATTATCATTATGAAAAAATGACTATTACAAAAGATTGGATCTTCGTAACTTGGATTTGCAATGGTAACCTTTGTTTGTCTCGCCTTTCGCAACCAGACATTTAAAGTCATTGCTTAGAGGCGGTACTTACACTCTCTTCTTGACAGGTCGCTTTTTATTTCTCTTTATCAAATTGATCATTATTTCATTTCCTTTTATTTATTTATTCCATTAAAATTAAAATTATTAATAAATATAAAATATTGAATCTTTTTTTCTTTATTGTTGTAGTAATATTATGACTTTGGAAATGTTAATGATAAAAAAAATGTGGACACACATGTGTTTCCACTAGTAATAATAATAATAGTAATAATCTATATATATATATAAGGGATTTTCCATTATAACTGTTTTTTATTTTGGTTGTACTCAAATTTGTTTCCATTTTATTCTTATACCAATATTTCATTTTATTATTTTATTTTTTGTTATTTCATCATTTTGTAATTATTTGAATTTAAAACTAAAAAAATAGTTAATATTAAATTTACATATATATGAAGGGGATTCCTCGTTATAATTATTTTTTGTTGTACACAAATTTGTTCCTATTTTATATTTATATCAATATTTTATTTTAAAACTAAAAAAAGAGTTAATAATCATTTCATTTTATTATTTTATAATTACTTACATTTAAAATAAATAAAAAAATATAATAATTAAATTTGAAAAAAACTGTTTGAAGTGCACTCATTTATTTGAAAAAAATTAGTCAAATAAAACTTTGATTTGAAACGTGGTTTGATGGACAATTATTTTAACTCCGAGGCAAAAAGGCATAGTGTAAAAGCAAACCTTGAGAAAAAATGTGAGAAAAAGAGACTCAAACGAAAAAATAAATCAAAAAACAAATGTAAACTACACAAATTTAGTTTTTTTTTTTCATTCTCGTCAATCTAAAGGTATTTTTTATTGAACCAATGTCATTATCATTTATTTTGTTTTGATCAATCAATACAACTTGTATAAAATTTGATTGTTTAATTAATGCTCCTCATTTTTATTTCTTTCACTCTACTTTTCATTTTCGTAAAGTAAGTGAAGGCGAAAGAGGAAAAAGATAGAAAAGTAGAATATCCCAAAATGTTACTTGAATACAAAACATTCAGATTTTTGCACAAGTACAAAGTTCCCGATGTCATTGTTGATGTGGTTGTCAATGGAGAAGATGAATAATATAACCTTGTTGCGGAAGAGGGGAAAAGAATTAAAAAATAGATATTTTCTTAGAGTTTGTTACTAGAGTTTCTCATATTCTTATTCTTCTTCTTTTCATTATTATATTCCTCTTTTTTAGTTTTAAATTAGTAACAATCAAAATTAGTGATTTATAGGATTTTTTTAGGATGAAACAGGAGATGTAATTTAAAACACTAACACTTAGCATTGTTTCATCCAATGTCATTCCTAAATTTAACAAACAATTATTATAAACAGTGTATGTAAATTTATAGAAATTTTAATAAAAAATATAAAGGATTTGCATAAATAGGAATTACACATAAGTGATATTGAAATGGTAAATAGTAAAACTAACTTGTATAAATGAAAGTAAATTATTAAATATTATATGAAGATGGTAAAAGATTGATTAAAATAACTTTATTTGACTATTTTGTGCAAGATGTTATATCTAGTAGTTAACTTTTTTTTTATAAGGACTCATACATCCCTTAAATGTCTCAAATATATTTATTTATTTATTGCTGATAAATAAATTTATCCTGGTGGGTTTTGTTTGAATTTGTCTGGTTTTGATAAAAATAGTTATTATATTGACCAAATATATATATGAATATGAATAATATATGATTTTTTTAAATTAGATAAGAATAAATTAGATACGAAGAAAATATATCCTTATTCCCATACTTGATACTCCATCCGTTTAAAATTACTAAAATATTCATATTTTATTAGGTAAGTTAAAAAATGTTATATGGACTTTTTTTCTTTTTCTTTGTTCCTTAGTTTAACTTTATTTCTCCTTCACCACATGACTATTTTTATCATATCTCAGTCAGTTGTTCTACTTATTAAAAATTCACTCAAAGTTTCAAGGTAATTTATCTTTTATCACAATATTGATTACACTTTTTTTTTTTTTGAATTTTTCCTTCTAATGTATTACATTTTTGAAACGCAACCTAATATCATTAAATCAATTAGTTTATTGCACACATACTTACATTCATTCCTAATTTTTTAATTTTTTCTTAATGTTTCACTTTCAAGTTTAAGTTTAATTGTGTAAACTCTTAGTTTATAGGTAACATGAAAATTTTATTTTCTTTGATCTCTTTGACCCTTAATTTAATATTTAACAAGTTTACTCAAATCTCAAAATTATATTTCTTATCATCACAAAAAAAAAATCATCACAACTTTAATTATATTTTTTCTTGTTTTGATTTCGTCCAAACAATGTAGTACATTTCAGAAAATGAAATACTCAATTTCATTCAATTTGATTGTGTTTTACTGTTTTATTATAATTATTTTACTTTCATCCAATTATTAGTTGATAGAAATATACCTATTACCTGAATAAGAATAAAAATGAGATAAAAAAAATTATACTCATTATGTACTGAGTGAGAAATGTGGATAAAATTTTACTTTAAAACACTTAGGAAATAATGAAGCTCACATTGTTTGATCGTTCCTAAATTCAACAAACAATAACTATAGACATTGCATGTAAATTTATAGAAGATTTAATAAACAAATATAAAGGATTTGCATAAATAGGAATTACACAGAAGTAATATTGAAATGATAAATAGTAAAACTAACTTGCATAAATGAAAGTAAATTATTAAATATTGTAAAATAATTTGAAAAATAAAATACTAAATTTTAAATTTAAACTTAATATGATGAAATATAATTTTTAAAACTTTAAATGATCAGTTAAATTTAAATATGATTTTTTTTACCAGTCATGGCATTAGGTGTTACAAAAAGTTTACAATGTGTATTTAATACTTATTTTTCACGTCTAATACATTTTTAAGCAATTCTATTATTGGTTGTGAGTAGTATTAATAGATACATGACACGTTTAATTTCTATTCTATGCCGATGCATTAAATTTCCAAACATATAAATTCCTTTCAAAAATATCTTGAGCTATAACACTTGTTTAATATTTATTTTATTTTATCAACTATTTAATTTTTTTTTTAAAGACGCTTCAATGATATTAGAATCGATAATTTGTCTTGATGATTAAATTATACTAGTGTAGTATGGTTAAGAGTTTTTTATATGAAAAATCTTTATAAAATTTTAGATAATTTTTTCCATTAATTAATATTAGTATAAGTAAGGCTTATGACTGAATGTGATTGGGTATTTTTTAAGGTTAAAAATATTTAAAAATGATTGAAATAAAATAATAATTTTAAAATAAAATGAAAATGATTATCAAATTATACACAAAATCTATCACTTTCTTATGACATGGCAACATTTGGGGATATCCGTACGTATATGCTAAATTAATCAGCAATAGGATACTAAGAATGGGGTATGTAGGTCCTAATAATATATTATTTCTTTCATGTGGCTTTCATCATCTTGCGATGTGCCTCTCAGACTACCACGGTCAGTAACTAAAGTCAGCTAACTAAAATTAGTGTTTTTCTGTATGCATTTTATCGTATTCGATTATTGTGACTCAGTCTTTCGCAATTTGCTCATTTTTATATTGTTACTCCAATAATAAGTTTGGGAATATTGCGTATATACCTTCTTGCATGAGCGAATGAAGTTTATGTTTGTGTATACTATATTCAGGTGGTTTGTTTCGTGGACCACCCACTCATAACCACAATAACCACAAGACCCAATTTTAATGTGAAAAACTTGTGCTAAAATCATGTTAATGTTAATGAAAATTTGTATTAAGTGACATAATTTTAGTTTTAATGTTTAAGTTGTACTATCTTAATATGATTTTAATTATGATTTTTTTATTAATTAAGTAAAATTGTGTGACTCGGTTCAAAATAACTACACATTAACATTATTTCTATGTAATCACTTTTGAATTGAAGTCACACCACTTATTTGTAAATATTATTTTTACTTTATACGTGTATTAAATCAGAAATATTTAATATATATAATATTAAGTTATGCAAATAAGAATGTTTAATTAATTATTTCAGAATAATTTAAATTAATTAAATTAAAATTAATATATAGAATATTAATTTATGTCATTAGTAATATATAATTAGTTATTTTGGTATAGTTTAAATTAATTAAAATTGTGTATTTATGGATGAATAGTAAGTAATGTTATGTTTTGATTTGGTTATTTGATAAATAAAAAAATTTATGTTTGTATATTTGTTTTGAATAATATTTATATATATATTTTATGTAAATATTATTATTATTATATATATAATATTATTTTGTATAATTTTATGTGTGGAAAATATAACTTTTATAATTGCATGCAAAGATATTTTTAATGAAATTATACTGATAGTAAAAGTGTGTTTTAAAAAATTGTTATGAAGAATGATTAGGGTAAACGTACAAATTAGGCTGTTAGTTTTATAAAGGAATATTTGTTGTTGGTAATAAAATAAACGAAGGCATAAATACATAGGTAAAAAATGACGAAATTAATAATGAAAGTTGAGAGTGCACATTTTACTATGAAGTTTGTTTGTAAAGGCAATTGCTTCTATTGTAACATTCCCTCTTATAATATAAACATTTGTTAAGCTTATTAGGATTTGGATCATTCATTTCGTTATGAATACATTGAGTGTTTGGTCATTCTTATTCATGGCAACGCAACATGGGACCAAGTAATACATTTGGTCCCGTGTAGGTAAACCAAAAATCCTGATTTCAAATTGGATTAAATTGGACATTGTAAGCCTTGAAAATGCTGTGAAGATTGGACATTATGACCACAAATGTCGTCAGTTGTAAATGAAAAAATAAACAAATAACAATTACGTGTTGACAAGGTAGGTGTAGAGCTTGAACTGTGTATAACAAAGGATAGTATTGAAGTTGGGGAGGCTATCTCTTAGACGTCAAACATTGAAATTTCTCAATCATAGCTTTGCACAAGACACAGCGATTTGTGCCTCATTTTTTCTTTGCAAAGTGACTATATCTGTTGGGATTCAATGCTTGACTCGCAAGTATGTTGGTCTCTCGTTGAACAAACCAAGCATTTATTCTTTCAAATGTGATTTTAACCATAACAACAATCGGTAAGGATCGAACCCTTTCATAATAGAGTTCATGCTTTCAACAAAACTTGTTGTCATGTGTGTCTCCTTTTGCCCCTTCATAGGCATGAATCCATTTTTCCAATGGTATTTAATGAATCAAAGAGACTGTTTGCCGAAATTCTGCTTGCTTCATCTCATACCATGTGACAATTTAAAAAATGAGATTAGTGGCAAACATTGTCAATTGATAGTGGGGTGTGATTGAATTTAAGTTAAGAAATGTGGCATATCTTCACATAAATAATGTACTTCTTCTATTGCAAATTTCAAATGTTATTTCGTATTTTGTAATAAATTGTACTAATTTGTCTATTCTAATGAATCTCTTATTATGACTTATGACTTGTAAAACATTAATGTTTACTCTTATTTATTTCCAAATGCATAATATTTTACAGTTACAATTTTTTATATCAATTTTTTTATGCCCAAATATGAAACAATACGAATTAACCAACATTTCTCTACATAAAAATTGCTAAAAAAAATTTATTTATTAAACAACCAAATCAAAACATTAATGTAAATATTTTAATTAATATGTAAATATTTTATATATTAATATTGTAATATTTTATATATGTTTAAATTTGAACTAATATATTAATATTTTTAATTTAAAACATAAAAAAAATTGCTTCAAAAGAAATTAGGTTTGAACTAAAGTCGTGCAAGGCTGCCACAATTTTAGTTCAAAACCAATTTCATATAAGTTATGCCACCTAGATACGAGTTTACTTTACAAAAAAATTTGACTAATCAATTTCGTGTCACGCTAGCATGACTTTCTCTTTAGTATTAAAGTCGTGTTATCTTAACATGATTTCACTTGACATGACATAACTTCCACAACCTCATATTTTTTTTTTCACAATCAATCTCATTTCGATAATAAAAAAAAAAAAATTGTCCTCTTTTCATAAAAAAAAAAAAATCAAAACAATATACATATAACAATGTTTTATATGTTTTTATGTGATTTTTTCTAAGACTATAGCTAGTCCTATATTTGTCATATAAAGTATTTTTCAAATTATAATATTTGCTATAAACTAAAATTAAATTTTAAATACTTTAATTTTAAAAATACTTCACATGAGCAATTTTAAAAAAATATTTTAATGAAAAATAATTATTTTTTTATGAATTAATTTTTTTTTATATAAATTTAAAAATTTGATGTTAAGAAATTTAATGACTTATAAAATATTTTACGTAAATTAATTTCTAGTTGTAAAAAAATTAATTATTTTTCTTAAATATATACATAAGAAAGTTCATTTAAACATTTTTATTATTTAATTTGTTAAAAAAAAATTCTTTGTATTATTTTTTAATTTTTAGTATTCATGTACTTCTTAACAATTATACTAATTATTTTGTATATAAATAATTAAAATAGAGTTGATAAAACAGTCAGCCTTGTATATTGGGATGAACTCACCAAAACCTATTTACGACCCACCTTTTTAAAAATTATTTTTTTTGGATGGATTGGTGGATTAAGTGACTCAATTAATTTGAAAATAAGTAGTTTTTTTATAAAATTAACTTTTGGTAGAAAATTTTAACAAAATTAAGCACTAAAAGAGTAAAAATATCTTAATTTTCTCGATTACAAACTAAGATTGATAATAAAGACAAAAAAAAAAAATGAGCCAAATTGAATGTTTACAGGAGTAAATTGTGTATATAGTTTAATTAATGTAATCTTACTAGTGGACGACACATTCAAGAAGCACTTCTTCATACAAGATTCGAAGCATAAAATATAATTTCTGTTACTTATTATTATAATAATGAAAACATGCAAGGTTAACAAGGAAATTTTTCTGGATCCCAACACGTCAGAGCCAGAGATTGCTTTTAAGGTAAAGGATTCCATCAATAATGCAAATAACAAGACGCGTATATCGTAAAATTGAAGCTCTTAATATAGTTTAAAAGATAATAGAGTATTACACCTAAGTTAATCTCGACGTATCAATCAATTAATCTGAATATCTGGAGCTTATTATTATTTTCTTAGTCAACAAGGCATTATTATATTATTATACTTCCTACCGGGAAGGTAATAATAACAAGACTAAACGCGAATAATATTTTATTATTTTCTGTCAATGTATTGGTTGGGCAAATAAAATAAATAATAAATAAATAAATAAATGGGTAGATTGAAAATATTTGTACGCCAAGCAAGGAAAGAGGGAAAGAAGGCATAAAATAAAAAAAATATAAAAGGAAAAGAGGTGTGATGACGTGGACCAATCAGAGGAGGACAGAGGTGTGGGTTGGATGGAGCAGCTAAGAATAAAGCCTGTGGTGTCCCTTGGTATTCAAAAGCGCCGAAAGAGAGAAACCTAACAACGCCATAGCGTTCTCTAACCCATCGTGCGAGGTCCCTCGACCTCCGCACAACCCCAACTCCAAGGGGCTGTGCATGTTTTCCACGCCCATGTCGGAACCGGACGCCCATGCGCCGTCACTACCCTTCCTGCTCCAGCGCCCGCCGCTCCTGCAGTCAGCGCCGCCGCTCTTCAAGCAGCGATCGTGGTCGCCGGACGTCTACCGCGATGAGGCCTGGCTCCGCCGCAAGGGAAACTGGAAGAACCGCCGCACCAAGAGCGTCACAGACGAGGACGTCGACGAACTCAAAGCCTGCATCGAATTGGGCTTCGGATTCGATTCCTCCCCGGAGGTCGAGCTCGATCGCCGCCTCTCCGATACCTTACCCGCTCTCGGCCTCTACTACGCCGTCAACAAAAACTACAACGAATCCCTCGTCTCCAAACCCACGCCGTCCTCCTCCGCCGCCGCCTCCGATTGCGACGACACTCCTTCCCCCCACGGCAGTCCCCACTCCGCCATCTTCACCACCGGTACTTGGCACTTTAGCTGATCTCTTATCTGCTTTTGATAATGATCTCTCACTTGTCGGAATTAAAGTTTGCATGGATTAACTTAGTTATCGAAGTAAAAGTCTCTAATTCTTTGAGCAGATTAAAAATAGCTAAGAAAATTTAAATCTCGGTCTTTCTATTTTTAATCTGTGTTGATTGTGATTGAAGTGGATTGAGATGTGCTGATATTTTTGTTGAATTATTGCTTTGTTTGTTGTGAATTAATTATGAAGGTGATAACCCTCAAACGGTGAAGACGAGGCTGAGGCAATGGGCTCAGGTTGTTGGTTGTGCTGTGCGTCAAAGTCCAGAGTTCTAGCTGAATGGGTTATGTGATGTGATGATAATTGTGGATTCGGAACCTAAGCAGGGTTGTCAAACCTAAACCATTACAATAGAAGCTGTGTGATTGATATAAGTGACAATGATTTTACACCGAACTACCAAACCGAAGAAGCGATGGCGGTCCCTAGTTAACCACCCGATTGTGAGGGAAGCAAAGTAGTTAGTTAGTAATACATGTGGGGGTGTCGGCAGAAGCCTTGTTTTGTAATGTACTTGTCGAATCTGTTATAGTATTATTCATGTCATGTGGTAGACGTATGTAGATGTAGTTTTGTTTTAGTTTTTGTGTTTGTGCTGGGTGTGTGAAAAGGTGTTGGTTCCACTAGTGCATTTGAATCTGTACTTTATGTGCTGCTATACTCCTTTTTGGTATCTGTAGTTTCTCTTTCCTCTTGGGTTTGCTTGGTACTCTGTTGAAAAGCAAAGCAAGGGAAGGGTGGAGGACGAAGAAGTGAAGAATATAACATTCTTGTAACTTTGACAAAGAATTCCTTGAACGAGGGAAACAGCTTGCTTTCTAAAATGGGCTGGGTACCAGTACGACTCAACTTATGTCTTTCGTGAAAGGTAAGACAGAGAAGCTTCAAATTTCAACATTCTCCTGTGTTTGTTTGTTCGTATCATCGAATATTGCGCTGCTGGCAATGACTACTTTGTGTATCTCACTCATTGTACTTTTTAGCTACCTATCTCCTATCCTCTGTCATCACTTATCTTCCACCCATTTTCCAGACACAGAATGGCAGTAGAATGGAATGGAAAGTTTCCTCTGTTGACTTTTTTACGCGGAGGCAGCTGTCAACTCAATCCACTGCTAACATAACGGAAATTACAGTGGTTGTTAAGTGTTGAACACTTATGTCAAGAGAACTGTGCCATCCATGAAAAATTGAAGGTTAGGAAGAAGACTAATACTGAATTTGGGTGATAGTAATATAGAGAGATAAACAAAAAACAAAAAGATAATGATGGATATAAGAAATAGTGTGATATAAAAGAAAATACATTTAACAATGAGTGTAAATTAACCTTGAGAATAACGATATCTCACTGTATAGTCTTGATTATAACCAACCTAAAGACAGTCCGTGGTCATTAGGAAGAAGTTAGTGTGCCTGGAAAACTTTAGATGAGTCTCTTGCACGCAACATGAAAACAAATTGAGATCCACGCGAGTTCTAGTAGGGAAGAAGAAGACTTGAAGGGAACTAAACATTGATATTGCAATATATTTTTCTTTCCCAAAAAGCCATTATCTATAACTCTACCTATATATAAGTTATATGACAACATAGTGATACCTATTTTGCTCCATTTATTCCTGTACTAGGTTTTGAGCCTTGTAACTAATTCTAGTTTAATCGAAAACATTGAAATTATTGACGAGTACATTAGGTAGTACAGTTTACATTAATAACATAATTATATTAATCCAAAATTTCCAAAGCAACATTTTACCTTTTGTCTCTTTCTCATGTTATTCCTAAGAGACTATAATATGTTTATAAAGTTTGACAAAATAATTATGTGTGGAAAATAGAACTTTCAAATATGATATTCTTAATACAAACTTATGATATTTTTAATATACAAACTTAAATTATATATTATTATTTTTTTAATAAAAATGACAACTGAGTTGGTTTAGACTGAAGTTTTATACTTGTTTTAATTTTAAAAATACCATCGCATTTTAATTAAAAATATTTAACCAATAAAAACGAGTGTATTTATATCTTAAATAGGTTTTTTTTACTAGTATTTGTGTCCGTTGTAACTTATCTAATATTCTAGTTGTAAAAAAAAATAGTTCGACTTGTCTTGCATAAGAATTGTAGGTTAATTTTATCTCCCTTCAATGCTAAATTTGTACAGATAAAATATTTTAAAAAAATTATACATAAATATTATAATAATTATTTTATTTTAATTTTCATTAATCTGTCATTGATAATAAAATATAAATAAATTAAATAAACATAAAATCAACCTCTATATTAAATAAATATATATAAAAAATATTATTTTTATGAACAAAATATAAAAAGAATATCATTATCCAAATTACTGAAAAGCTATAACAATTAATTATCATTATATTTTAAGACTGTTTTTACTAAATAACATTAAAATATATTAGATTTTTTTTTTATTGTAGGTTATGCTAAGTAACTCATATTATCCTATTATTAGTCGCCATGACTTATCAATACGGACCTATTTAGTTAACTTTTCTGCACTTTTTCCCATGACCTAAGGTGTATATTTCTAGTATTTTATTCTCATAATTTTTTGGTTTACATAATTTACTTGAATAATTTTCAATCTCAATTTACCATTGCGATATTTTATTTTATTTATAATAAGAATATTCTAAGTTATCTTGTTGTACCTCATTTACTCACTCATTTTTCATCTTTTATTTAAAAAAAAAATATTCTCCTTAAATTTGACTTTGATGTATAATATATAAACATTCTTACTCAGACCACTCAAATGACTTAATAATTTATTTACATAAAGAGTTAATAATTTATTTAGTTAGTAAAAGAAGAATCAAGGTTCATTTCAATTCTATTTTTTTATAAACAACTAAACTTATGATATTAAATATAAAAATAATGGATTAAATATTATAAAAAAATATAAAATTTAATTTAAATATTAATTCATCCTGTACTTAATGTCAAATCATAGTCAACATTGTAGTAGCATCCTGATGTAAGAACTTGGTGACGGACAGAGTATAATGAAGAAAAATGTGTGAAACAATTAATGAGTATAGTGCTTTTTTGTTCTGTGCTATATAATCATTTCTTTGTTATAAATTACAAAATCATGCTATGGATGAGTCTCTTTATACATATTTTTTTTAAAGGAATTATTTTCAAAGATAAAAACTAAATGCTAAGAGGAATTCAAATCTCATAACACTTCACACAATTTGTGCATAGTAATTTTTTTATTTATTAATTTCAACTTGTAAAATATATTAGGTAGGTCACCTATATATTTATAGGTGAAGGAGTCTTGAAGTACAAGCTAAAAGGATAGAATGGAAAAAGGGAAAAATGGACAGCCTTATGATTTGACTAAATCAAACCCGCATCCTAAGTTTGTCATTCTAGAAATTAGGTCAAAATGTTTTCCAAAAGGCTAGTAACAAACTAAAATGCTACCTACACCCCATATTATACTAAAGACACCTTATTCTAGCTTATATTTGCTATTTTAAGTCCAAATTATTTACAAACATATTTTATTTTTTAAGAAGACCAAAAGGGAGAACTTCTGATATTCGAGTTTTTACCTTCTTCTTTTACTGATTCTTTTGCTATTATGTTTTACATACAGATTTGATCTCTTACATATGGATTTGTGCTGAAATTTTTTGTAGTGTTTGTATGATAAAAGTGGTGACAAAATAACAATTCTATATTATATTTTCTTGCTAAAATGTTATGAGTGGATAAAGAAGTAAGACAAATTCAATACTCATTTACAAATTTTATAAATTATACAGTAATTTAATAGGTGTACAGAATTTTATACATGAACTAACTACTTTATGTAATAAATATATATATATATATATATATATAAATATGTATATATATTGATAAAAATATGTGTATTATATTATTAAATCAAATTGTCAATTGATAAATTAAATGAAAGGGGATATTAAAATATTATTACAAATAAAATTAATAAGATGAATAAAAGTAAGTACTTACATACATTAAAAAATACAACCAATTAAAAAAATAACAAATAAAATTATAAAAAATAACAAATTAAATTAGTGGGATAATGAAACTACTAGAAGTAATTTAAAAATTGTGAAAGTAATGAGATTTAAAAACATGTTGAATATAATGGAGGTTTGTAAATTGTCAGAAATAATGGGGGTTTGTAAGCTGTCAGAAATAATGAGGTTGTCAAACCGTCGGAAATAACAGGAGTTTTCAAACCGTCGGAAATAACAGGAGTTTTCAAACCGTTAGGAATAACGGGAGTTTTCAAACCGTAAAAATTAACGGGGGTTTAAAACTGCTGGGAATAACGGAGGTTCAAAACTGTCAGAAATAACGAGGTTTCAAAATCGTCGGAAAGTGATTATTTTCTAGGGATTCGTAGAAACCGTGATAATTAGTTAGCGACACTGAATCTATCAAGAAAGAAACAAACTACGGATAATGCACTTAACATGCACTTAACGAGAATCAAAACCGTAAAAAATATAACCTCATTAAAAATATATTTTTGTAGTGTGTAATGGAATCAGAAATATATTTTTTTATATAATACATTTTTATATTTTGAAATAGTTATATAAAAGGATGGTTATCTATTACTTCATCGGAACTTATGAAATGTAAAGATTACTCAATTAATATAAGTTATGAAACACATCCTAACTTAATAGCGTTATACATTTATAATAGGATATTTTCATAACTTTAAGGAAAAAAAAATCAAGTGGAAAAAATTTGTTTAGAAAAGAATAGTAGTATTTCTTTTCTACAGTTATCAGTAGAGTTTCCTGATAACACTAGTGCAGAAACATAAAACAAATGCGGCTATTTCGAATTTATAAATGCGGTTTTACAATCGCATTTGATCAACACGCAATTGTAAATCAAGAAATATAAATGCGGCTATACAGCCGCATTTATAAATACCATTTACAAGTGCAGTTATTTGCTTTAACCGCACTTGTATATGCCAAATCATTAAAAAAATTAAAAATTTTAAAACATCGTTAATCTTGTGTGAAGTCAACGTTGATGAAGAGTCACGGGAGCGAACAACGGTGGCGGCAGCAGAAGCGATGGCGGACAGGGAAGCAGCAACGGAG